>Ga0164297_10001494_pt1 | contig 24807 bp, 14 predicted proteins | sample GEODES058metaG_FD_113539 | JGI IMG/M metagenome (GOLD analysis project Ga0164297, IMG submission 113539) | Dystrophic lake water microbial communities from Trout Bog Lake, Wisconsin, USA - GEODES058 metaG | ecosystem: Environmental > Aquatic > Freshwater > Lake | place: USA: Trout Bog Lake... | reverse complement strand
TCGTCAGTGGTTAATCAACTTGCTTAATCGATAGACTGCGCTCCCAAATGCTGGTACTGCAGGAATATGGAATCCGGATTCCATCAATTCAATCCCTTTGGCATCGACCTTGAGGCCAGATGCTCCAGCCGGCAGGTTGATCTCTTCGATACGGTAGTTGGATGCCCCATCCAATCCTCTAAGCTTCAGAGTTGAGCCGAGTACGTCCTTGAGAGCGTAAACAAAGACCACTGCTTCATCCCCACGAACGGACATCACCGCCGATCGAGGCCCATCGTATGGAGATTCCAATCGGTACTGGTCACCCAGCTGAACTGTTTCTCGAATCGATTTGTAAGTCTCGATGGCGTGGCGGGCGAACTCCCTATCCCCTTTGGATAGTTTGTCGACATCGATATCCATTCCCAAGCGGCCACTCATCGCGACATCAAACGCGAACTTCATCGAATGATTGCCCATGTGCGTCACATGGTTAGAAACCGAAATAGGAGGGAAGAAGAAGCTGTAGCCGTATTGGATGAAGATCCGCCGAGCGGGATCAGTCATGTCGCTGGGCCAAAACTCATGGCCGTATTGAAGGGATCCATAGTCCACTCGACCGCCGCCACCTGAGCAGATCATCAACTCGACATCTGGGTGTTCCTTTGCCATCCGGGCCATGATCCGATGCAACGCTCGGCCATATTCGATCTGAAGATGCGATTGACGGGCTTTACCCAGATAGGGCGATCCTGGTTGGGTCAGATAACGGTTAGCATCCCATTTGACGTATGAAATTCCTGGATTTTCACGCAGTGTGCGGTCGATCACAGAATAGACAAAGGCTTCCACCTTGGGATTGGAGAGATCCAAAGCCAGCTGATTGCGCTGAAGTTGTAATGGGCGCTTGGGCTGTTGAATCGCCCAGTCTGGATGCTTCTCAAACAGCTCGGATCGAGGATTGACCATCTCAGGTTCGAGCCATATTCCAAATCGGATCCCGGTCTTCTGCGCACTGTCCGTCAGTTCACGAATCCCGTTGGGAAGTTTCTTGGGGTCTGGAACCCAGTCTCCGAGTCCTTGGTTGTCACCATCTCTTGGGTACTTCTTGCCGAACCATCCGTCATCGAGAAGGAACAGCTCCATGCCAAGGTCTTTGGCTCCTTGGAACAAGGAAATTATCTTCTTGGAATCAAAGCTGAAGTAGGTCGCTTCCCAGTTGTTCAGAAGGATTGCTCGAACTCGGTTACCATCTCGGAGGGCATTTTCCCGAGCCCAACGATGGAGGTTTCGGCTAAGAGTGCCTGTCCCATGAGCGCTATATCCCCAAACCATTCGAGGAGTGGTAAACGTTTCTCCGGCCTTTAGCTGATACCTTGAGTTAAACGGATTCATTCCGCTGAGGACTCGGAGGTGACCTGTATGATTGCGCTCGAACAGGTGTTGGAAACTACCGGACCAAGCAAGGGAGCCCCCAAATACTTCACCTGCTTCCTCTTGAAAGGGGCCGCCTTTCGATAAGAGAAAGGATGGATTCAAGAACTGATCCGCTCTTACGCCAATTTTGGAATCCAAAATCTTGGTACCAAATTGGAGTGGTTCCTCGACCTTGTTCATTTCATTGGCCCAGTCACCATGAAATTGAGTGAGGAACCATTGGCCGTTTCCAAAGACTGGAGAACTTGAGGCAAAACGTTCCAGGGTGACAGTCCCTTTCTCCGAGTGCCGAATTTCGGCCCAGGTCTCTATGACATCCTCGGCGCTCGAAACTCGATAGAAGAGGTCAACGAAGAATGGATATTCTGGATCGGCCAATGAAATCTGGGTGATTGAGCCCGTATGAGCCGTTTTCACCACAAATAAGTCGGTTGAAGCGTTCCCGTCAGCATGAATTGCAAAGATGGCCGGTTCATCGATCCATCCGTCACCACCGGCAGGATAGGCAGGCTGATTCCCAATATCGGCGGATCCCTTGGCTCCAAATCCGCGTTGGAGTAGATGCCCCTTTTCGTCGATGAATAGCGTTAGCGCGGCATGGTCAGTTTCGATGACTACTTCACCGGAATGAACAATCGGTGGATGTTGAGTCCGAAGTCCGCTCATTTCTGCTTGGTGCAGAACGCCATAGAATCCGAGAAGAGGAAGCATCGGCAGGATTTTACTGTGCCGGTTCGAAAGAAAGCGGGAATGTCTGATTCCAGTTAATGCCCTAGCTCCCCAAAGTAAATTCAGCGTGGCCCTTGGTTGCCCCAATGCTTCTGCACGTTACTCTCCCAGATGATTTGAAGAATGGCAGCCAGCTAACCTGAAAAGCACAGACAAGGAGTTCATCCCTATATTCAAAAGGTCAAAACTATGGGGCTGTCTCATAACCCGCTCCATAGTGATCGAGACCTAATTTTGTTAGGTTTAGCCTTATGCATGCCCATGGATGGGCATACAAATAAGAGTTCAAATTGCGGCAGGATGCCGTAATTTGAACCCAAAAAGTAGATTGGCGAGCCAGGAGGGTGAGCCAAGGAGCACAGGATGTGCCATCCCTACACCGATCTGCACCAAATGATCTTAGGTCTCATAAGTCCTTAACGGACTTATGAGACCGCACCATTAAACGGTTGCGCTGAACCTTAGTTCGGCATTGGCAGAACCGGTACGCGGCCGCCCACGTTGAAATATCTCCAAGCGGCATTAACCTTCGTGAGTTCAGAACCTGAGATTTTTGAATCCAAGGTCTGGGCCTTGTCGAGTGCAAGTCTTGCCTCGTGAGCGTACTCACTGGCCTTCGATTCAACCTGACGAGCTTTCTGCTCATTGTCAGCGCGCTCTGCGCTGGCGGTGAGTTTATTGCCTTGAGCCCTGATCTGAACTGCTGTAGAAGTTGCGACCGATTCGGCCAAAGTGAAGGCCGAGCTAAGGGCTACAAATCCAGGAGCAAAGGTTGGTTCAGCGTGCACGGCGGCATCTGCCCACTTCACTGCTTCGTCCGATTTACCTTCGTAGTTGGCTACCAATGAGAGTCCCGTGAGAGCTGCTGCTGATGATGGTCGGGCTTGTAGAGCGGCGGCGAACATGGTTCGAGCATTCTCATAGAGGAAGTTTGCATCTTCCTTACTCATCTTGGTGCGTTGGCTGATCACGATCGACTTGTTACCTTGCTCGATATAGGCATCGTAGTTTGTCGGTTCCGTTAGAACCGCCTGTTCGAAGTATTTTCGAGCCTGGTCGTAGTTCTCAAGCTTGTTGTTCAGAGCGCAAAGGTAGTAGTTGACTTCTGTTCTCTGACCCTGATCCTTGGCAAGTTGCTTCAGGATTTGGGAGAGAGTGTTTCTTGCTTCGATTTTGCCTGCGGTGTCTTTACCGGAAAGGTCATCGTAGTTCAAGCCCATTGTATTGAGCGTGGCCACTCGGCTACGAACAAACTTCAGGGCAATGTAGGCTTGAGCGGTCGATACGATAGGGGCATCCGCATCGTTCAAGATTGCTTCCTTGATTGCGTCATCGGATGCTTGAACATTGCCCGCTTCCGCCATCAAAACTGCCAAAGTGGCATCCGAATATGCATCGAGTGTGCCGTACTTCTTGAGCTGGGTTAGTGTGGACAAAGCTTCCGTATAGCGGCTCAACCTGATCTGTGCGTAAGCCAACCGATTGGCAACATCCGTTCGGCGGTTGTCCTTCAGGAACGCCTGACTGAGCATACTGGCGGCGAGAGAATATCGACCTGCCCTCAGTAGAGAATCGGAATATGCCAGTAAAGTCTGATCGGTTGGAGCTGGCATCTTATCGGCGGCCGAGTCCAAAGATTTGCGTCGGTTCTCTACCGCATTCTTCATGGCTTCGCCAATAGACTTCAGAGTTTCGTTGCGATCTCCCGACTCCTTGTTAAAGGTTTTGAAAGCCTGTTGGAGCTTAATGACCGAGAGAAGATCAAGTGCTTGCGCGTTGTCTGGCTGAGCAGCTACCGCGTCCTCAGCATACTTTTGAGCCTTATCATAAGCTCCTGCATGCATGTAGGCACGGGCCAAAATCGTTCGAGCCGCGGCTGACTTGGAATCAATCTTAAGTGTGATTCGAGCTTGGACAATGGCGTCTGACCACTTGCCATCCTGGAGGTTCTTGGATGCTTCCGCGAGGTGGAAGTCTGCACCCTTATCCATTCCATTGTCGACCTTCACTGTAACAGTTTCTTCACCGGTTTCGCCTTCAGATGTATAAGCCTTGAAACGGACCTTGGCCTCACCTTCGGACTCACTTAGCGTGTCTACTGTGAATTTGTATGGAGTGCTGGTTGCTTTATCGCGCAAGTCATCGTTGAAGTAAAACTCGACTTGAGTAACCAGATTTGAAGAATCGACGGTGACCTTAAAGGTGTGTTCGCCGGTGATGACATCACCGTTCTTTACGTCCACATGGACCTTTACAGGTGCCTTTGAAGGAGAAGCGAGAGCAATAAAAGCGGTGGCGAGAAGAAGGGCGTTCATCGTATTCGGACTTTCCTGTTGCGACAAGTATGACGGAAAAAGCGGTTCAAGAATTCGGATCAGATTGCGGCATCGCCGTGTTCTTGGGTCCGGATGCGAATCGCATCGGCAATCTTCTCGACGAAAATCTTGCCATCGCCATCCTCACCGGTATGAGCATTATCCAAAATTGCCTGGATAATGTCTTCAGTAAGCTCGTCTGGGGCAACGACTTCAATACGAGATCGGATAGGTAGGGCGATCAGGCTTTCATCGCCACCAAGCCAATCTGTCGTCTCTTGGGAGTTGCCGGTACCGCGCACATCTGAAACACTCAATCCGTTGACACCCAAAGCTGCGATGGCCGATTTAACTGGCTCTAAGCGATGGGGTCGGATATAGCAGAAGACGCGAGTCATCGCAGAGCGTTTTACCCCTTCGGTGGATACGATTGTGAGATGCAGGCTTGTGAGAAGCTCGGAATGCCATACTAATACATAATGTCCGAGCTGCTTCACACCGCTCTTTTCGGCCTTCCACCCGCTCGTGTAGGCAAGGTACGCGAAGTCTACGACTTGGGAAATGAAGTTCTTATTGTCGCCACGGATCGAATTTCTGCGTTCGATTGTGTGATGGCAAACGGTATTCCGGATAAGGGACGTGTTCTCAATCAAATGAGCGCGTTTTGGTTCGATAAATTTGCCGATGTATGCCCGAATCACATCCTATCGGTGGATGACGAAGAGATTCAGAAGCGGTGCAAAGCTCCTCAGCCCGAGCTTGCCGGACGAGCTACATTGGCTAAAAAAGCGAATCCGTTGGCCATCGAGTGTGTAGCCAGGGGTTACATTTCTGGCTCGCTATTCAAGGAGTACCGAGCGAATGGCGGGAACGTTCACGACCTGAATTTGCCTGGCGGACTCGTCGACTCATCTCAGTTGCCGGAGCCGATTTTTACTCCTGCAACCAAAGCTCAGACTGGACACGATGAAAACATCTCGTTTAAGCAAGCAGCAGATGTCGTTGGAACCGAGACAGCTGAGTACGTGATGCAGAAAACGCTTGAGATTTTCGCTCTGGCAACAACTCATGCCGCTTCCTGCGGGTTGATCTTGGCCGACACCAAATTTGAGTTTGGTGAGTCAGAAGAGGGGATTCTCTGGATTGATGAAGCGTTAACCCCTGATAGTAGTCGATTCTGGGAAGCTAGCCTTTACGAACCAGGTCATGCGCAGCCTAGCTACGATAAGCAATTTGTTCGAGACTATCTGGAAACTCTCACGTGGGATAAGCGGCCTCCGGGACCCGTGTTGCCCAAAGAAATTGTTGAGAAAACTCGGGCTAAATACGTAGAGGCTTATGAGCGTCTCACCGGAAGAAGTTTCACCTCCTAGGCCTCCTCTGGTTTGCTGTTATTTATAACAGGGTAGTCTGAGTGAGTCAAAATAGGTGGTTAAGGTTCGCACCCAATGGCGGGAGTCAACCGTTCATGAGATTCATCGCCTATGTTTCTGCTCTATAACTTTTTGTTGACCATCTTGGCCCCCTTGTGGGTGCCTTGGATGCTGTTTAACTCTAAGAAGAGAAAAGAAGCCCCGAACTGGAAGGAGCGAACCGGTGAACCAGCAGTCCCCGAGCGAGGTGCCAAGCGCCGGATCTGGTTCCACACCGTATCGGTTGGTGAGTTTGTCGCTGCCACACCGATTCTCAAAGAGCTGAGAAAACAATTGCCAAACCACGAAATCGTGGTGAGTGTGACGACAAGCAGTGGGCATAAGACTGCCCGAGAGAACGGCAATGGCCTCTACGATTATCTGATCTATTTCCCAATTGACGTATTGAGATTTCAGATGGCCGCCATCCAAAGAGTCCGGCCCGATGTGGTCGTTGTGATGGAAACCGAGCTTTGGATGAACTTCCTTTACGCGGCTCGTACATTCCGGGCGAAGACGATTTTGGTGAATGGAAGGATTAGCGACCGTGCCTATCCCAAATCGTTGAAGATCAAGGCGTACTACCGAGCACTTTTCAAGAATCTCAATCTGTGCCTAATGCAAAGCAAGACTGATGTCGAAAGAATTCGGTCATTGGGGGCAAAGAAGGCCAAAATGATCGGCAACTGTAAGTTCGATCAGGCTATTGAAGGATTGGATGCGAACCGGTACGAGTGGGAAGACAAACTGGGTATCGATCGGGACAAGCCAACTGTTGTAGTCGGTTCCACGCGGGGTGCAGAAGAGGAGAAATTCGTCTTGGATGCGCTTGAGTCGATCGGATTTGAGCGGTTCAATGTGGTGCATGCGCCCCGACACTTAGAAAGAGTCGATGCACTTGCCGAACAGGTCAAAAAACGGGCAGGAAAGGTTGCTCTAAGATCCAAAGGAGAAAAGGGCTCTTACTTAATACTGGATACCTATGGTGAATTGAGCCATGTATATTCGGTGGCCGACGTGGTGATTGTTGGAGGTGGTTTTGCCAAATTGGGGGGCCAAAACATCATTCAACCTCTCGCGCTTGGAAAGCCTGTCCTCCACGGCGTCAATATGCAGAATTTCAAGGATGTCGCGGCCATCGCCGAAGCCGCTGGTGCCTCCATATCCTGTACCAACGAAATAGAATTGGGCAATGCGGTTCGTCGACTTTTGCAGGACCTCGACCTTCGAGAGAGAATGGGTGATTCTGCAAGAGAAGTAGTCCTAAGCAACTCCGGCGCAAGTGCGAAATATGCCAAATTCATTGCCGCAGAAGCCGCCAAGGCAAAGTAATCTGTTTCCATGAATCCGGTAGTCGGCATTATCATGGGTAGCAAGAGCGACCTCGACACAATGGAGCTTGCAGCCAAAGCACTTGAAGAGTTTGGGATTGCGTATGAAATGAAGGTGGTGAGTGCCCATCGAACACCAGAGGCGATGGTGGAATATGCCAAGACCGCTCGAAAGCGAGGTCTCAAAGTGATCATTGCGGGTGCTGGAGGTGCAGCACACCTTCCCGGTATGGTTGCTTCCCTAACGACACTGCCTGTTATTGGCGTGCCGATCCAAACCAAAGCGTTGGGTGGTGTGGACTCACTTTATTCCATCGTCCAGATGCCAGCGGGAATACCCGTTGCGACCGTAAGCATCGGTAATGGAAGAAATGCTGGACTGCTTGCGATGCGCATGCTCTCCATCAACAACGCGGAAATTGCTCACAAGCTGGAAGCCTTTTCTGAAGACATGAAAGAACTCGTCGAGAAAATGAACGATGAGGTTTCACGCACGTACATCCCGTAAAGGAGCAGATTCAGACATTCGTCTCGGAGGCAAAGCTTTGCTACCCATTCGACAGGTTCGTTCACTCTTGGTATTGGGGTCTTCGGTCCTCTTTTTAGGGTCGACGCTGAATTTGTCGGCGTCTCGTGGTCAACCTGTCTCTGCGGACGCACTTTTTCGAACTCGCTGTGGTCCATGCCATGGGCCACACGGAGAAGGCGGGGCTGCTTATCCAAGGCCATTGAAAGGCAAGCGCTCCGTTGCCGAGCTGACCGATTTCATAGCCAAATCGATGCCTCCTGGCAAAGTTCATGTGGAGGCTGCCGATGCGAAGAAGCTTGGAACGTTTGTTTACAACTCGTTCTATTCTCCATTGGCGCAGGAGAGAAATCGTCCTGCGCGGGTGAGCCTTTTGCGGCTTACTGTCAATCAGTACCGCAATTCGGTTATGGACCTGATCTCTATTCCCCATCAGCCCGTCCCGACAGAAAATCCGGGGGGATTGTATGGTGAGTATTTCAAGGGACGAGATCAGAACTCTAACAATCGGGCATTCAAACGAATTGACCCAGAAGTTAATTTTGACTTCGGGAATCAAGCGCCAGGAAAGGAGGGGTTTGACGCCCACTTCTTTTCGATTGCTTGGCAAGGCGATGTTTTGGCACCCGATACCGGCGAATACGAGTTCCTTGTCAGGAGTGACCAGTCTTGCCTGCTTTATGTCAATGGATGGAAGAAGCCGCTCATTGATGCCCAAGTGCGTTCATCCAACAGCAATGACTTCAAAGCCACGATCCATCTCATCGGGGGGCGAGCCTATCCAATTCGGCTCGTCTTTGTGAAAGCGGGCCAAGGAGTCGACAACACTGCTAAGACCAAGGAAAAGCCTCCGGTCAAAGCGTTTGTTCAGCTCTTATGGACTCGACCCCAACACGCCACGGAGCCGATACCTTCCTTTTGCCTATTCACTCAAACCGATGTCCCCTCTTTCGTGCCTTCTACCACGTTCCCACCCGATGATCGGAGCATGGGCTACGAGCGGGGCTCGTCTGTATCAAGGGAGTGGGATGAAGCAACGACAAATGCTGCGCTGGAAGTGGCAACCTATGTGACTGACAACCTAGCGGACGTCACGGGCGCTCAAGAAAACGCTAAGGATCGAAAGGACCGTTTGATCTCTTGGTCCAAACACTTCGTCGAGCGTGCCTTTCGAAGGCCACTAACTCCAGATTTGGAACAAAAATATGTGTCTCGTTCGTTCGATGTTGCTGCGACTTTAGAAGGGGCCATCAAGCGAGTCGTTATCCTCGCCCTTAAGTCTCCACGATTCCTGTATCGAGAGATTCCGTTTGGCCCGAGGCCGGATCGTTACACATTGGCATCGGAACTCTCATTCAATTTGTGGGACACTTTGCCAGACTTTGAATTGATGCGAGCAGCGGAAGCAGGAGAATTGGATCAGGAAGATGGCCTGAGTCGACAGATCCAAAGAATGGCTAATGATCCAAGAGCTTGGGCAAAATTGCGTGGGTTCCTGCTGCACTGGTTAAAGGTGGACGAGGTACCCGATATCGTCAAGGAGCCGAAGCACTATCCCGATTTTGATGTGGCTGTGGCATCCGATTTGCGGACCTCTTTGGAACTGTTCCTCCAACAGAAGGCTTGGAAAGGCAATTCGAATTATCGTGATCTGATGCTCAGTCCAGATCAATTCATCAATGGCCGTTTGGCAAAGATCTATGGCGTGAATCTTCCTCCAAATTCACCATTTCAGCCCGTCCAGATGGATCCCAATGAGCGAATCGGCGTGATCACTCAGCCTTACCTGCTGACGAGATTTGCTTACCTAGATGGAAGTTCTCCGATTCATCGAGGAGTGCTCATTTTGAGAAACCTCTTAGGCCGTATGCTCAATCCACCTCCGGCTGCGTTTGCCCCGTTGGCTGCAAACTTGCATCCTGATATGACGACCCGTCAAAGGGTTGCCTTACAAACCAGTCCAGAGATGTGCAATGCCTGTCACGGGATCATCAATCCGCTTGGGTTCACGTTGGAAAAATTCGATGCCATAGGAAGGATTCGTTCCACAGACAATGGCAAGTCGATAGATTGCTCGGGGTCATACGAGCCAATCTTGGGCCAAGCAGTTGAGTTTAGAGGAGCGGTTGACCTTGCCAAGTATTTGGCTAACAGCGATGAGTCGCACTCTGCATTTGTTGAGAAGCTATTTCAACACCTCACGCAGCAGCCTGTCTTGGCTTATGGACCGAATACCTTAAATCGCTTAAAGGCCCGCTTTTCCGAAAACAGTTATAGTATTCGTAGTGTGATGGCAGAAATAGCGAAGGTTGCGCTGAACTCGGAAAGTGGCAACTTACGCCCTTAGATTGGAGTGGATAAAACGGGATGCTGAAATCCAGAAGGGAATTCATACGCGATTTGGGGCTGAGCGCAGCGATGCTTCCGTTTGTTACGAACTTGCCGAGCATTGAAGGTTTCACCAAGGGGCATCGCAAGCAACGCTTGGTCGTGATTTTCAGCCCGGATGGAACTGTCCCTTCTACTTTTTGGCCAGACCAAGAAGGTGCCGACTTTCAATTCAAAGAAATTCTCAAGCCGCTTGAACCTTTCAAATCCAAGTCATTGATTCTTCATGGTGTCGCTGACCGTGTACGCGGTGACGGTGATAACCACATGAGAGGCATTGGATGCTTGTTAACCGGTGTTGAGCTCTTTCCCGGCAATGTTCAGGGTGGTTCGGATACTCCAGCCGGGTGGTCCAGCGGAATCTCAATCGATCAAGAGATTAAAAATTTCCTTCAAGCATCGCCAACAACTCGAACTCGATTTGGCTCTCTGGAAATGGGAGTTATGGTGCCCGAGCATGCCGACACTTGGACCCGAATGTCTTACGCCGGTCCCAACCAGCCCATAGCTCCAATTGATGATCCGTACTTGATGTTCAACAAGCTTTACGGTCAGATGAAAGATCGAGCAGTTGTCCAAAGTGTTTTAGATGACTTGCAAGATGACATCGCCAAGGTTCGAAAATTGGTCAGCGCCGAGGATCGCCATCTTCTTGACGAACACACTCATCTCGTTCGTGACATGGAGTTAGACTTATTGCGTTCCAGCAAGACAGATGTTGGTCATGCCGTACCGAAGATAGAACCGGGCATTCACCGCGAGAATGATCGTATTCCAGAGTTGACCAAGCTCCAAATGGATTTGCTTGTGAGTTCCTTTATCGCAGATTCAGCTCGTGTGGCCACCTTCCAGTTCACTAACTCTGTCGGGCAACCCCGCATGACTTGGCTCGGGATCAAAGAAGGACAGCACGATCTCTCGCATGAGCCGGACAGTAACGCTGTTGCCCAAGAGAAACTCACTCGAATCAACCAATGGTACTGTTCTCAGGTCGCTTACCTGGCCGATCGTTTGGCCAATACTAGGGAAGCTGATGGAAGTGGCTCACTCCTGGACAACACGGTTATTCTCTGGACCAACGAGTTGGGCCAAGGTAATTCTCACACCCTGGATAATATTCCTTGGGTTCTCGTTGGGAACGGACTGGATTTCAAAATGGGTCGGTCCTTGAAGTTTAGCCAGGTTCCCCATAACCGGCTCTTGATTGCTCTGGCTAACGGGTTTGGACATCGAATCCTTAAATTTGGAAATCCTGACTTCTGTGGCGCCGGAATACTGCCAAACTTAACCTAAAATCTCGTTGCTATTAGTGCTTTCGAGGTTCCAGAGCGGTACAAATATTGGCTAGGGTGAAGCGACAACGATGACAAAGCAGGATTTGCCAATATGGCTTACCGATCCTGTGGCGTTGGACGACTTGGTCGTGAGCTTGGAGAAGTTACGCTTCAGAGATGCTGTTCAATGCTTGGAGCGTTTGCGCGACCTTCAGACGATCGCACTGCAGGCAAACGACCAGCTTACTCAAGGGATTTTCACCTATATCCAAGCCGAATGTGAGACCTTTAAGTCCAACACAATTGAGGCTTACCGGCTTGCGGTCATTAGCGTGGCCAAACTTGAAAGCTTTAACAGGTCGGGTTACTACGTAAGAGCCTTGAATTGTCTTGGCATTTCTCAAAGCAACATAGGCGAAGCCACTACTGGCTTTGAAACGATGGGATCGGCTTTGTCGGTAGCTGAATCATTGCAGCTTCGAACAGAACTGGCATTTACCTGCCTGAATATTGGTTATCTGTACAGTATTCACGGCCAAATGGACAGGGCTCTTTCTTATTACGAACGGATTGTTCACGAGTTAATGGATGATGCCGAGCCTAGGATTCGGTTCTTAACTCTCAATAATTGTTCCGGATGCTACAACGGCATGAAGCGATACGACGAAGCCGAGGCTATGGTGGAAAGAGCTCTTGCCTTGGTCACTCAAGAGGATGAGCCGATGCTTTATGCCCATGCCATCGGAAACAAGGCAATGGTCCTTGCGGCGCGTGGGCAAGTTTCGAGTGCGCGTGAATTGGCACACATCGCCCAGCAAAGTTATCTGGAGCGAAGTCGGCTGCAGAATGCGCCAGAGCCTTTATATGACCTGGGTGATGCATTCATCTCAACCGGACAATATGAAGTCGGCATTCAATGCCTCATGGAAGCCCTGGAAGTCACCAAAAGTATCCAAGGGAATCCGTTCATGCTCCGAATTTGGACCAAGTTGGGTCAGGCATATCGGGAGATGGGGGAGTGGAAGCTTGCCGTTCAAGCGATGGAGCAAGAGACCAATCTCTTGACTCGGAGAGCTCGAGAAGTGAACGAACAGGGCATGAAAAATGCTGAGCTTCGCCACCAAGTGGATTGGTCCCAACGCGAGTCAGAACTCCTTCTGCGGATCAATGAAGAGCTGAGAGCAGCGAAAGAGGCAGCCGAAGGAGCCAACAGGCTGAAGTCTGAATTCTTGGCCAATATGAGCCATGAGATCAGAACCCCAATGAATGGTGTGCTTGGACTCACCATGATCTTGCTCGAAACTCCTCTGGACAAGCAACAAAACGACATCGTCAAATTGATCCAGACCTCTGGAGAGAATCTCTTGGCGGTTATAAACGATATTCTGGATCTCTCGAAGATCGAGTCGGGCAACATCACGATCGAAGCGATGGACTTTGATTTGCGAGCCCTGATCGCGGAAGTCTGCGATCTCATGCGTGGCCGCTGCATTGAAAAGAAGATCGATTTACTTGTCGAAATTGACGATACTGTTCCAAGACGAGTCACCGGGGATTCACTTCGAATCCGTCAGATATTGCTGAACCTGGTCGGAAATTCCATCAAATTCACACTGGCTGGATACGTAAAGATCCGCGTCCGCGCCCAACGTGGGACATCCGGGTCTTGGATGACTAACTTCTCAATCCAAGACACGGGAATCGGTATTCCACGAGATCGCCAGAGTGCGATTTTCGATAGCTTTACTCAGGCTGAAGGGGCAACCTATCGTAAGTTCGGAGGAACTGGATTAGGGCTTACGATCTCCAAAAGGTTGGTTGACCTCATGCGAGGAACGATGGGATTGGAGAGTACACCAGGACGAGGAAGCACATTCTGGTTTGAGCTTGAATTGCAGTCGGCAGGAGACGCTCTCTCGACCGTTAGGCAAGTCGCAGTTGAGAACACGGGCATTCCAGCTGACGAGCCATTACACGGTATGCAAATCCTGGTTGCGGAAGATAACGAGATCAACCTGATGGTTGTCGAGAGCATTTTGAATCGCTTGGGTGCGTCGGTGGAATCAGCGATCGAAGGGACCGAGGTGCTGGACAAATACAATAAGCGACCTTTCGATCTGATCTTAATGGATTGTCATATGCCCGGCATGGATGGATACGAAGCGACTCGACGTATCCGACAGATGGAAGCTGGTACGACAAAAAGGACGCCCATCATTGCTTTCACTGCCAAAGCTATGGAAGGGGATCGAGAGTCATGCTTAGAGTGCGGCATGGATGGCTTCACCACCAAACCGATCAACATCCCCGAACTTCTGTCTGCGATCCAGTCTTGTACTAAGCCATCAAGTCTTTGATCACATGCCCGTGAACATCGGTGAGGCGAAAATCACGACCTTGGAATGGGAAGGACAATCGAGTGTGATCGATGCCCATTAGCCAAAGGATGGTTGCCTGCAAATCATGGACATGAACTGCGCCCTTGGTGAAAGTCTCTTTACTGGGATGGATTGGGTTCCCGTCAGCATCGGCGATATTGTAGCCGTAGTCATCCGTTCTGCCATAGGTTATCCCAGGCTTGACGCCTCCGCCGGCCATAAAGACGGTGAAGCACCGAGGGTGATGATCGCGTCCGAACGATTCTAATCCAAGCGGACCTTGGCAATAACTCGTGCGGCCAAACTCTCCTCCCCACACGATAAGCGTGTCCTCCAGCATCCCCAATCGCTTGAGGTCTTTAATGAGTGCGGTTGTGGGTTGATCGGTATCTCGACACTGAGCAGAGATGCCTCCTCTTAAGCCGCCATGCTGGTCCCAGCCTTGATGGTAGAGCTGGATGAATCGAACTCCCTTCTGAGCAAGTCGACGCGCGAGTAGACAGTTGGCGGCAAATGTTCCAGGTTTATGCGCATCTGGCCCGTAGAGTTCGAAGACCTCAGCCGGCTCTTTGCTCAGGTCTGTTACATCTGGAACGCTTGTCTGCATTCGATATGCCAATTCATATTGGGCAATCCGGCTTTCAATTTCTGGATCCAGTTCCTGTTGGAACTCATGACGGTTGAGTTCGCTCAGACGGTCCAGCATGGCTCGTCTTCCAGAACCGCAAATTCCATCAGGATTGGATAGATACAGGACCGGGTCACCGCTCGAGCGGAATCGAACGCCTTGGTACCTTGAATCGAGGAAGCCACTACCCCAAAGTCGAGCATAAAGAGGTTGGTCCCCTTTGTTGGCACTCGCTAGAACAACAAAGGACGGCAAATCGTCATTCATTGAGCCCAAGCCGTAGGAGACCCAAGAACCAAAAGATGGTCTTCCCGCAATCTGGCTACCGGTTTGAAAGAAAGTGATGGCAGGATCGTGGTTGATCGCTTCCGTGTACATCGATTTGATGAAGCACAATTCGTCGGAAATCCCAGAAAGGTGTGGCAAGACCTCACTGAACCAAGCTCCACTCTCTCCGTGTTGACTGAACTTAAACGGTGAACCGGCAAGGGGAAATGCTGCTTGATTGGCACTCATCGCAGTCAAGCGTTGGCCACCGCGGATGCTCTCAGGAAGGTCTGAACCATGGAGCTTGTTCAACAGAGGCTTATAATCAAACAAATCTTGATGGGCAGGACCACCTGCTTGAAAGAGATAGATGATTCGCTTGGCTTTGGGAGGGTGATGATAGCGACTTGCGGAGTCCTGTGATCGTTCTGCATCGGCCATTGCCCAAGCAGGCATCATGGAAGCAAGCGCCATGGCGCCAAAACCTTTTGCTGAACGGCCAAAGAACTCTCTTCGCGTAAGGCTGAGAAGCTGTTGGGCTGGGTTGGTGGGATCGTAAGGCGTCATAGTTTCTTCTCTAAGGATCAGCGCTTCCAAGTGACCGCGTCAGAATTGAGAATGGTCTGAACGGTTACAGTCATGGCGGCAACGGATACCGCGTTAAGGCGAGGGGCTGGTTTCGAATCACCCATATGGATAAGCTTTGCTGCATCCGCAGGCGTCGACCTAAATTGGGTCTGTTGCTCTGAAAATGTCCGTAACAGGATCTGAAGCTCTTCGCGGTCTGGTACGCGGCCAGCAAGTCGAACGAATGCATCGAGAACGGCTTCTCGGTCTGATTTCTTGGCGGTCAAAACTTGCTCCGCCAACACGCGTGCTCCCTCGACAAACTGGACGTCGTTAAGGAGAACCAGAGCTTGTAACGGCGTGTTCGTATTGGGACGTCGGATCATACAAGCTTCACGAGAAGTTGCATCGAATAAGAGCATGCTCGGAATGGGAGTCGTTCGTTTCCAAGTCGAGTAGATGCTTCGCCGATAAAGGTCTTTGCCCTTGCTTTGAACAAAGGGTGGACTAAACGCATTGTTCTCTTGCCAAATGCCGTTCGGTTGATAGGGATTAACCGGAGGACCGCCGACTTGGTCGTTGAGAAGTCCCGCTGCGCTTAGAAGCGTGTCTCTTACCATTTCTGCAGAAAGACGACGACTGGGACCACGAGCCAAGAGCTTGTTATAGGGGTCGACAAGGTTCTTTGATTTGGTGTGCGCCGAGTCTTGTCCGTAGGTCGCGCTGAGTGCGATCTCGCGAAGCATCAACTTGACATTCCAACCTGAATCGACGAACTTACGCGCTAGATAGTCGAGCAACTCTGGATGAGTAGGGCGTGATCCTTGGACTCCAAAGTTCTCACTGGTTTCCACGAGCCCAGTTCCAAACATCATCTGCCACAAACGGTTGACGGCGACACGAGATGTTAAAGGATGGTTGGGGCTGGTGACCCACTTGGCCAAAGCCAATCGATTGTTCGGTCCTGTTGCTCGAAGGGGCGGCAAGGATTTCGGCGTATCTCGAACAACCAATGTCTTATCGTTCCGAGGTGCATCGTAGTTTCCGCGAGCGAGAACGTATGCTGGGATCGGTTTCTTGGATTCCTGCATGACTTCGACTTCGAAAATGCCGTCTTCAAATTTCGCAAGGTTTGCTTGAGCTTCTCGAACCTTGGATTGAGCGTCTCGAACTTCTTTGCTGATTGCCGAACAGTAGTAATCCTGAAGCAGTCGGGTGTTGTGTGCCGGGTCAGCAAGTGCCTGACCTATCGCCAAACCGTCGTACAGATGCTCCACTTCCAGATCGCTAATGGCCCGATTGAAGAAAGTGATGTTTGAAAGCATTCCAGATCGAAAGCCTGCATCACGGAATCTTTGGGCAAAAGTCCAATCACCACGGCTATCTCCAAGGTCCCCGTAGGCATGAATGGATTTCCAGAGGGTCCCGTTTAACACGTTTGATTGGGCATGAATCCCATCAATGTAGAGCTTTTCACCGTCTGGATCTCCGCTTCCATCCCAGTTCCAAACAATGTGATTCCAAATGCCTTTAGAAATTCGATGTGCGGTTTTGATCGTAATGGAGTTTCCGGGGGGGGCTCGCATCACTCTAGCGGTAAGGTAGCCATCCTGGATGGTGAGATCAAATCCGCAAAAACCGACATCTGTTCCGCCAGTGCGGTGAAGAAGAACTTCTTCGTTGGGAGACTGCTTTTCATCCTTGATCCAGAAAGACCAACTAAATGCGTCATTTCTTTCCTGGGAGGGCAATCCTCGAACTGCCAAGCCATTGTCGCCGTCAAAAACAACCGCTCCGCCATTCGGGGCGGGCACGACAGGCAATTTCCCCAGACTTTCTGCGTGTGATGTACCTCCGTTGAGGTTGGGAAACTGTCCGTCTTTAGCCCGCTGAAATTGGATATGAGCTACCTCATCAGGAAGGACTTCCATGGGTGAAGACGCCAACCAAGCCAGGACTCTTGTTTCTTTCGCTTCCTTGATTGCCTTGCGAAGTTGCTCTTTGGCTTCGGCGTCCTTTTGTTTGAGTGCCAGAAGCTTCGCTTCTTGGTCTTTGGTTGGCAAGAGCATCGATGGGGTGGGAACTATCTCCGAGCTCAACAAGAGTCCGAATTCATCGATTGAGTTGAAATATGCGAAGAATTGGTAATACTCGCGCTGCGTGATCGGGTCGAACTTGTGATCGTGGCATCTCGCACAACCAACTGTTAATCCAAGCACCGCTGTTCCAAAGGTGTCAACGCGGTCCGATGCATAGGTTGTCTTAAACTCTAAGGGGATAGAACCGCCTTCGTTGGATTGCCGATGCAACCGATTAAACGCAGTAGCCAGTCGCTGATCGCGGGTGGCTGCCGGCAGAAGATCACCAGCCAACTGCTCGGTGAGAAATTGGCTGTACGGCATATTCTGATTGAATGCCTTAACCACCCAATCTCTGTATGGCCATGTCGGGCTTATGAGATCGGACTGATATCCGTAGCTATCAGAGTATCGGGCAGCATCAAGCCAGTCGACCGCGATTCTTTCACCAAAGTGCGGACTGGCGAGAAGCCGATCGACGACTTTCGCGCGTGCTTGGGATGAATGGTCACGACTAAAGGCAGAGATCTCATCTTGAGTTGGTGGCAGACCTGTCAGATCAAGTGTAACGCGTCGCAGCCAACGGTCTTTCTGAGCTTCTGGAGCGGGGCTAAGGTGCTCCGCTTGAAGCCGGTCCAATACGAATCGATCTATGTCGGACTTGGGCCAGTTGCTATTGACCTTCGGAACGGCGACCCGCGTGGGCAGTGGTTCAAACGACCAAAGCTTGTCGTATTGGGCCCCTTCTGAAATCCACTTATTGATTATCGTGATCTCGGCAGGCGAAAGGGTCTTACCGCTGTAAACGGGAGGCATTGGGTCGTTCTTGCTGGTAATCCGTTGAGTGACGAGGCTGTGCTCGGGATGTCCAGGGACGATCGCGTACTTACCTCCTCGGCTAGCAAAGGCGCTCGCAGGATCATCAAGACGCAATCCAGCCATGCGTCCATTGGAAGCTGGACCATGGCACTTGAAGCACTTGTCCGAAAGAATCGGCATGACATCGTCTTGAAACTTGAGCTTATGAGGCGCCGGTGTGCCAGCGGATGGCACGACCAAGGAGGCGGTCAAAAAGCCAGTACTGGCGATGATGGCGGTCAGGTGAACGATCCTACGCTGGATCTGCATAGACGCTATCCTACCGAACTCCAGCGAATTCAGCAATCGTTTTAGCTTTCATTCGGACTTCTTCTTTTTTGCTGAGGCAATCGTTACTGGCGGGGAAGCCGTTGGAGATGTGCAGGATCGTATCGAATCACTCGAAAGCCTCGGGTAACCAGAAATCTTGAATGTTGAAATATGTCGCAAATTGCTTTGAGACGAGTTGATCGTTCAATTCATAAAATAGCGATAAGGAGTGGCAAACCAGCTTTCAGAGAGATCGAAATCGCCACGTTGGCCAGTTAGTTCTCGTAAGAATATAGATCGAAAGTGCCCAATCGATCTGTTTGATCAATGAGCACCACATCATTGTTGTTATTTACTCCCGATTTGGGATTGAGATGTTCAATCAACAGTGACTGGCAAAAATGACTGATCTAATAGGCTCAAGTGGGTGAATGGAATCTGAGAAGGTCAAATATTCACTCTTTTTTGTGATGTGGTGCGTGCTCGACACAATGAAACAAGACATAGAAGCCGATAATTGGACTAGACTAGCGTCGGTCAAAGAAGTCAGTACTATTAGTAGCTTCTGCTTACCGATCTGGAATATTTTGAGGGTGGTCCCAGTTTTGAAATATCGAACGAAGCATTTTATAGCTGCGGGGATATTGGTGTTTGGAATCCAAGCTTCGCTTTTGGCACAAGATCGAGCCAAGTCAGACAAAGGTGAAGACATTTTGGATACACCGTTGGAAGACTTGATGAAAGTCGATATAACGGACGCCTTTAAAAGTCCTATCCCTCTGATGAGAGTCCCGGCGGCAATCTATGTCGTTAATCAGGAGACCATTCATCGTAGCGGTGTGAAGACCCTGCCAGAAGCACTGAGGCTGGTCCCAGGAGTTGAAGTTTCTCGAATTGGAAACGTTTACTACACCGTGTCTATCCGTGGTTTTGGTAATTACCTGGCCAGCAACAAGATTCTGGTTCTGATGGACGGTCGCACTCTTTATTCCCCCTATCAAAACACGGTCTATTGGGAAATCGAAGACGTGATGATGGATGATATTGATCGCATTGAGGTGATCCTCGGTCCGGGCGGAAGCCTATGGGGTGCGAATGCGGTCAATGGCGTCATCAATGTGATCTCCAAGCACTCGAAGGATACGAAGGGTGGTCTGGTGGTTCAGTCGTTGGGTGACTTAACGAAAAACGAAACTGCCTTTCGATTCGGAGATCGAATATCCGATGATTCGACCTTTCGAGTCTATGGCAAATATTCCGTTCGACATGCCTCGGATAACAGCGACAGAACCTCATTTGGTGATGGCAACAGCCTGAATACTCTTGGCTTTAGAACCGATTCCATGCTCCCAAAGAACTCGACCCTTATGGTGGAAGGTGAACTGGCGCAGTATCGAATCACAGAGGACCAACCTGTGGGATTGGTGACTCCGCCTTATAACGTGACCTATACCAATACTGACCTTGCCCGAACAAGCCACCTCTTGGGCAAATGGACAAAGGATGAGGAAAAACAGGGGCAAACAAGCGTTCAAGCCTATTACGACGTTATTGACTATCCGTATACCGATCAGGGATCGCGAGCTGAATTGTTCGATCTTCAGGTTGAACGACGTGCTCCGTTGATCAACCAGCAAGAAGTTGCTTATGGGGGTGGGTATCGGTACATGGTGAATGACGGTCTTGCCGGGCCGTCTCAGACTCTTATTCCCCTTCGGCGCCGAGATACGATCACAAACGGCTTTATCCAAGACATCTTTCACCTCAATCGATTGGACAGTCTCACGGTTGGAATGAAAATTGAGCACAACGATGTCAGCGGCTTTGAATATCAACCGAACGTTCGTTATAGCCACATACCGAATGATCACCAAACCTTTTGGGCTTCGGTTGGAAAAGCCGATCGAACACCCAGTCAAAGTGAGCTCAATACATTTTCGATCGTATCGGTAACCCCTCCATCTGGAGGGCAACCTTTACCTGTCGCTACTACGGATATTGGATCACCAGACTTAAAACCAGAAACAGTGGTCTCAAATGAAATTGGATATCGGCAGAAGCTAAGCGAAAAGGAATCTTTCGAAGTTCAGGCTTACTACAATTTCTATAACAGCCTGATTTATCTGGCACCCGGCGCTCAATTCACTTCAAGCCTCTTCGGATCTCCCGTAGTTATCGACCCCCTATACTTTAAGAATGGCGACAGCGGGCAGACATACGGAGGTGAAGTGTCCTATCGGCTTAGTCTCTCTTCCTCACTTCAGGGAGATGCGGCATTTACCGTCTTGGAACGGAGCCACTTTGTTCAAGGTTCTGAGTTGGCTGGTCCACACTATCAGGCTTCTTGGCACTTGGGCTGGAAGCCAAGCGCGAAATTGGATTTGGACGCACGTCTCCATTGGGATGATGCAATTTTTGAGAGCGGCGTTCCTGCCAATCTGAAGCTGGACCTTCACCTGAACTGGAGACTTTCCGATAAGGATGAGTTTAGTTTGGGAGGGTATGACCTCCTCACCCCTCGCCACTATGAGTTCCAATTTGGGAGCTACATCCAAAGAAGTTTTTCACTCGAATATAGGAGGCGCTTCTAATCCATGGCCGCGCAACCTCGAGGGATTAGTAGGCGAATTACGGTAGTCGCCGTCGCGTTAGCTTCCTTTTTCTTAGTTAATACGATGGCATTCGGCCGCGATCGTGAACACGAAATCAAATGCGGCATTATTTACAATCTTGCCAAGTACTGTGATTGGGAGTCGTTACGGCAACCATCAGGAAGATTTGTGATTGGCGTTTATCGAACCAAAGCATTTGACTTGGATATTCCGTCGTTCAATGGACGAATGCTTCATGGGCGAACGATCAGTGTCGTTCAACTCAAGTCAGAGGCGGAGATTGCCAACTGTCAAATCGCAATCATAGGTGATGTTGGCTCCGACGCGATCAGGCGCTACAACAAATTGTGCCGAGGTTCAGGCACGATGCTCGTTGGAGAGTCTGACAACTTTGCTGAGCAAGGTGGCATGGTCGGGTTTCTCGTGCGGGATGGAAATGTGCGTTTTCAAGTGAACTTGCAAGCGGCACAAAGCGTGAAAGTGGCCGTGTCATCGAAGCTTCTTATTCTCGCCGACCAGGTATTTCGATGACGTTCAGCTTGAAGCAATTGTCTCTTGGCGCTCGTCTGGTCTTGGCCACAACCGCCGCAACCGGAATAGCGTTAATTGTTTGCGCCGGCGCCCTGGGATTTTACGACCGAATTAGCTTCAAACAACAGCTCACCTACGGACTTCAGACGGAAGCCCAGGTACTGGCTTCTAACAGCTCGGCTGCCGTTGAGTTCTCTGATAAAGCTACAACACAAGAAGTTCTCAACGCGGTTTCGGCCAATCACCGTATTGAGATCGTTGTCGTTTACGATAAAACTGGCAAGGAACTGGCTCGATATACACGCCCAGAAGCTAGGAATAAGTATCGATCAAACATGAGCTTGGAGCAGATTAGTGCCCAGAGCCCAATTTCGGTCCGTTCTTCAATTGTCCACGACAAAGATTTCCTAGGCACCATCGTGATCAATGGAAATGAGCGCGATATGGCATCTCGCACTCGCGATTACATTGTCATCGCAGGATGCATGGTAGCGATTGCGGTTTTGGTTGCCATTTACATTGCTATCGGATTGCAACGAAGAATTTTCGGATCGATCGGAAATCTTTTCACGGCCATGGAAGGGATAACCAATGAGAAGGACTACTCGGTTCGGATCAAAGGTGAAAGCACTGATGAAGTTGGGCGATTGATCAGTGCATTCAACAAGATGCTTACTGAAATTCAGGTGCGGGATGATGAGTTAGAACTGCGTGTAACAGAAAGAACTGATGCATTAGGTCGTGAAGTCGCTGCGCGCCAATCCTTACAAAAGACTCAAGCCGCCCTCCAAGAGGCACTTAAGCAAGCCAACGCAGCGGTAGAGGCGAAATCACTTTTCTTGGCAAAAATGAGCCATGAGATTCGGACGCCAATGAACGGTGTGCTTGGCATGACAGAGATCCTTCAGGGGACCGAATTGGATGATCTCCAAGCTCAGTGTGCTGATACGATCGAAATCAGTGCGAAGAACCTTCTCGAAATCATCAATGATCTTCTGGATTTCTCAAAGGCTGAAGCCGGAAAACTAACCCTACAAGCTGAACCATTTGATGTTGAAGAGTTGGTTGGAGAGGTCGGTGCGATTCTCTCTTCCACCGCTTCCAAAAAGGGGATTGAATTGGTTTGCTGGTGTGCTCCAGACGTTCCCGTTTCGGTTAAGGGGGACGTTGGGCGACTCAGGCAAGTGCTATTAAATCTGGTAGGCAATGCCCTGAAGTTCACCGAAAAAGGGTGGGTGTCTCTAAACGTACAGAATCTGGGATTTGAAGGAGAAGGCGCGAAGCTCCGGTTCGAAGTCCAAGATACCGGTATCGGAATTCCTGTAGACCAGCAAAAACTCATCTTTCAAAGCTTCATGCAAGTGGATGGTGGGCGAACTCGTCGCCAAGGGGGGACTGGCTTGGGGCTTACGATCTCCAAGCAACTTGTCGAACTCATGGGTGGAAACTTGGCGGTCAGTAGCCGAGCCCGATCGGGATCACGATTCTGGTTTGACGTGGACATGGATGTTGTCAAGGGTGTCCGTCCACGAGGTGAGTTGGAAGGGAAGAGTGTTCTTCTGGCTACGGCCAAAGCAGACTTGAAAGATAGGCTCATGGAGATGTTCCGCTTCAATGGCCTGAATGCAACTTGGAAGAATGATTGTGAGTCAGCCTCTCGAGCCCAAAACAACGAGGGCCCGTTTGATTTCTTGGTCGCCGATTTTGATTTGCCAGAAACCGGTGGTTGCTCATTGGCCGAGAAATGTTTGGCAACGAAGGGATCAAGGCCGGCAGTTTATATCTTGAGCAACCGAGCCCACCAGGTCACCGCGTCAGATGCCTCACGACTTGAAATTGCTGGCGTCTTGCACGGTCCAATCTTGGGGGGCCGGTTACTGGATTTAATGCATAAATCGAGCCGGAAAGCTCGTAAGAAGCGAGACGAGTCTGGTCCGTTTGATATTCAAAGTGCGCCGCATATCCTCTTGGTGGAAGACAATGAAGTGAATGCTATGGTTGCCATTCACTTCCTTTCCAAGTTGGGTTGTACTTATCAAGCAGTCGAAAATGGGCTAGATGCAGTTACTGCCGCATCTGAGCATGAATTCGATATGGTTTTGATGGATATGCAGCTTCCAGGGATCGATGGGGTAGAGGCCACCAAACGAATCCGCTTGCTTGAAGATGAAAAGAAGAGAGACGTGACGATCGTTGCCATGACCGCCAATGCGCTTGCTGCTGAACGCGAAGCGTGTATTCAGGCTGGGATGAATGACTATGTCGCAAAACCGTTTAGTCAATTGGAGCTCTCCAACATGATGCACAAGTGGCTAAACGTCGGCGAACCAGAAGCTACTGAGTAACTTAAGAGAATTGGGGGCGATCCGTTCCTAATCGACGAGCTGGAATTCCAAAACTGAATTCGGTTTCAGCATGAACAATCGGAAATGGTAATCGTCGCAGGGGGCCGAATGCAGATTGCTCTATAGAGGGCAACCAATCGCGTTCGGAAAGGAAGATCGGACTGGTTTCGGAATCTGAATGCCCTATATCCAAAAGCAATTTTGCCATTGCGGCCAAAGAAGACCTGAAATAGGAGCCTGTTCCAGCCTGATGCCTATGGGCCAATCCCAGGATTGCTGCACTGGCCATCAGGTAACCGGTTGCGTGATCCAGCGCTTGAACCGGAAGCGCAGAAAGTTCTTGATCCGGATTGGGACTGCATTGATGAACAATTCCGGTACTCATCTGTACCAAACTATCAAAACCCCGACGGGTAGACCAGGGGCCGATCCATCCGTAGGCGTTCAGCGTAACGTCCACCAGTCCAGGACGGATATTCTGCCGCTCTTGCCAACTGAATCCAAGGTTGGCAAGGGCATCTGGACGGTAACCGCTGATCAGAATATCTGCCTGCTGAAGTAGGATTTCAAGCATTTGCCGCCCTTCACTCGACTTGATGTCTAATCGGGCACAGTGTTTGCCAACTGTCAGATCCGGCTCAACCGCGGGCTCATCCCAGTCCAAGGGATCGATGCGTAACACGTCCGCACCAAGACTCGCCAGAGCTCGGGTTGCGACCGGGCCAGCAAGAATTCTGGTCAAATCCAGAACTCGAATTCCTTGAAGGGGACGGTGTAATTCTGGTCTCCAATTGGTGGAGACAGTGGGTAAACCTTCGAATCTCTCGATCAAATGCTGGCTTTCAAAATATCTTCCGTGAGGATGTAAGAGCCAATCGTCAT
>Ga0164297_10001493_pt1 | contig 24815 bp, 23 predicted proteins | sample GEODES058metaG_FD_113539 | JGI IMG/M metagenome (GOLD analysis project Ga0164297, IMG submission 113539) | Dystrophic lake water microbial communities from Trout Bog Lake, Wisconsin, USA - GEODES058 metaG | ecosystem: Environmental > Aquatic > Freshwater > Lake | place: USA: Trout Bog Lake... | reverse complement strand
CGGTCTCATCCAATACCGCAAGAAGGGCGGCCATCTCTGAAGAATCCACTGCATTGGACGCTGCGACGGCTGGAACCGTGGCAGGAGGCACGACAGGAACCACAGCATTGGAAACCGCAGGAACCACAGCATTGGAAACCGCAACAGGAACAGGTGAGGACAGATTGGAAACCGCAGGAACCGCCGCATTGGAAATCGCAACAGCAGGACCCGATGAAGGGGCAGAAGGACCCGATGAAGGGCCCAAGGCGCCTGATAAATAGGCATGAACCGCCGCCACGGCTAACTGCTCCTTTTGAATGTCCATCGAAGAAGGAACGGAAGGCGGAGCCGAAGCAGGAACCGAGGTCACCGTCTGCGGCTCAGGCACGTCCATGGTTTCCGTCGGAAGGGTGGCCAAGAGATTGGATGCATGGGACACGGAATTCGTCACCGATTCATTTCGAAGATTCATCCATTTTAATACCGCCACCATGCGAAGAAGCCGTCGAACATATTCGCAATCTTTGGAAAGAACAATATCCTTATAGGATTGACATTTGCCACTCGCAAATTCCTTTATCAATTGATATTGAATCTCACTTGACAGTCCTCCCAACCCAATCGACGTGAGCAATCCGCGCTGTTTTGCAGTAAGATTGTCCTTCTCCACTTTTTTTTCAATCGAATAGGTTTCTTTTCCCAATCGAATGTCTTCCATGCTCTCTCCTCCGCCTTGATACGCCGTCATGGAGGCCTGTGCCATGGGAAGAAGGCTGGCTCCTGCATCATAGCCCCCCAATCCTCCGCCCCCACTCATCGGGTGCATCGGGGCCGATGCAGAGGGTATCATCGACACACTGGGATCATGTCCCGTGGGCGCCGACATTCTATCCAGTACGAGGTTTAAACTTTTACCCTCCCCTCACGGCCCTGGGGGGGACAAACGGGGTACCTAAGACCCCGTGCTCACTACCCTTCAGACATGGATACCTATACCTCTGACCCGCAAACTCGAAAGAGAAAAATGGAATGCAAACCCGAACTGGTCATTACGAGTTTGCAACGATTTTATGCTCATCATCCGGAAATCGAGAAAGTATTAACGTATCTCAGCGGCGATGCCCCGCTCAGTCTCCGCATTATTGATTGGTTTGTTACAAAATACAGTCGAAAGGCCTTTGTTCGCTATCCATGGAACGGGCATGAATTCCTCGTCTATCTCAGTTACAAAGGACAACTCAAAGCCTATTCCAAACAATATTTTGACCCGAATTGCCGTCGAGAACGGATTATGTTTTCGATTCCCAATCATGAACCCTTTATGACCACGATTGGAAAATTAAATTTTTTTAGATGGGCCCTGGAATCGGGCATCCTGGAATACATGGAAGCCCACGAAGAGGAGATACGTACGGGCTACAATGCCTATTTAAAGGAAACCATGCAAACCCAAAAACGAAACAAAACCCGTACCACGGAAGAGCCCGTGAAGGTTGCGGCGGCCGTACCCGTGGCCCGCACCACCCGTCGGCGCACGAAGCAATCCCCCTCTTCCCTGCATCAATTGCAAGTTTATACCACACCCGTGGAGCTGGATTTTTCTTGAGCACTCGGTTGATTTCGATAATAGAGCCGAATGTCATCTCGTTTCGGACGTAATTGTTCTGCGGCGGCAGCCTGTTGTTGCATGACGGTCCCATTCAACCACCGGTTGTCAAAGTTTCGTTCCAATAATTTTTCGGATTCCTTCAAAAACCCCGTGTTTTTATCTTCGTACACGCTGGCCTTCAATTCGCGGGTCATGTTTCGGCTGTCGGATGTAGTATCATATTTATCAAAAAATGAATTTTGAACCCCTCGTTCTCCATCCACATCATAGCGTGGTTGCGACCGATAATTCTGCTCTGTGAATCGACTGGTATTGGGCGCCATGTCATAAAAGGGCGCGCGTCGATGTACATCCGGACGTCCCTCGGTCATGGAAGGGGCATTGGTTTGCCAGTGCTCAAATTGGCGCGAATTGACGGAATCCTTGGTATCCATTTCTCGTCTCATTCGACTGATAAATCGAGGCAACGGAAAGGCGGCGCGCGCCGCCATGGAATGGGCATCGGGCTGTACAGGTTGTGCCATTTAAAGTGCAAACCGTCTACTTACGTTAACAGAGATATTATGTTTATTCTGCCTTTTCTACACAAACAAACGATGGTAGGGTCGATGCAGCTCACGACCCTTCAATTGCTCACCATCGGACGCCACTCACTGTGGGCGGAAGAATCCGAACTGGACCTGGAAACGGACATTCTTCATCCGAATGGAATTTATTTATCGGGTCCTCCCCTTGCATTGGGCGATACCTGGTTGTGCCCCGTGGATGCATCGCGAACCCACATGGATGATTTTTATCGATGGGAGGAACGTGCCGAATCCGAAGAGGTCTTTGTATGGAAAACGGTCTATTTATTGGGAACGGCGGCGCAACCGACGAGCGGACTGTCTTCTCAGGAACGTCTGGGCCCCCATCGATACGAAGAGATTATGGAGCGAATCCGTGCATCGGTCATCTAAACCCATTATACGTAAGATAGGATAGGGATGGAACGTCATAAAACACATAAGAATGTTGTCATCGAGCCATTAGGATGGGAACAGCCGATAGGAAGTGACAGTCTCAAAACGCTATTGGAAGGCGGGGCACGGGATGCCTTTCGACGACCTTGGCACCGAATCGAGCGAGGGCTTCGCCTCAGCCGCATTCGGCAATTTATTGAAGATGTCTCTCCACAATATGACATGACCGATAAGGAAAAAGAATCATTTTTTGTTTTTCTACAAAAATCCCTCGATAATAAGCTATTAAATACGGTAAAAGTGGTGGAATATGACCCGGAATCGGAGCGAATTCAAACCATCAAGGGCCTAGAAATCAAACGAACCGAAGATGGATTAAAATGGGCCTTCTCGTCCAAAACCGCCAAAAAAGACGGAACACGGAAGAAAAGGAAGGAAGAGCCCTCCGTGACGACACTGCCCCTGGAACCCTTGGATACAAAAATTGAGGAATCCATCTCGGATACAAAGCCCCACGCCCTCTTAGGATGAAGTTTGTCGAAATCGTCTTGGAGCTTCTTCGATTATGGGAAGATTGGTTATCCGAGCCACAGGATGAGGTACAATTGCAGGAATGGCGAGAATCCGCGGAACTGCTTGCCGACTCGTTCGAGTGTACCGAGGAAGAAGAGGCCGTGGTAGAACGATTATGTGACCATTATGAAGCCCAGTATCGTGCGCTCATCGAACATCGTCGTGCGCACCCGATGCCGTCGTTGCCCGCCGAATCCATTCAGCCCGAGTTGGACGCCTTGTTGGGCCGAACCCAATTGGAACAACGAACCGCCGCATGGTATCAACAGATGTCGACCGTTCTTTCTGCGAGTGAGCTGGGGCATCTCTTTGCCTCTCCGCGTCAACGGGCCAAATTGGTTCTTTCCAAAACGCAGCCTCCTGAAGCCCGCTATCAATCCTTGGCGGTACCCTCCGACCACATGTCGGCCTTTGATTGGGGCATTCGATTTGAGCCCGTGGTCAAGCAGATTTACGAACATCGATATGGCGTGGTCATCAAAGAACTGGGGCGAATGCTTCATCCGGTGGACCCTCGATGCAGTGCCTCACCGGATGGCCTGATTTATCATTGTCCTTCTCAACAACGAACCGGTCATTTAATTGAAATCAAATGTCCTGTTACGCGCGAAATCGACGGAACCGTCCCGAAGGATTATTATGCACAAATGCAAATGCAGCTCCATGTCACTGGTCGCACGGTATGTGAATACGTGGAGGCCGTCTTCTCTTCTGCATACAATCAAATGGTCTGCAAAGAAGGCCCCGCCCTGTATGATGGATGGATTGCCGTCGTCCGCTACGCCGAGCCGGTGAACGGTCAGGACTTTTATTATGTCTACAGTCCGATTCATCCGCCGTCCGATTGGCAGCCAACCCTTCGGGCGGAGGAAGAAATGGTCGAACGCACGCCATGGAGATTGTATCAATGGAGTGAACAGTCGATTCAGCGAAATGAGGCATGGTGGGAGGGCATACGCCCTATCATGGATGCCTTTTGGGTTGACGTGGAGAAGGCAAAACGAGGGGAGTTTGTCCTTCCGGATTCCACCCGTGCTCCGAAGCCTCCCAAAGAACGTTGTTTGATTCAATTTCAACGTCTGAATGAAGAGGGGCGCCCCTACGAGGACAAGGGCGAATACATCGATAAGGTTAACTCCTGATTCCATCCACTGCAACTGTCTGGATAGGCACGTTTCACGTTGTTGGTGAGTTGACGAAAATTACCTGTTTTGTTCGTGGCTTGTTCAAAGTCCGTTGCATAACAGGAACGAGACGTAACATCGGATAGGGTTTCCGAACCCGAAGGGAGGATGTCGGCCAAGAGATGATAGGGGTGGTCGGTATAGACTTCGGCGGGACTCGGGCCATTGGGAGGATATTCCATCAGGGGAGCATCCTTGTCCTCTTTTTCTAATGGTTTCACGGCAGGATTGGCAAATGCCTCCCCGTTGGATGTCATAGGATGGCCATACGATGAGGGTCGATAACACAAGAGAACAACAAGGGCCACCAGAACAACAACAAGCCCGTAGAAAAGTGTGTGCATGTCTACCTTCATCGCCGGTTAAAAATTGATGTCTTCCGAAGGGTGTGTGGAACAATCCATCATTCCGGAAACATGTCCATGATTAGTATGAACGTCGTCAAGCGCAATGGAGAGTTGGAACCCGTCTCATTTGACAAGGTGCTGAGCCGCATTCAACTGGCGGCGGTGGGACTGGAGGTGAACCCGACACTGATTGCGCAGCGTACGCTTCTACGAATTTATGACGGAGTCAAAACCTCCGAATTGGATGAACTGGCCGCACAACTGTCGATTTCGCTCATGACCACGAATTTGGATTATGGAACCCTGGCGGCGCGGATTGCCATCTCGAATCATCAAAAGAATACGTCTTCTCGTTTTACCGATGTGGTATTTGAATTGGCCCATCAAACGGTTGCCAAGACAGGCGAGCCAATGAGCAATGTCTCGGAGGAATTGGTGGAACTGTGCCGTCAATACGGAGATGAAATCAACGCCAAAATCGAGGATGAGCGTGATTATCTTCTCGATTACTTTGGATTCAAAACCCTTGAAAAACTTCAATACCTGTTGCGCAACACAAAGGGCAAAACCCTAGAGCGCCCCCAACATCTGTTTATGCGCGTATCGCTTGCGCTCTGGGGGTCCATCGATTTGAACAAAGCCTTTGAGACCTATGACCTCTTGAGTCAGAAACTCTTTATCCATGCCACGCCGACCAATTTCAATGCCGGCACGCCGCGACAACAGTTGAGCTCCTGCTTTCTCCTGGCGATGAAAGAAAAAGACAGCATTGCAGGAATTTATGATACGTTGAAGGATTGCGCGATGATTAGCAAGTATGCAGGAGGCATTGGCTTGCACATTCACGAGATTCGCGCCAAGGGCTCGCTGATTCGAGGCACCAACGGGACAAGCAATGGAATTGTACCGATGTTGCGCAATTTTAATGATACGGCACGGTACGTTGACCAATGCTTTACTCCTGATACGTTGATTTATACGGAATCGGGGCCTCAGCCGATTTCGGAGATTGTGGCAGGAGAAAAAGTTCTCACAAGCGATGGAACCTATCATACGGTTCTTGCCGCGGTCATTCATTCCTATCAGGGAACATTATGGTCCATCCAGCTGGAAGGTCATCCTTGTCCTGTTCGGGTTACGGAGGAGCACCCCATTCTTTCCGTGCGCTCCAATGGAGATACCCTCGAAATCACAAAGCAACGACTTCAAGCAGGACTTATCGAACGTGATTATCATGAAGTAAAAGAGCTGTCGGTAGGAGATTGGGTTCTTTTTCCGAATGAAGTCTATGCACGAATTCAATCCATGGTGCCAACGGAATATGAAGGTCCCATTCATGATTTTGAAATCGATGGCCCGCATGATTATACCGTGGCTCATCTCGGTATCGCGCACAACGGTGGTGGCAAACGAAATGGCTCATTTGCCATCTATCTCGAGCCATGGCACGCCGACGTGGAGGATTTCTTAAAGTTGAAGCTGAACACGGGTTCGGAAGAAGAACGATGCCGCGACCTCTTCTATGCCCTATGGGTCCCTGATTTGTTTATGGAACGCGTGGAATCGAATCAACCCTGGACACTCTTTTGCCCCTCCGAGGCACCTGGCCTGGCCGATGTATATGGAGACGACTTCAAAGCATTGTATGAGAAATACGAACGAGAGGGGCGAGGCCGCAAACAGCTGGATGCACAAAAGCTGTGGTTCAAAGTGCTGGACGCACAGATTGAAACGGGCACACCCTACCTATTGTTCAAGGATGCCGCCAATCGCAAATCCAATCAACAGAATTTGGGCACCATTAAATCCTCCAATCTGTGTGTCGCCCCCGAAACCTATGTTCTGACGGACAAGGGTCAATTTCCCATCGCGGAATTGGCGGGTCAGCGTGTACACGTATGGAATGGCGAGACATGGTCCCCCACCACCATCCTGAAAACCGGCGAACAACAGAAGTTGATTACGGTTCATCTTCATGACGGGTCAGAGTTGATATGCACTCCATATCATAAGTTCATTCTTTCATCGGAAAAGGGCGGACTACAGGACGCCCCGCGAGTGGAAGCACGGGCACTTAAAGAAGGAATGAAACTCGCAACGGCATCATTCGAAGCCATACCAGGTGACCCTCAACAGGATCACCTCTTTCCGTATACCCATGGATTCTTCTGTGGAACCCGTTCGAATGCCTCCCACGAAGCGACCTTGCAGGGGGAACAACAGAACGTACTTCCGTATCTTCATGTTCGTTCCACCGAAGCGGCAACGGGAACCATTTTGATTCAGTTTCCTGATGAACTCTCGGAACGCGACACCGTTCCCATGAATGCCTCCTTATCTTGTCGTCTGCAATGGCTTGCGGGTCTATTGGATTCCGAGGCAACCACGGTTCATTCGAATTCCGTTTGCATCGCATCGACGCACGTTGAATTCTTGAATCGAATTCGATGGATGCTGCCCACCCTGGGGGTTCATCCTCTCCGTGCCCCATCGAAGGGTCATCAACTCCATCTTTCCCTCTCAACGGTGCATCGATTGCAAGAAATGGGTCTAGCCTGTCATCGGCTGTCCCTTCAAGGAGAGAACCCGTCTGCGGAGGATGGCCACCAAGAATGCCTTACCGTTCGTTCGGTAGAAGACCATCATCGTGTCGATGACACCTATTGTTTCAATGAACCGATAAATCACGCGGGCATCTTCAATGGAATCCTAACGGGAAACTGCAGTGAAATCATTGAATACAGCAGTGCCGAGGAACAAGCCGTCTGCAATCTGGCCTCGTTGGCGCTCCCGAGCTACGTTCAGAATCAGCGCTTCGATTTTGACAAGCTGAGAACGGTGGTCAAGGTGGCCATTCGTAATCTGAATCGTGTCATTGACATCAACTTTTACCCGACTCCCGAAACCGAGCGCTCGAATCTCCGTCACCGCCCCGTGGGCCTGGGCGTGCAAGGATTGGCCGATGTCTTTGCTCTTCTCCGTCTTCCGTGGGAATCAGAGGAGGCCTCCCAGTTGAATCAGCGAATCTTCGAACACATCTATTTTGCCGCGGTGGATTCGTCCTGCGAAATGGCACAAGAACAGGGACCCTATGAAACCTATCACCATGGACCGCTGGGAGCCTCGCCGATGTCAAAGGGCCTCTTTCAATACGATTTGTGGAATGTGACACCTCTGACTGCAACGGATGGAACCCTGGACTGGGCCTCCTTAAAAGCGCGGGTGGCACAATATGGAGTTCGCAATTCCCTTCTGATGGCGCCGATGCCCACGGCCTCCACGTCGCAAATTCTTGGATTCAATGAAACCATGGAGCCATTTACGAGTAACCTCTATACGCGCCGAACCCTCGCAGGCGAATTCATTGTCATTAATCGCTATTTGATGCGAGACCTGGAAAAGCTCGGATTATGGACAGAATTAATGAAGCAACAAATCATTGCGCGCAACGGCTCGATTCAAGGTATGGACAGTATCCCCGAAGAGGTTCAACGGTTGTATAAGACCTCCTGGGAAATTAAGCAGAAAACCCTCATTGACATGGCGGCCGCACGAGGCGCCTTCATCTGCCAGTCACAGAGCCTGAATTTGTTTGTGGCGGACCCCAATTATGCGAAATTAACCTCGATGCATTTCTATTCATGGAAAAAGGGCCTGAAAACCGGCATCTATTATTTGCGTACCCGCGCACCCGTGATGGCTCAGAAATTTACGGTGGACCCCGAGCTGCAAAAAGAAGCCATCAAATCCGAGCAGATGCGTCGCATTCGCAAGAATGCAGAAACGGAAGAATGTACCATGTGTAGTTCATAAGAAAACATCTATCGATGCCTACAATAGGAAGGATGAATCGTCTCGAAGACATCCGACGTGACATGACCCGCCAGTTTGCCTCTCCCTCCTTTGTTCCTCATATTCAGGCATCGGTAGAGGGGATTCTTCGTATGATAGACGCGATTCGTCGTACCGAGGGAGTGGGCTGGGTGCATGAGGTGGTCGATGCCCAAGGAAAGCCCCTCTTGGAAGAACATGAAAAGAAGGAGTTCGAGCGCGCGGGGGAGCCCCTGGTGCCGCTGATTCTGGGCTTTTTTTCTACAAAGGGAGGTGCGGAAGAGATACCCACCTATGAAGACATCGATGTCGCCGCCCTCTCTCGCCTCACGTCCGAAGAACTGGATGCCAAACGAGGAACCATTGGTACAACTTCCACCCCTGCGGACCCTGAAAAAATGATAGGAGTGGACAATCTTTATGAAAAAGCGATGGACCGCATGGACCGTGTTCAGGCGGTCGTAAACGAATATGCCTCGAAATATGGAATTTTACGCCTGGAAAAAGAGTATGATTTGCAACCCGACATTCATTTGGTTCCTGAAGTTCTCGCGCAACTGATATCCAAAGGAACCTTTGCCTTGAGTACGACCCTGGGTGCACCGATTTTGCCCCAGGTGACCATGAAATTCTTGGAACAAATCAAACTTCCCTTTCGGTTTTTGGTCTTTTTGGGCTATCTTGCCCTGGATGTGGCGCGAATGAGTGCCTATGTGGCAGGAGAAGAACAACAGCGGAAAATGCTCTCGGTGGTGGTATCCCTCGTGGACCTCTTGAAGGGCGATTGGAAGAAGGCCGTGTTATCGTTTATGGGATACTATGGTTCTACTCCCTATGTGATTGGACAAATGGGAAAAATCTATTTTATGTTATTTGAAATGTTGTCTCCGACGATTCAACAGAATCTGGTGTATGGGACACTGGATGCGACCAAATCCTTTTTGGTGGGGTTGTTGCTGACCCTGTTTCAAATCACGGCACCCGAATCGGTGCGTATTCCGTTGATTGGAATGATGGAAAAGATTGCCAAGAAAAAAGCGGAAATCGATGGAACCTTGGTGGATGCGGGCCTGTCGGCACGCGAGGACCATTTTGCACCGACCTTTTCGGATTTTAATCGTCTTCAATCGTTAATGGATGACCCCGAGTTCATCTGTTCGACAGAGTTTGAAACTCTTATTGAGCAAGTGAATCAATCGGCGACCATTCATATGATATTGCAAATTCTTCGAATTCCTGTGACAAAAGCCTTTCGTGAGTATCGTTGTGGAACTCGTCCTGCGAAACCGTTTTTGGATTTGGTGGTAGAGAAAGCCAAAGTGCGAAAAGAAAGAGAAGAGCGGGTGGCGTCCGAGGTATCGGCGGAAGACCTTTCCATGCCGGTTGCGGTATCTCCCCCTGAACCGGGCGCATCGACTACTACGCCTGCCGAGATGCCTGCCACCAGTCAGACCCCTGCTGAAACACCTGAGACATCTGCTGCCACGGAGACCCCTGCCGAGACGCCTGCTGCCACGGAGACCCCTGCCGAGACGCCTGCTGAAACACCTGAGACGCCTGTCGCCGAGACGCCTGCTGAAACACCGGATACACCTGCTGCCACGGAGAAACCCGCTGTCGTCGAGAAACCCGCAGAGGAATCCGCCAAAGGGGGGCGTCGAACCCTACGCCGCAAAGCGCATTAACGTCTCTTCTTCATGGCAGGCGTTCGTGTATCCTCTTCCACTTGCACCCCTGCCAGTCCATGAATAAAAATCAAGTACTCCTTTGGAAAGCCCCAAAAACACGACGGCGTGTTCTCCGTTAAGGGAATGCGCCGACTCGACTGATTGCCCCCATGCGTGAAGGCCACGATGATTTGCTGAGGAGGAATCTCCAGTACACGGTCTTCGCGCCCTTGTAACCACCCCTCTCCCTCTGCCACCGAAACATGCGGAAAGGATCGTTCTTCCCAAAAGGATTTGTAAAATGTCAAGGTCGCCTCCGAGACGCGCTGTGCAAAGGGAAGTGTCAACGGCGGCACATTGACCGCACTGGTACCATACTTCAAATCATAGAGCGCCAGGGTGGTACAGCACACCGCTTGTTGTTCCGTCATGCCCCGCTTCACGCCCTTGGTCAGCCACGCCACACGGCGTCGAAACGAAGTGGGGGGATAATGGTCATCGTCATCCATAAACAAAATAATGTTATGGCTCGCCTCTCGAATCGCGCAGTTTCGTTTTTCTCCAATGGTCATTCGCCCCTCAATCGGCATGTATTTCAACCGAATCTGCGGAACCTGTAACTGGAAATCCATAATTTTTTCTCCCGCCAAATGCGGTGTTTTTTCATTGTCTTCAATCACAATCCATTCAATGTTACGATGAGGATAATCCGTTGCCAGCAGATTATGAAAGGCGATTTCAATCAATTGTTTGCGGTTGTACGTGGGAGTCACAATGGTAATGGGCGGACAATCTTCGATTTGCAACAGCGGAGGGCAATGCACCACCCCCTTCATAGGACGACGGACCAAGATGTCCGCATGAAGAAGTTGAAGAAGCGGCAAGGCCGTGCGACACAATGCATCCATTCGTGTCGCCGCACGTGCCGCACGAGGCAAGGGAAAGGTCGTCGCGCGAAACCGCGCAAAGGCCGCATCCAACTCCTCCCGCACCTGCGCTCCAGGATGAGCAAGGGGAATACGTTGTTCGGAACTCACCGTGTGATGAGAAAGCCATGCAATCGAGTCATCGCCCGGATACGTCTCCTGCCACACGGGCAAGGCATTCATGAGGGCCATCATGCCACATCGTTCCGCCTCGGCCGCGGTATATCCAAAGCCCTCTCCTGCGCTGACACACAGGCATCCTGCCGTGCGCATCATGATGCGCATCCGCTCCGTCTTGTCCATGTCGGTGCAGATGACCTTGATATGAGGCCCCGTAACACGGCGAAGTTCCTCTTCCACATCCGTGCGCGTCGTATACACGGTGAGGGGCGGGTCCTCCGCCCGCCAATGAGGCAACAATGCCTTGAGATACGCCGATTTGTTCGTCGACCCTCCTGCAAAGCACACAAACGAAGGATGGCGTGCCGCCGAGAGTGTCGGAACCGAAGAGGGAGAAGCGCACCAAGGAAGAACCACGATTCGATTGGCACAGATTCCCTTGCGCTCCAGTTCCTCGCGAAATCGCTCGGCCGAGACGGAATCGCGAAAGACCAGGGCATCAAAGGCAGGAACATAGGCATCGTAGGCATAGGACCATTGCTCAGGATTCACCAGTAGCACGTTGGCATGCGCCCAAGAAATAGCGGCATAAATGGGAACTTCCAAATGGAACTGAAGGTCGCACGGCACAAAGGGCTCACGTGCATCCAACCGTCGTGGTTTTTGTAAAAGCGGAGTCAGGGAACCCGAACAGGTCTTTAAGAGGGCTTCGAGTACCGTGACATCTTCGTGCAATCCAAATGTATTTCCTTTATCATAAAGAATCGTTACGGACAGAGGGCTAGGCATGGTAAGTATACCTTACGCGCCATCTTTTAGGTCGTATGGATAGAGGATGACCGGTCAAGAAATACGGGACCTGGGGTACCTGGCATGGAAGGACCCCTGGGCCTGGATGGAGACCATGCGTGGTCCACGATGGAACCGATACGTACAGCAAGAAAAACGGCACATGCATACACTGACTCAACAGGTTCAACGACATGCCAAATCCATGGAACAAGAATTACATGATATTCAGTCGTATATGGTGCTGGATGGCTATACCATTGGCGGCGGAGCCGTCCGAGTGATTCGAACGGGAACGGACAGCCTCTATTGGCGATGGGCATGGAGCACGCATCGCACCCTGATGGACGACATCGATGTACAGGGAAATCGCGTATGGTACATTGCAAAAAGCAAAGAAGATGCCTATGATAATCATCTGCGTTGTGAAGATGCATCGGGCCATGTTTACTGGTCCAAACCCGACATGTCCTCTCAAGTGGCGGTCATTGCACCCTATTGTTATTATGTTCGTACGATGAATTATTTTACAGCCATTGAGGTGTGCGTCTGTGATGCGGATACAGGAAACAACGAGCGTGTTCTCTATCGTGAGAAGAATCCAGAAAAGGATTTGGTGCTCTATAAAACAACCCAACGCACCTTGTATTTCAAATCCGAAGATGCCAATGGCAGTGACCTGTATGAAATCGATGGAGAACGCATTCGACGTCTCTATCCGCACAGCGCTTTTCAGATGCCGTTGGGAAAAGGCCTTCGTGGAACTCATGGCGTATTGACACGTACTTCCATTGCCGCGCCGTGGGTGGCGCAGGGTGCCGCCGTGGACAAATGGCATTTTCCCCCAGAAGAAGTGGAATGGGTGAATTTATTATTGGGCCTGGTTCTTACCATCAAAGAGGGGGCGCAGACGCTATGGCACTGTGCGGACCATCGACGACCGGTTCGCCTGTATCATATCAAGGCGGGAACCATGGACATGGACCCCTGGTCACAATGGGAACAGTCCATTCAGCAATGCTGCATGGTGAAAACACCCTTTCGAACACCCTATCTGCTGATGGTTCAAAATCAACGGGTCCTTCCCATTGAAAATCTGCATTCCATCACGAAACCCTTGTCGCTTCCTCCGCTCGAGTTTCATCGATTTCATGCCACCTCGATGGATGGGACATGGGTCCCGTATATTATGGTAAAGGTGCGTGGCATGAAACCGATTGCTCAACTGGTCTATGTATATGGTGCCTATGGAGAAACCACGCCTGTGATGTGGCCCTATCAAACATGGTATCCATTGTTAACTCGCGGATGGGTCATCGTCTATGCCATGGTTCGAGGAGGAGGGGACAACAATGCCGCCTGGGCGAATGCCGCCCGTCGCGACCATCGTCATCGCGCCATTGATGATTACGAAGTGGTCATTCGTGCCGCGCAGCACCGACTTCGAATGGGGCCGTCTCAGACGGTATTGTATGGTCGTTCCGCAGGAGGCGTACCCGTCGGCGCCATGGTGTCTCGCTATCCCGATGGAACCCTGATGGGTGCCGTATTTACGGAAGTTCCTTATGTGGATGTATTGCGCACCACAACCAATCCCTCCCTTCCCTTAACCAAAGGAGAATTTAAAGAGTTTGGCGACCCCTTGCGAAAGATTCTGGACATGAAGGAATTGCTTTCGGTTTCTCCGGTCCATACCTTGCCGCCCGAAGGAGCACCCGGTGTATTCGTATTGACGCACGTGGGACGATTGGACCGCCAAGTGTATGCCTACGAATCGTTTAAATGGATTCAACTACTCCGCGGCGCCACCTCCGAAGAAGAGCGAGACCCCTCCCACCCTCATGGCAAATATTTGGCCTTCGAAACAAAAGAAGCGCATCAATATCGTCCTGAGCATCTGCCCCACCTTCGCGGAGTGGACATGGCGATTCTGCATGCCTGGGTGGAAGGAACACTTCGATTGGACACTCCGTTGCGTAAAAAATAATCGAATCAAGAAGTATAAGTCATGTCTGATTCATCTGTCATGGAAGGATTTTTTGCATCTGCTGCCAAGGCCACCGCCGCTGCTCCCGCCCAAAAGGGTGGTCGTCGTTCTCGTCGTCGCTCGCAGGGCGGCCGCCGCACGCGCCGCTCTCAGGGTGGCCGTCGCTCTCGTCGCAACGTCGCGGGAGGTCGCCGCAAGAGCCAGAAGAGCAAGAAGAACGCCCGCAAGAACAAGAGCAAGAAGGGCGGTCGCAAGAGCCAGAAGAGCAAGAAGGGCGGCCGTCGCAACAAGTCACAGAAGAGCCGCAAATAATTAGGTAAAGCGAAGAAGACATACGTCTTTTGATTTTGATTTTGATTTAGGCGGAAGGGTAGAACCTGGAAGCCACCGCTGAATGTAGGCGACTCGATGCAGTTCATGTGAACCGTGGAGTCGAATACCCTCTCGATGACGAGCCGTTCCATATCCATTGGACGACCGCAAATGATATCGTTCTTCGCATTCAGGATGCGCGTCAACATAGTCTTGAATCCATTCATCGTGCGCGACTTTTGCCAAGATGGAGGCGCCTGCGATGGCCAGGTATTGATTGTCGCCTTCTACGATGAGCTCTTGTGGTCCATCCCAGGCATCCAGCGACAGAACTCCGTCAATCAGAAGTCGGTAGGGTCCGGTTCCCTTGTCGCACACGGCCTTTGCGGCACGTCGAAAGGCCTCACGATTCGCCCAGGTGATGCCCTGTTCATTGATGTCTGCCGCGGACACGATGCCGATTCCATGAAGAGGAAACTGCTCTTGGATGGCAGAAGACAGGCGCACCCTTTTTTTGGGAGACAGTTTCTTGGAATCTCGAAATTCAGACAGGAGGGCCCGTTGCGTTTCCGTCCAGGTCTCTTCCGAGGGAAGAAGGAGCGCACCGGCTACGATGGGACCCCAGAAGGAACCTCGTCCGGCTTCATCGATTCCGATTTCAAGAACCTCGTCGGCGGCAAAACGAGAGAGCATGATATCACCTTTCGCCGCCCCCACCCGTCGAATTCAATTTTATATCGAGAGGGAAAGTTGACAATAAACAGTAGAGAGATGATTCTAACGATAAGCATTATCGGGCTTCTTCTTATTTTGGTCATTGTTGTGTATCTTTCATATCATCACATCGAAGGATTTGTTTCTACCATGAACACGGGGCAATTGGTGAATTCCTTGACGCCGAATACCCCCGTGGTCTTCTCTTGTTCTGCGGGCTCGGACGTTACGAACGGAATCGGTGCCAGCGCGTATCAAATCGTGATGAATACCACGGTCCCCACTCCCACCCTGAATGTGTCTCCTGCGGCAACGGGTGCAGTTCCGACCGTAACGGTATCCGATTGTTCGATGTTGAAAAATACAATTCAGTCTGCCGCTGCTTCTGCTGGCCCTGCTGCTGCTTCTGCCCCTGCTCCTGCCGCTGCCGCTGCTGCCGCCCCTGCCGCCCCTGCCGCTGCTTCTGCTCCTGCCTCTGCCCCTGCTGCGCCTGCCGCACCGGTTGTTCCCGCGGCTCCTGCGGACCTGTCCAGTGGCTCCTCGATAGTGCCTCCCATGGGCGCGGGACCGGCCCCGTATGGCGCGATGAACGGCACCACGCCCTCCCACGGCGCCATTCCCTCTCGCACGGATGTGGTGCCGCAGGTGTCAATGAGCCCTACAGGACAAGCGGCCTCGATGCTCCAGCAAAAATCCGATTTGTTGAAGGACATTCAAAAGATATTTCGCAATGAGCTCTTGGCCAGCCGTTCGACGGATGCATCGACCATGAACACGTCGTCGTGTGCGGGCAGCCCCTCGATGTCGCAGGGTGAGGAGTACAACTCCAAGATGATTAAGAAGGATTCGATTCCATGCTGGGGATGCTCTCTCGATTATTAAGGAATAGTAGAATGCCCTTTCGGTTGTGGATTCTGGTGCTGGCCATCCTGATTCTGTTGGTGATGGGCCTGCATGCCGAAGGATTTACAAGTGCATCTCGTTTGATAGAAGGAGATGCGGTGCGATGTGCCATCGATGCACCAGGAGGAAAAGGAGCCAATACGGCGGTATATCGATATGGACCCGAAGAGAATACCTTGCACTGGTATCCGAACCCCGACATTGCTTCCAGTTGGGACCCTGCATGGGCATCCTTTGTGACCCTACCCGATTGCAGTGGATTGACGGTGGGAACCGACATGGCCATGAAACCCAATCCGTGTGCGGGATTCACGGATACGACCCCTGCCTCTTCGGTCACCCCTGCCTGTTTGCAGCAACTGTGGAAGAATGCGGGATGCAGTGAAGAAGGCACAGTGGCGCCTACCGATACCTATACGGGATGGTGGTTGCAGAACAACGGGGCAGGAACCTATCAAGGCATCGTGAAGGATATGAATTTATGGGCGACCATGATGGATGATGCCCATGTGAAAGGATGCAAAGGCCATCGATGCCGCGGAGTAACCACACCACTGGAGCAAGATGGAGGCGGAAACGCCGTGTTTTTGGACCGACAGCGATTGATGTGTCACGAGAACGAAGCCATTAGCGGATTTCATTTGGTACGAGGCTCCGATAAAAATGGAAATCCGACATTGTATCAATATGAATATGAATGTTGCAAGGTACCAGGTCCACAGGGCCCACGGGGAGCCCCAGGCATCGCAGGCCCACGGGGAGCCCCAGGCCCTTTGGGCAAAGCAGGGGAAGCCGGTCCACCCGGTCCCATGGGTCCCGTGGGTCCGACAGGGGCACCAGGTTCGACGGGCCCCATGGGTCTCGCCGGTCCACAAGGTCCCGTGGGTCCCATGGGTCCACAAGGTCCCGCAGGGACTTCTTCAAATTATTATACCACACTGGGATATTGAAATGCACCGATGAAAAAAGTTATGATAAGAAAGTAGGATGTTTGCGTTCTTATCATTATTATTCGTATTAGTGGTGATTTTTATGCTAACGACCGTGCAAGGTTCACACGAAGGGTTTGATGCCCCGTCCCACACGGTACAATTGCCCAAGGTTCCCGCGGCATCGCCTCTCCTTCCGGAACAGGGCGCGACGGCGACACAAGAGACCGCCACCTTGCCCTTGCCCGACCCCCATCTCCTTCCAGGTGCGCTTCCTGTTGCACCCTATCAACAAATCGCCGTGTCCAGCCCACTTCCCTATCAAGATACGACCCTCATTAAGGCCAATCGTCAACAGCTGGTGTCGCTTCTGGAAATGATGAAGTCCTTTTTGGCCTTCGAAGCACAAGAATTGTCCGAGCGCTCCGACCCCTCGATTCAACTGCCCCTGGGCAATGCCCGTTCGGACATGCAGGTGCTGCAGAATGCAGTCAGCCTCTTGAATCGAAATCCTGGACTGCAGCCCAATCTGACCCTGACCAACCTGAATGAAATGTCGGCGAATCTGGCCTATCTTCAAGAGCAAGTCCGATTGCAAGGCGCGGCGGGAACCCTTCAAGGCCCCGTCTATGAATTTACCGAAGGATTTGAAGACACGCCTTCTCCGCCCGCATCCGTGCAAGAAATGAAAGCCTTTATCGACCGTGTGCAAGTGGAAATCAAGCGGCTTTCCGCGAGTGGAACCACCGACCCGAACGTTCAAGCACGCGTGGCGTCCCTGACCCAAATGAAAAACGACGTACAGCAACTCGTGGACCAGGTGACCCAAGGCCAACTCGTCGCATCCGAAGTCCCCATTACCCAGGAGGACCTAAAGAAATCCTTTCGCGCGCTGGGCAAGCCGAATGAGCCCCTGCCCCAGCTGGTCCATTCTATGAACTTGTCACCGGCCCTGAATAACCTGTTGCCGTCCAATGCGCAGAATGATTCGGAAACCACCAAGGAGATTCGCAGTTTGCTGCAAACCTACGGAAATCAGCTCATGGGCGCGTCTACGGTTTCCACGACGGGATTTCCCTCCGCGGAGGACCTGCATCGTGTGGCACAGGGTTCATCGGCAGAAACCCATGGCGATTTCATTACGGATGTACTGGCCGCCTATCCCATCGATGCAGGACGAGGAGCCGCCCATTTTGATTGGAAGGCCCGTGCGAAGGAGGTAGAGTCGCAAATCAAGAAACGCGGCTTGAATGAAAAAGAATTCGGTGTGATGCCGAAGAATGCCGCGGTCTCGAAGGACTTTTCATGGAAGGGCTACACACGAATGATATGCCAGCGCCTTCAGGCGACCCTGGATCCGGCCCTGCCTGAGACCTGCGGATGCCCTCCGATGGATTGGAAGGGGTGGAGAATTTCCAAATAAATCCCCCGCGCGAAATAGAAGAATGTCCTACATTGTCGAATCGGATTTTATCATTCGTGCGGTAGACAAGCCCTTTCATGAGCGGCATGTGATGGGCGTATTTCCGACGGCAGACTATGCCTATCAGTTTATTGAAAAGTATTTGGCCGATACCAAAGAACTGCATACCTATTTTAGTCGACAAACCTTGTGCCCGAAAGAACAGCTGGAAGACTATGTGGCGCAAGAGCGGATTGTCGCCTTTAATATTGTATTGGGCCAATTTGAAGACATGATTTATGTGCGCAAAGCCTAAGATAGAAAGGATATTTATTCCGTGCGACGAAGTAGTAGAATGACTGCTATGTTTCATCTGGTTCTCCTCTTTTTGGTAGGCCTTGTGGCGGGATTCCTTCTCTCTCGACTTCTTCGTCAAGAGGGGTTTGAAGATGCGGCCACCTGCGGGAGCTGTGGAAATCCATCACCTTGCGGCTGCTCGGCGCCTCGTCCCGTTCGTCCGGCAGGTTCAGAATGCAAACAGCCCGATATGAACAAATATGTATTAAAGAGTTCTATCCCTCCTTGCCCTGCGATACCGGACTTGAGCAATTACATGTTAAAGAGCGAATGCCCTCCCGTGCCCGACCTCAGCAATTATGTGCTTAAATCCTCCATTCCCAAGCAATCCCCCGTGATTTTGGACTGTTCAAAATGCAATGCGCCCAAAGGAGAGTGCCCGCCGTGCCCGCGTCCTCGTTGCCCCGAAGTGAAATGCCCCGAACCCACCACGTGCCCCGCTTGTGCTCCTTGTCCACGTCAAAATTGCCCTCCGGCTAAGGTAAAATGTAAGGCAGAAGATGTCGTCTCGGACCGTAACTCGGATTCGATGGTACGTCCTTATGTGGCCCCGTTGAACTTCAATGGATTTGGTATTATGTAACCAACTTGTATTCTGATAGGAATCGTTGTTGGATAATGCATCATAGAAACAGAGAGAAGATGGATACACGATTCTGGGGACCATCAGGATGGAAATTGCTCCATCTCCTTTCGGTTCAAGAATACAAGGGGGAACGAGCGGTGTCCATGGCCCGCTTTTTGGAAACCATTCCCTACATCCTGCCCTGTAAGTTTTGCCGCGCCTCCTTGACGGATTATTATCGTCAACACCCCTATTCGATTGGGACGGCCGATACCCGACGACTGAATCCCGAGCTGGACCTGCCGCGCTGGATGGTGACCATTCATAATTGCGTAAATGGAAAATTACGAAAACAGGGGCTGCATCCCGCGGCCAATCCCTCCTATGAGTCGGTCATGCAAACGTATCACAAACTCCGCGATGCACCATGGGGACAACAGTTGATGCTCTTATGGGATTTCCTCTTTTCGGTGGCGTATCACCATCCCACTCGTGCGGCGCATTCGTCTCCCATGCCCGATTGCCCCACGGACATCCATACCTGTACGGACCCCTGTGAACAGAACAAGTGGAATGTGTTGCCCTCTGCCCAGCGGATGCGATGGTATCGTCGTTTTTGGCTTCTTCTTCCGGCGGTTCTTCCCCCAGAAATGGGAATGCATTGGAAACGCGTACAGAAGCACCATCCACCCGTGTGGTCCACCGCCCGTTCCATGACGGCGTGGCTCTGGCGCATGCGATGCGGCCTGGAGAGCCATTTTCATGACCCCTATCGAACCGTGTGTTCACGATTGGCGGAATATTCAAGTGACTGTGGCGCCAAAAAAGGGGGCATTACCTGTCGCAAATCCATGCGGGGCAGGAGAACACGGAAAAACGAGGTAGGAAAGTAGGGGAATGGAGGGAATCGGGTCCATCCTGGTCGTCATGGCCTTTTGTATTCTGATGGTCGTCGTAGCAAGCATATGGATATGGGATACCTGGCAGCATGCACTATTGGTACTGTTGTTCCTGATTGGCATGAATTATTTGGTTATCCTCTCCATCGACCGACTGACCACATGGAACGTAGGAACGATTCGCGAAGGATTTTTGAGCTCTCCGAACGAAAGCGAGGCCGCCGTTTCCACATACGAATGGCTTCAGAATGATGATTTATTTGACGATTTCTATGCGTCGATTTTTACAAAATTAACCCAGAACGAAGCCTTGATTCAAGCCGAAACGGCGCTGTGCTTGGAAGAATTTGCGAGAACCACGCCGAAGGACCAGTTGGCCATTTTGGACGCGGGGTGTGGAATTGGAATTGCCACGTGTTCCTTTGCAAAACAAGGCGTGGGACACGTGGTGGGAATCGATAAAAGTCAGGCCATGATTCGTTATGCAAAAGGAACCATGCTGGAAGGCACCACGCTGACGGAAACCGAGCGACAAAATGTTGAGTTTCGAACCTTTGACCTCATGGGACCGGGTGCGGCGGGACCGGGCGAATTTTCGAATGCCGTGGTGTTGTATTTTACCATTTATTACTTTCGTGACATGGATACCTTGTTTCGCAATTTGGCCTACTGGGTCAAGCCAGGAGGTTCCATGGCGGTCGAGGTGGTCAACAAATACAAGTTCGAACCCATTTTGAATTCAAGCAATCCCTGGATTGGCGTGAGCCCCCAGAATTATGTCAAAGAGCGCCTACGTACCTCGCGGGCCGTGTTTGATACCTTTGACTACGAGGCTACGTTTGATTTGGAGGAAGATACGCCACGCGCGGAATTTCGTGAAACGTTTCGATTCAAGGATGGGTCGGTGCGAAGACAAAAGCATCAGCTGCATATGCCGACCATGCCACAGATAATTAAAAAGGCTCAACAGAATGGGTGGACGTACACTCAGTATGTGGATTTAATGCCATTATCCTTTCAATATGGTTATTTGCTCTTTTTTACTCGCAATGAGGATTGACCGCCCCTTGTTGGACGAGGAGGCGGAGGAGAAGTAGGATAGGGAGGACGCGAAGCGCCCTGTAGTGCCTTTGGCGCGTTGAGTAGTGCCTTTGGCGCTTGCGGTGCTTGTGGTGCTTGTACCGTAGGATACGGAGGTCGTTGTTCCATAAAGGTGACACGATACATCAGGGTCCCTCGTTGCACCATGATGGATTCTTTTCCTTCGATGGCGGGTTCCGAGGCAGGCTGAACCTGTAGGACATGAATGCCTGTGGAATCCGTGATGGTAACGGACATCTCTATCGCAGGATGAGATTTATCGACGTTGCTTGCGCGATTTCGAGGCGCGCTTCATGGCGCGTCGGGTCTTTCTGCGGCCTCCATTGGCGGTAGTAGCCGCCTTATTTCCATTATTGGAGTTGGTGCGTTGTTGGGTGGTTTTGTTTCCATTCTTGGGTGAAAACAGATTGGATACACCCTGATATTGATTGGCAGCCACCACTGCATTGGCGGCAGCAACCGTGGCGTTGGCCGCGGCAGTGGTTGCCTCAGAAGGGGTGGATAAGGAAGAACCATTAGTAGGCGCGACTGTGTTGGGATTGGCGCGGGTGGCATTCGCAACAAGGGTGGCATTCGCAGCGGCAAGGGTGGCATTCGCTGCATTGGCAATGGCCGCATTGTTGGTGGCCACAGAAGGAGTGGATGGAGAGGAACCATTGGCCGCGGCCACCACTGCATTCGCGGCCGCTACCGTCGCATTCGCTGCCGCCACATTCGCTGCCGCAAGCGGCGTCGAGGCCAACCCCGTCGAGGTCGAGGAGTTGAAAGGCACAAAATATTGTCCCAAGGCCTGCTTCTCGGCATTGCTCATGTCTTTCACCGTCATTCCCGACGGACCGAGTATGACACCACGTGACACGCCATCAATGGTAACTGTTTTGGTAACAACTGACATTCTACTGTATCCACCGAAAAGAACCTCCCGAAATAGAATGCTATGGGACGTATTTCAACCAGGACTGATTCGCGGCGTCACCCGCTTTGACCGCTCCGGAAAGGCCTACGTATACGTGGAGCATCCTACGGAGCATTGGCGAGTCTATCTTCGTTCCTGTATGTTTTTGCATGCCGCGGAAGAACCCACGAATCCCACGCGATTTTTGGTGGTCAAACGAACCGGTCGGCCGTGTACAGCGCGTGCCTGGGAGCCTCCCAAAGGCCAAATGGAAGCCAAAGAATGCAAAAAAGGGCAGTCCCTGATGTCCTGTTTGGTTCAGAATGCCCTACGAGAAGTGGAAGAAGAAGCCTACCTGAAAGGAATTCAGCGCATTCGCCATACAGGACTCGTCCTACAATCCCAAGAATCCGATTATCCTCCCCATCATTATTTTCAGTATCATCTCTTCCAGGGATTCGTTTCCGCACAGACCATCGAACAAGGAGTTCAGCGATTCCAATGGAGAAAAGAACATCCGAAGGCGGTCGAACGATGGCGAGCGGACCGTAAAGAAAAAGATGCACTGGCCTGGTTCGATCCGGAACATACGCGGCTTGCCTCTCGATGGGCGCCCACCCTCGTGGCGATGTATTTGTCTCATTCCATCCGTTGAAAGCTAGAGGCGCGTGGTTCACGGTCCATTTGAGCCTGGATAATTTTTTGTCCTTCTTTTTTGTAATCATAGGTGCATTGATGTTCTTCCGCAGGCAAATGCGACAGACAAAATCGTCGTTCACATTTGCATCGATATTCGATGAGCCCTAGTTTTTTCTTGCACTGTTCACACTTCGTCATGGTGGTCAGATGGTACACGGCATAGGTTCATCAAATTTTGTAGACTGCTCCATAGCCATTTCCATCCCGAGAGCTGCCCTTGATATTGATAGTGGTTATGTTGTCGAATGGCGTGTCGAGAAGGGGGGTTTTCTTCATCCCATAGGGTTCGTCGGCGATATTCCATCTCCCTATACACACGGCGTGTTATGGTGTGTTGAAAAGGAACGCGTCCTGTATTACACACGCATTCTTATGCACTCCCACCCGTTCCGCTTCGATAGTATTTGCTCAACTTATAATTGCAATAGGCCGTACGCGTAGGATAGGCCACAATGATGTCCGTAGAGAACACGGTATCTTCCCGCCCTTGCATGGCCACCGACTCTTGATACTGAAACTCTCGTAGGATGGTTCGAAGTACCGACACATGCCCATTGGCGATATGAGACTGATACAAAGGAAGCGTAACAATGGTTGACCCCCAAGGACATCGTGACAGTGAATTCAATAAAAAGACAGGATGCCCATATTCCATGAATCCCGTATCGGGTTCAATTTCAATGTTGTGAAGCATCAATACCACATCATGCTCCGTAAAACATCGATAAATAAAATCAATTCGCTGGGGATGCATCGTATCATCGGCATCAAAAAAAGACACCACATCCGTGGTCAATTCCGCCGCGGCCCGATTTCGATTCTGCGCGGCATTTCGTCGTTCTTCGCAGGTTCGAATCTCAAACGGAAAGGAATAGTCTTCTTGGCGGTACGGAATGTCTTCGGGGCGAGAGGAGGAACAACTCACCACCACCTGGTCGGGCCGCCGCGTCTGGCGTTCAATCGAATCCAATAATCTCTTTAAATGGGGGATGTGCCCCTGATAGCAACAAATGGCAATTCCCACCGTCGGGGCCATCTTTGAGAAATAGGTTCTACCATCAGTTTAGGTTCAATTGGGGTCTAAACTATCTTTCCGCCAGTTCGGTATGGTCTTTTGGTCTTCGCGTTCGTGGTGGTCTCGATGCCAATGGAATCCAGGACGATTTCGTTCAAGCCCGCTCTCGCCTCAGTCGATTCCCTCTCCCACGGGTTATCCTGCAGAGCGGGTAACGGAGCCCTCCCAGGTTTCGGAGGTGGTGCGCTTCTTGCGGGCGCATTTTGGCTCTCCTCCTCGCACCCCCCTTCTGGACCTGTCCGAAACGACCCTGCTCGGACCCCGCGACTACTTATGGATGGTTCGCGATACAGAGGGCATAGTCGGTACACTTCGATATCATTTTATCGGCACGATGGTGGAACCCATTTACATGGTAGATTCGTTTTGCATTCACCCACGATGGAGACGAAAGGGTGTAGGAGATTTTCTATTGAACGAATTGCATCGGTATGCCAATCAACATCGTATGCCCAATGCATTATTCTTAAAAGAAGGGCAGCCGATTCATCCCTTTCCCTTGTACACGGGAGTCTATGTGTTTCGTAAAGTAGAAGCGGGTCCTCATCCCCATCTTCGCGCCCTCTCCTCAAACGAAGCGGAACGACGGATGGACCATTTTCAATCGGTGTATCCCAATGTCCTGTTGATTCGACGCCCAGGGCTCCCGTGGTATCTCTATCAGCAAGGAGAACACTGGATTATGATATGCATTCAAGACACCTATCAGCGAATGCCCGATGGAGCACGAATTGCCTGGATAACGGGATGGATTGAACGACCGGGCACCACAGATGCACTTCGTGCAGCGGCTTCGGAAGAGGCGCTGTTTTCTCAATTTGGAAAGGCCGCGTATCTCTGGACCAATCGAGCCTGGGTGGGAGGAAGTTCGGCATGGACGGCGGATGGACCTTTCCACTGGTATACCTATCAATGGAATACGTCGGCGACAATGAATCCGTCTTATTTGATTCCCTCCTAATGGGTTACATGCGTGGTTTTGCCTGT
>Ga0164297_10001491_pt1 | contig 24818 bp, 22 predicted proteins | sample GEODES058metaG_FD_113539 | JGI IMG/M metagenome (GOLD analysis project Ga0164297, IMG submission 113539) | Dystrophic lake water microbial communities from Trout Bog Lake, Wisconsin, USA - GEODES058 metaG | ecosystem: Environmental > Aquatic > Freshwater > Lake | place: USA: Trout Bog Lake... | reverse complement strand
CAATGGCATAAAAAATGTTCTCTAGCAGTTAATAAAGCTATATTCAAATGATCGTATTGGGTAGCCCACCCTGTTCCTCCTAAACATTTTGGAACTATGTGATGACCTTCATAATACTCTCCAAGTTTTTTTTTATTTTTTCTAATGCTTAATTCGTCCTTTGCTCTTTTACAAATATCTTCGTAGATTTTTTTATAATTCATAGTTATTTTATATACTATAAATATTCATTAACCTAAGATTTCATTTAAAAATGGATAATATCGAGGTTTTAAGTGAACAGATTGGCGACTTTCTAATATATCCAACATTTTAGTTCCGTCTAAATCAATCCAATCTTCTGGCCATGATATATATTTCTGATCTGAATTTCTTATCATTTCTATAGCTATTTGTCGTATCTCCATTCTCTCTTCTCTAGTTCCGAAGAACGGTTGTTTTTTATACAAGCCAGTTCCAGGAATTTTTCTAGATTCGTGTTCTATTGGAAGCGGTTCAACTATAGTATTATTTTTTAGTCTGCTGGAAAAATCAATATATCTACCAATTAAGTCTTTGGTTGCATCTTTTGGATTCTCTTGTCTCATTAGATGGAATCTAATATCAATATTCATAAAATAAGTAGTGGTTTCGTCAAATTTATTATTAATCGCTTCTACCGTTTCTCTTTTTAAGAATCCGTGTAAAGTTCTACCAGCAGTAAACTCCAAAGAATAACCAGGTCTCCATACCGATAAGGCGTGAGAGTCTCCGATAACCGATTTTCTGTTCATTAAACCGTGAGCCATAAAAGTATTGTACCAAGGCAATTCAACGACTTCTGGATACGTTACTCCTTCAATCTTTAATCTTTGATTGAACTTGTTGAAGTCGAAAGACGTATTAGAATATCTTATCTCGCCTTTGAACTCTGCGATCGCTTTCATCTTCTCTGTGTGAATTGGTTGTGGGCCACCAGGAACGTTAAACGATCCTTCAACGAAATTAACTCCTTCGCAAACGTATAACATATCGTAAGAACCCCAATCACTAGGATCGGGGTTTACGTCTACTGTATCGTCAGGATGGTTATCTTTCAACATTCTTGTTTGGATTATGCCGTACCCTCCTCCCTGTGAGTTAAGAGTTGAACCGACATTTCCCATGATTGATATTAATCCTATTTTCATAACATTTTATTTATATCTAAATTACATCATTCCCGCTAAAGGGTTCATTTCATCTTTCTCGTCAGCGCCTTTTTTCTCGAATACAACCGACTCGGTAGTTAAAATTGTACCGGCTACAGAAGATGCGTTTTTAAGTGCGGTGATAACTACCTTCGCTGGATCGATGATACCTGCCTCGATAGCGTTTACCATAACGTGATTCTTGGCGTCGTATATTTGACCGTCCTTAGGAACGAATGTGTACCAGTCTTCGATTCCTGCATTGTCCAAAATTTTCTTGAACGGAGCTTGAATGGCTTTTTGAACGATAGATCGACCGATTGCATCGTTAGTTGATTCTTCTGCGTATTGCTCTAAAGAAGCTTGGAATAAAGCAGATCCACCGCCTGGTACGATACCGTCCGCTAACGCAGCTTTGGTTGCGTACAACGCGTCCTCTACTCTATCTTTCTTTTCTTTGATCTCGATATCGGAATTTCCTCCAACATTGATAATAGCAACACCGCCGACCAATTTACCCAATCTCTCTTGTAACTTCTCTTTCTCGTAGAATGAAGTAGCCTTTTCGATTTGCTCTTTGATCTCTTCTGCTCTTGCTTCGATTTTAGCTTCGTCGCCTTTACCGTCCACAATTGTAGTTTCTTCTTTAGATATAGTCGCTAAACGAGCAGTACCAAGGAATTCGCTTAATTGTTGAGGAGTTAACTTGTCCAATTTGTGTCCTTTGTCTTTTGAAATAACTTGACCACCGGTTAAGATAGCGATGTCTTCCAAGATCAACGTTTTTCTTTCGCCAAAATCAGGAGCTTTAACCGCACACACTTGTACGATACCTCTCATTTTGTTTACGATCAATGTAGCCAATGCTTCGTCTCCGATATCTTCTGAAATGATCAATAAAGCTCTGTTCTCTGCGTTTGCTTTTGTTAATGCTTGTAACAACTCTTGCGCAGAAGAAATTCTACCGTCGTACAATAACACTAAAGGATTTTCCAATCCAGCTTGCATCGTTGTATTGTTAGTAACGAAGTAAGGAGATTTGTAACCTCTATCGAATTGCATACCTTCTACAATCTCTAAGCTAGTTTCACCTGTCTTAGACTCTTCGATGGTTACAACACCTTCGCGACCAACTTTTCCGATTGCAGTAGCGATTAAGTTACCAACTTCTGGATCGTTGTTACCTGAGATCGTTGCAACTTGTTTTATTTGCTCTTCAGATCCGACTTCGATCGCCAACTTCTTAATGTTGTTAACTACTTCTTTTACCGTTTTGTCGATAGCATTTTTAATTTCTACCGCGTTAGAACCTTGACGAATTACTTTCAATCCTTCTCTTACGATTTCAGTGGCCAATAAAGTAGAAGTAGTCGTACCGTCTCCAGCCTCGTTAGCTGATTTGATACTTACTTGCTTTACTAACTGAGCTCCTAAGTCTTCTACGTCGTCTTCCAATTTGTGGAAAGCTTTAGCGACAGTAACACCGTCCTTAGTAACTTTTACTTCACCGCTTTGTTCTTTTATCAAAACAGTTCTACCACCAGGTCCTAAAGTTGAAGACACTGATTGGTTTAATTTGTTGATACCGGCCAATAACTTTTCTTTAAGTTCCGTACCGCTTATGTTTGTTGTTGTACTCATAATATTAATCTTCTACCACAGATAGAATCTCTGTGTCTTTGGTTAAAAAATAATCTTCGCCGCCTACTGAGATCTTCATAGTTCCCATCTTTGGAATCAGAACTTTCTGTCCAACCTGGAATTGAGAATCTACGTACTCTCCGCAATGCCAGTTGTAGGTTTGGCTTACTGCAATAACTTCGCCCATTTCAGGACGTTCCTTTCCAAGATCAGGTATTACGATATTACCGTAGGTCTGCTCTTGTTCTTCTACTGGTTTCAATACTGCGAAACCGTTTTTTGGGTTTAATTTACTCATATATTTTATTCTGTGATTATTTGTAATTCTTCTATCTCTTCCGTAAAATAGAACATATCGTTATTCTTGAAGACGTGCGGCGTATTGAATAGCTCTTTAGCGAGATCTAAATTCAATATGCGCTCTTCTGCGTAAATTTTCTTTACTAAGAAAAGACGATCGTTTACTTTAATGAAGTTTTTGCAAATTGAGAACATAACTGGTTACTTGGTAGGACTTGCTTATCCTTTTAATAATTGTTTTGGCGTAGTAATTTTAATTTGTTTTACCGCCTTGCCTTCTGCGACGGGAATTGTTAATATCAATAATCCCTTGTCTAAAGAAGCTTTTAATTGATTAAGATCGAATTTAGTTGAAATTTTCCAACTTAAGTCAAAGCCCGATCTCTTGATACCTCGATAAATAGATGTTTCTTGATCAAAAGGACGTACTTTTTCGTACTTAATACGTAATAAGTCCCCTTCTACTAAGATTTCAATATCGTCTTGTTCAAGGCCAACTGCAGCAACTTCAAATCGAATGCCGTCTTGTGTTTCAAAAATGTCTACTGGGTGTGATACTTTCTGCGTGATTGCAGAGAAATGCGATTGTGTGTCTGATAAATCTCGCCATAATAGGTCAAAGATATCTAGCTCGAATGGTCTAAATGTCATAATTTTAGTTTTGTGTTCCCTTTCGGTGAACGATTAAATAATTGTTTTATAACTGAAGGCCTACCAAGTACCTTGTTTATTTCTAATAAATATACGCACATTTTAATTTATAATGAAATTTATGTCTCTAGTGACCGTCTCTAAAGTTTTTTGCCAATGCAGGGACAGCCTTTAACTTAAGACTTAATTTGGTGGTATTTTCCATACAATCTTGAACTATAAACATCGCTTCTTCTGATCTTGAAATTTCTACTTCGATTATAAGCTGATCGTGTATTTGCGCGCAAACCCATCCAACTATATTATTCTGTTTAAATCTTCTATTAATTTGTATAGCTGCTCTGTTTACGATAGAAGCAGATAAACTTTGTATCTGATAATTTTTACTATTGTTTAGTCCGTTTACGAAGTCCCTTGAAATGCTTTTGACTTTGTCTTCTCCGTGACTGTAGGCTAACTCCTTTTTGGTATTGTAGTCCAACATTGCGTCGCCTAGCTGTTCGTATATCGCTTTTACTTTCGGTAAGTGTCTTATACGACCAACTTGTGTTTTAACGTATCCTAAAGTTCTTGCGTCGTTCTCAGACTTTCTCATCCACTTCTCTAGTTCTGGGAATCCACTTAGATAACCGTCGACCAATTTCTTTGCTTCCTTTGTCGATACTTCGATGTTCTTACCCAGAGCGTAAGCTCCCATGCCGTAAGGAATACCTAGAGCGTAAGCTTTTGCCTTGTTTCTCAACTTAGGTGCAAGCTTTCTTAAATAGTTGTCGGCCTTTTTATCAGGGGAATATTGATCTAATTTTTCTGTTTTGATTGCGATCGTTGAATAGAAGTCCCAACCGTTTCTAAAGATGTCCTTTAGTCCTTCGTCTTCGGATACGTGAGCGAATACGTGTGGCTCTAACGATTCGTAGTCGTCGTCGATGAATATGTTGTGTTCGTCAGGAACGAAAAATGCTCTTACTCTATTGTTGTACTCGATTACGATTGGATCGTCGTCACCTTCTTCCTTTGGTCGTGGTAATTGTTGAGCGTCGGAACCGTAACGGCCCGATACTGTACCGTGTTGTTTGTAACTAAAGTAATATCTACCGTCCTCTTGACCGTCCAAGAATCTTTCTACGTAAGTGGACTTGATCTTTAATAACTTGTTGTATATTCTTAGATTCTTCGCCCATTCTTCTGTATCTCCAATGGCTTGAATCATATCGTCGTCGAACTGTGGTTTACCGGTTTTTGTGGTAGATTTTGCCTTGATACCCAAAGCACCGAAAGCAATTTCACCTAACTGATCTTTGGATTGTATGTTGAACCAGTTACCGTCGTTGGATTCTTTCCAAAGCTTTAACTGTATTTTGGTGATTTGATCTGGCTCTAGGATTTGTGTGTCTCCGTGTAGTAAGAATTGTTTAACTGGACCGTCTGGAATTCTTAGTATGTTTGCGTTGGCGATGTTGTACTTGCCGGTCTTTTCCGACCTTGGGAATTCTATACCGCTCTGATCTATAAGTTCTATGGCAAATGTACCTCTGTTGTTCGCAGGGAACGCATTGGCAGCTTTTATCAAGATCCAATGTTTTACTTCTGCATAACTTAACAACTCTTCAACGACCTTCTTCTTGTGATCCTCTAGAGCTTGGGTAACTTCGTCCTTAGTTCTATTGATTAGGTCCATATCTAGCTTAACTCCGGTTTCTTCCATTGGGATAGTAACTTCTTTGTACAATGGCATTACTTCGTCCTCGAAGAAAAATGCTTCTAGACCTTGATCGTATAGATCCTTAATAAAATGATTGTAAACTCTTAGCGTTAGATCGGTATCGGCCGCAGCGTACTCGGATAGAATATTGATATCGGCTTTCCATATTTCGTAATTGTCTCGTGTAACAGAGCCGCCGTTTTCTTTGATAGAATTCTTTAGAGCTATCTGTTCTTCGTTGGCCGCTTTTTCTACGTCCAATCCAAGTTCTTTTTGAATCATCTTGGCGATACTCTTCAAACCAAATGGAGAACTGGATCCGAACCCAGCGCCTTCTTCGTTAACAGTGTGTACTAACAACATTGTATCTGCGTGCAAAGAGGACAACAGATCGATCTTAAAATAGTTCTTAACGAATCTACAGTCGAAGCTTGCGTTGTGCATGATCAGCTTTTTGCCGACCAACATGTTAATCACTTTGATCGATACATCGTGAGCTTTAACGTCCTCGATATACGCATCGACCAATTCGCCGTTTTTGAATAATTTTGTAGGGAGATAGTAACCTTTACCAGGTTCTGCTGAAACTGACCAACCTATAATCGAACCTTTTCGTGGGTTTAACGATGTGGTCTCTGTATCGAACGCAATAATGTCGTTCTCTAATATGTGTCGTGCCATTTCTTGCACGAGCTCTTTGGTATTAACCAGAACATAACTCTTTTCCATAACTGTAATTTAATCCTTATTCTTATAAGGAACGATTTTATTTAATTTGTCTTTACGTCTTTCGCAACCACAATCTTCGTGACCGAACAATTTTGCCACTTTCTCGGCAAGAATGTCCAATTTCGTTAATTTGGTAAATTTAGCGATTGTGTCGCCAAGACCTTTAGACTTTTGATTTGCTTTCATCTACTTGTTCTTTTTTCTTTAATACCATATCGGTTAATTTTGCCGCTGTCATTGCAGTCAAAATTGCCATTTGATCCCAAAGTTGATTGATATCGCCTTTAAGTTTGTTCATTACGCTAAGTTGATATATTTGTAAAACAAATAAAACTAAGATAATGCCTAAGTAAAAATTTTCTGTTGTCATAACTGCAATATACACAAAACCTGGTTAATAATACTATTTTAATTACAGGTGACTATTCGCAAGCCACACAGTAATTAAAGTTTTTGGCGAAATCAGAAGCTGCACTTACGTTGTGTTGGTAGTACAACGATTTGATTCCCATTTCGTGTGCTAATAACATTAACTCGTTTACTTCCTTTGCTTTCGTGTCTGATGTAATGAATAAATTTAAAGATTGACCTTGATCGATGTATTTTTGTCGGTGAGCTGCCTGAACTATAATTTCGGTTTGAGATATTTCTCTGGCAGTTTTAAAGACAAGCTTTTCGTCTTCGGTCAAGAAGTCAAGGTGTAAAACGCTACCTTGTTGTTTTTGGATACTTTCCCAAACTTCTTCGGTGTTTTGGCCTTTTTCTTGTAATAATTTTTCTAAAAATACGTTCTTAATTACGAACTTACCTTTGGACAAATCCTTGATCATATAATTGCTCATCCAAGGTTCTATGCTTTGTGAAACTTGCATGATAAACGCAGAAGAAGTCGTTGGCGCAATTGCTTGAGTTGTAGTGTTTCTTCTACCTAAGCCTTTTGTCATTTCGCATTCTCCAAACATTTCAGCTAATTTCTTAGATGCTTTCAAAGAATTGTCGTATATGTTTTTCTGAATTTCAATGTTTATGTTCCTTGCTTGTAAACTTTCAAATGGAATCATCTTGCTTTGCAACAAAGAGTGGTATCCCAATCTACCGATTCCTAAAGCTCTGTGTTTTTGAGAGAACGATACGGCTCTTGCCAAGAATTTTACTTTGGAAGCTTTCTCGATAAACTCGGTCATTGCAGCGTCCAATAAGAACGTTAATACCTCTACGCAATCGGTGTCTTTCCACTCTTCGTAGTAAAAATCGTTCATTGATCCCAAATCGCAAACAAAAGAATTTTCGTTGTCCGAAGGTAACATGATCTCGGTACACATTTGAGAAGCTTTGATGGAGTTCTTGCCCTTGTAAACTTCCGGTACTGATTCGTGATTGTTGGCGTTGTCTGTAAAGAATATGTAAGGTAAACCAGTTTCGAATTTCTTTTGGATAACTTTGGCCCAGATCTTTCTCTTCTTTGAGTCTCCTGATTTCATTGCTTCCAACCATTTGTCAGATACGCACACTCCCCATGTAATGTGTTGAATTGGATCCCCTTCTGCTCTAATGTTCAACCACTCTTCGAAATCGGGGTGATCGATGTCTTGATACGCAGAAAAATATCCACGTCTAACCGAACCCTGATTCATAGATTGGGCGCAAGATTGGAATAATTCCAAGAACGCTTTAGAACCGTTGCTGTGTCCGTTGTTTGTAATTTCGCTACCTCTTGGTCTTAAAGCACCGAAGTATCCAGAGGTACCACCGCCGTATTTGCTCATTGTTCCGATCTCTGCTACGGAACTTAAGATGCTTTCTACGCTATCGTCCACGTACACTCCAAAGCAGCTGATAGGTAATCCTCTATTGGTACCAAAGTTGGTCCACATTGGAGTGCTCAAACTAATCCAACCATTGGCTATGTATTGTTGTAATTTTTCGCTGTAACCTTCAACGCCCAAGATTTTCTCTGCTGCGTCTCCTATCACTTTTAATCTGTCCTGTACAGTTTGTCCTGGAAGTAGGTAGTCCTTTTCCAAGAACGATTTAGAATACTTGTTTAGCCACTTGATCTTCATTTACTTTATTGTTTGTATGTTGTTAAAAAATATCTTCTGCCGTTATTGCTTGAGCTTTCTTCTGATAAGCTGTTGGCGTTTTGTGGAAGAAGTCAGTGTGTGTTTCCGAGTCCACTTCTACGTTGAACCATTCAGAACCTTTCAATATCTCTTTGTCTATTTCGAATATTGGATTAGCGCCGATCATCTTCAAGGATTCGTTGAACCTGTTCTTAGTGAATTCTAATACATCTTGCTTAGATAAAAAAGTTAATTCTCCGAGTTCGAAGATCCAATCGATAATATTTTCCTCTGCGGTGTAGGCTTTCTTACAAGCTCTTTCGATTGTCTTGTAGAAGTCCTCGTTGAACCACTCGGGATTTTCTTTTTTGATTAGGTTGATAATATAAGCTCCTGCCATTGCGTGTAACTTCTCTTCTTTCATTGTGGCCTGGATAACGTTATCGATACCCTTGAAAGTGTTCTTCTGCTTATTAAAAGATTTGATAATATAGAACTGGCTAAATAAAGAGCAGTTCTCAACGAACAGAGAAAATAAAGTCAGTGTAAGTGTGTAAAGTTCTTTGTTGTTTGACCCTGCGTTCTTTAGGTACTTTGCAAGGTAATCGATCCTTCCTTGGATAACTGGGTTGTCCATCAGTTCGTCGAAAGCTTTGTTGAATCCAAGTAACTCTAACACATGGCTATAAGCTCTGCTGTGTCTTACCTCGGACTCTCCAAAAGTATTTCCCAAAGCATCGAACTCAGGCTTTGGAAATTGAGAGTATAAATTGCTCCAGAATCTTTTTACGTTAACCTCGATTTGGGATATAGCCAACATTGCGTTTTTAACCGCATTCTTTTCTAGCTTATTCAAATTAACTTTAAAGTCCTGTATATCCGAATCGTAAGAATACTCGGTATGGATCCAATAGCTGTGATTAATAGCATCCACGAAATCGTAGAGCTCAGGGTATTCGAATGGCTTAAACGCCACTCTTTTCTCAAATATAGACATTATTAGTTAATTTTAATATATAATACACAATAGACTAGCCTGTAGAGTATTTTAGCGCTCTATGATTGGCAAGTCTGTAAAGTTCTAGGTTAATTAAGCAGACGGAAGTTTTCCTAAGTTGTTATCGCTAGGGATAAAGCCGTTTGATAATTTAGCAACATTTGGAGTAGTAATCCTTGTGTTTGTTTGCGTGCTTTGACCGCCCGCGTTTAATGCTGCAATTCTATCTGCATACTTATCAGGAGTTTCAGTTGGTCTGAAAGCATCTCCTTTTTTGGCTTTTTTAAATAAATCTATTAAGAAACTCATGGTGTCTGTTTTGTTCTAATAAATATGATCTTTTTAGAATAAAATTAATTAACTCTTTCCTACCAATTCAACAAATTTTTGGTTCAAATAGCTTTTCTCGTCCGGACTAAATGTGGATTTGTTCTGTAGCTGGGTCCTTGGTGGACCGCTTTGACCGTTGTCAAAGGTTAGATCGTCCTCGTCCATTTCGTCCTTATTGATCTCTATGTTACCGTTATTTGTATTCACCTTAGCGCCATAGGTCATACCATCAGCGCCGTATCTGTTCTTCATAATATGTATACGGCCAGTTCCATTGACCTTGTCCTGACGCTTCCTGGACAAAGACATGGCGAAATCCGCAATCATCATCTTATTGTAGGACCCTGCCGCTTTGTCACCTTCGATTACGTCGTCCTTGGCTCCCATTCTATTTACTTGGGATACCGTCCACACTGGCACTTTGAGTTCCCTTGCCATACCCTTGATCGCTGTGTAAACATCGTCGATTGCGTCCTTTGGGTCTATAGATCTTGTCTTGCTCTTTAACAAATCAACGTAGTCGATAATAACCAAGTCGGGTGGGTACTTCAAGTCCCTGCACTTTTGGATGTGAGATTCTATGGTTGCCGGCCCAGCTTTTCCCATTGGGAACTCTTTAATGATCAACTTACCTGGTAACTTATTCACCACTTCGGAGATTTTGTCCTTGTGTAAGTGAATCTGTTGAGCATCGATACCCGTAAATAAAGCATCGTACCTTTTACCAACGTAGTCCTCGGAAAGTTCTAGTGTATAGTGACAAACCGTAAACCCAGCTGCAACCGCTCTTGCGCCCAGATTAATGAGCATCCAAGACTTACCTCCACCAGGGTTTCCGAATATTAGTCCTAGATCGCCTACGCCCAAACCACCCATAAGCAAGTTGTTTAGATTGTCCCATGGGGTTGGAACTGGAGATCTTTGCTCTTGTCTGTATCGGGTTTCCATGTCTTTCTCGTACTCGTGACCGATAGTTTTGTCTTGACCCGCTTTCGAGGCCATGTTGACGATGTGTCTGATGTCTTCGTATTCGCCTTTCTCTAATAATTTAACCGATTCCAATATCGCGTTCTTTAACTGCTGATTTCTACAGAAGTTGGAGAACTCTTGCTCTATGTACTCTCTGTCCTCGTTTGCGGCCTTTAAAGCCTCTTTCAACTGTTCTATTACGCTAACTTTCAATACTTCGTTGTCGATCTTCTTCACTTCTACCTGTAACGACTCTGGTGAAGGTGTTGTGTGATACTTGTAATAGTATCTTAACGTTTCCGATACGATCCATTTGTGAGCCGGGTTATCGAACATGTTAGTGTCCAATACATCGTTAACGTTTTGTAAAAACTCCTTGTGCTTTAATAAGCTCGACAAAACCTTTGTTTGAAATCCATTTCCGTAACTTTGTAGCGTGTTCAATACTGCCATAACTTATTTATATTTACTTATTTCATGAAATTTTTCGAACAACCATATCTGTAGGTTGTTTATGCTTTTACCCAAATCGTCCTCTTCGTACAGCTCTGCAAATTCTTTGGGTCTAAAGGTCTTCGTTGGATTCTCTAGAATGTAGTCTATGGTTTCCATCGAATCTTGCGGTATGTTGGGATTTTTTAGGTCCATCAACTGTTCGTTAACGTACAGCTGATTTTCGAACGCAAGAATCCTTTCGTATATGTTTCCTTTGCTCGCTCTTGCTTTGTCCAATATTTCGTCTAACGTGAATACAGTATCGTCTGCCAACTCTGGGTAGTGCTTCAATAAAGTCTTCTGCCCAATACCTTTGACGCCTGGTACGTTGTCTCCGCTGTCTCCCATCAATACTTTCTCTGCCAAGAAGTTTTGCGGTGTAACTCCGTACTCTTCCAAAACCTCTTTGTACTGGTAGAATTTTTTCTTGATAGGTGAATATACTGTAATCCTTTCATTCACGAGCTGTAAATAGTCTCGGTCGCTGGACACTATGGTAACTTCTCCAGGTAATTTTCCTGCCAAACAACCGATAACGTCGTCTGCCTCGATCTTGTCTATGGACAACAAATCTACCGGCAAACACTTTAAGTAGTCCACCAATCGAAGTATCTGGTTAGTGATCGACTCCGCTTCTTGCTCTTGATTGTCGAACAAGTCCCAGTTAGTCACCCTGCGATAACCTCTGTTGGCTTTGTATTCGGGATATAAATACTTCTTGTTAGTCGATCCGCCTTGCCCATCGAACACCAGTATGACCCTGGTTGGTCTGATAAGATTAATTGCGTAGCCCAAAGATTTTAGATAGCCGGTCAATCCTCCAATGTGGTGACCGTACTTATTCACGTGATTGATAATGGTGAAGGACCTTATGAAGGCGTTCAACGAGTCTATGATTAGAACTCTGTCGTTTAACTTCAAAGGTTCCTCCTTTTCCTCTGTGGTATCTTTACCCAAGGAATCCAACATTGCTTTGTATCGTTCTTCCATTATTCGCTATCTGATGAATCAAAAATGTCTTTAATGTCCGTTTCTTCCTCTTCGATCACATCGAAATCTTTCGATCCCAATACTTGTAACCATTCGTGACTGTGATCTTTCTTGTACTTGTCCAAGTCCTTCTTGTCGTCGTTGATGAATCCGTGCACTGTCATAATCAACTTGTTAGTTGCAGTAACTCCCGTAATGTGATTCTTATCGCAAGACAATTTAGTTCTCTTGGCAAATTCGACCTCTTTACCGTTTTTAGTAGCTTTGATCTTGTTCGTACCAGAGTTAGTAACGTTTCCGAAAGTAATGATCAACGATGCATCAAAGAACATTGTGTCTCCACCTTTGTTCTTCATCTTTGGCTGACTCATAATAGTTTCAGGCTTTGCAACCCAAACTTTATTGATAGCAACGAAAGTGTTTGTGTACTGTTGACTTTCCTTTCTCGACATAATGATTTTTTGATTAACGAAGTTACCGAACTGCTGAGACATTGCTCCAGCGTTCCATTCGTTATTGTTCTTGTTAGATTCGATAGATAATCTACAAGGAATAGATCCAACAGAGTCCCAAAAGAAACACAAATCGTAAGGTAAGTTACCGTTCTTTTGTTCGTCCAAAATGTCCAAGATAAACGCAGACACGTCTTCGATGCACTGTAACTTTTCTCTATCCACGTAGATGAAGAATCCGTTGTAGTCAGAAATAACACCGTCGTCGTCTGGTACTTCGTTGAATTGAAGACCCATTTGTTTGGCGTGTTCCCAACTCCATTTCATCTCTGTGATAATGAATACCGGTAATATGCCCATCTTTTGTGCTTGAACTGCTGCTTCCAATAAAGCGGTAGTTTTACCGGTGTCCGAGTGACCTCTTAATAGATTGATGTGACCGATCGCGATTCCTGGAATTTGTAACGCATCTTGAAATGCTGATGAAAGTGGAATCCATTTTTGCTCTTTGAACTTAACGCTGCTTGAGGATAAGTTCTTTGACTTCTTAAATTTGTCCAAGTTAAACTCGGACTTTATTGCATTTGATATTTTGCCTGTAAGTGCTTTTGCCATAACTATTTTTTATTGGTTTAATGTAATACTTTATTCTTTCTTAAAAAAGGATTTTTTTGAGGTCCTCTTGGCCCTCTCATCTTTTGTTTTGTTTCTTCTGAATGTACTTGGCCTATATGAGCTTTTGACATATTAGATCTAGATTGTTTAGTATGAACTTTACCTCTATTTGCATCGCTAATTTTTTTAATGGTGTCTTGCGAATGTGCTTGTCTTTTTTGGCCTTTATTTCCGCTTCCATTTTTATTTCCTAGCTTAGATAATCTCATTTTTTCTTTTGACTCTTCAGAAAACATAAAAGTCATCATGCCTTCTCCGCCGTCTGTGAGATTTACTAAAGGACCTTTGTTTAAATTTTGACGACCTATAGATTTAATCAATTCAATTTCTTTTAATCCAGATTCTTCCCAAGATAAATTAGAATAAATGATTTCTACTTCGTAATCTGTCTTATTAACAATATTATGCCAGTGAGTATTTCTATTTGCTTTAGAATAAGCTCTTTTTAAAATTTTCCCTCTACCTACATAAAAAATTTCATTAGTATCTTTTCTTCTATGTTGATACACTATAGCCATAAAATAAAAAAGGACCCAGAGGAAACAAAGATCGCGGAATGATCAATGGTTCATAGGCCCAATAAGTTTATTATAGATAGTTAATTCCGCTAACTTTCTATCTATAATAAATATCTTCTCTAACCTCAAAAGTTGAACAAATCGTCTATTTTGGAATCGACATCTTTTTTGGTCGTACTCAATGTGAAAGGTTGAGCAGCTGGTGCGTCTTTTTCCCATGGTAAATCGCCAACTTCTTCGGTTTTCACTACAACAGAATCTGCGTTCTGCTTGATTTCTTCTTCAGGATTCAAATGCGACATCAATGCGCTCTTCATTTCTTCGTAAGAGTACTTTTTGAATTGAGTCATTGGGTCAGGTTGTGTAGTCAACCATTGTTTAACTTTGTCCGCGTCTTCTGACAATGGAGTAATTTTAGTTCTTACTCTAATGCTAGAAGTGTTGTAAGATAAACCGGTTGTTTCTTTACCTTGTACTTCGATAGTAATATCACGACCTTGGATAGGATCTGTGAAATCTCCTACGTCTTCGTCTTCAGTCAAAGCCAACAAATCCATGTAAACTTGTTTACCGAATCCCCATAAAACTACGCCTAATTCCTCTTGGTTTCTAACGATAACCGGTGCGTACACTCTCATCTTTGGCTCCAACTTCTTGGCCATTTGCCAATCTTCTTTAACAGAAGACTTTCTTAAGCCTTGAGAGAATTCAACGATAGGATCTTTTTCGCCAAAGTTTGACAAAGCGATCATTGTGTTTTTGTTACCGATTCCGTAGTGGAAAAATAACTCTTTAAATGGGTTTGATTTGTTGTACGCCGAAGGAACGATACGTACTTGGTGTTTTCCAACCGCTGGGCTCCATAAGGTCTTGGCTAATTCGCCTTTTTGACCTCCGCGTGGATTTTGTAAAGCCGCTAAACGCGACTTAAGTGCTGATAAGTCCATAACTGTATTTTATTTTATTGATTAAATATAATCTAACCTTGGGATATAAAAAATCTAAGTTTCGAGTTATACGTTCACTATCCTGTGTATAGACGTATTTAACTTTCTTAGACCATCGTCCTGAGTCAATAGGATAGAGTTCTTGTAATCTGGCCAATTAATGATAAACTTTGTGTCAAGTACTCCACCGTTTAAAGATTTGATTAGAGTGTTCAAAGCATTGATTGTGTACAACGTATTGGACTCTTTCTTTCTGTGTAAGAGGATAGTGTTACCCAAAATCTTTGTGCTTGATCCTTCCAATTCTATATTGTAAGTACACATGTATTCTTCGGAGTCAGGAGACTCTAAAACGAATATCTTACCGTACATGATTTTGTACTCTTTATTGATTTCTTGTAATCTCTCCTCAAGTCCGTCTTTAGTAGTAAAACTACAAAATAACTTATTCATAAGCGCCTCTTGCGTTAATTCTAGTGTTTTTAATTCTTCCATAACCATTAAGTATAAATATTGATTTTTGTGTTAAAATGAGTAATTGAGTCCGTGCTTGTGTTTTACGACCATATTGTCCTGTTCCAATATAGCTTTTATGTCCAATAATGTTTTCTTGCCATCGTGAGCCCTAAAGTCGAATAGAAAAGAATCGTAGGTGATTAATACGAGCTTCGTCCTCAGCTTCTTTTCTTCTAGGTATTGATTTATACGCTCTATTTTAGATACGTTGGCCAGAGTCTCCTGATTCTGCACCACGTAATTGAATAGCTTTAGTTTGTTCATGTCTTTGGTGAACTTTAATATTCTCCCCGTAGGCAAAGATATTGCGCCCTGTTTTTTATAGTTTTCCCAAGTCTCTTGGATATATGCGTCCATTTTGGCGAAGAACTCTATGTGTTTGTACTTCTTGTCCACTCCACCGTAAAGTTGTTTGAACGTTATAGTCTTTGATTCTGAGTATTCCTCTTGGGTCAGTTCGTCTTTGCCGAAGTACTCTTTGCCCAACTCGGTGTGAATAGACGTTTTTCCCCATTCGTAGCCGATTAAATTTCCTATCAGTCTCAAGTGATAAGCATCGAAATCGAACTCAACCAAATAGCTATTCGAAGATACAAAACATTCTCTAAACTCTTTGTCCTTTGGTATCGCTAAAAAGTTGACGCCGTTAAAAGAGTTGGTGGGTCTACCGGTCAAATTATATAAGTTGTAGTAGGAGTATATAAAGTCTCCGTGCTTGGAACAATTTTCGTTGACTAGACTGTACTTTAGTTTGAATTTATCTTCGTCTATCTTTATGGGATTCTGCTCTACTTTTCTGTACGCATCGACTAGTCTGTCTTGGAATTTTGTGTCCGCTTCTAGCCCAAAGAATCCTTTAACTATCTCGTACAAACACTGACACCTTTCGTAGTGCTTTGCGATCGGTATTATTTCGTTAACGTTTGGTAAGTTTACGAACTTGGAATAATAGTTGTTCTGCAATAAAGTATCGCAATCGAATGGCTCGTAATTGTTGGTCTGGTCCAAATAGATGAAGTTAATATCTACGGTGTTGTCCAGATCAAAGAAATACGAGTGATACTTTTTGTCTATTAGGTACACTGTCTTGTGTTTGGACAAAAAGCTTTGGACTAATTCCAAATCGAGAGAAAACGCTTCCGAATGTTTGAAGGGGAATATATAGCCTTTGTTACCGTCGTTGTAATACAGTAAACTTGGATAAGATAATTTTGGGTGGAATTTATCGTTGCCCGATATGAGCTGAACGAAGCACTCTTCTGTGTGCTCCATTTGACCGAACTGCTCTATAGTTTCTACGATGAAATACATGTTTATAACCTTTATTGGAGGTAAACATATACTATCTCATTGACATTGAGTAATTTATTTATGCAGTGGGTTTAGCGAACTTCGAGTAGTTTCCACCGATGAATTCTATTAGACCGAAGAAGTTGGGGTTTGCAGCTTCGACCAATCTTTTGTTCGTGTCGATTATACCGGCTCTAATATCGTACTGACTGATTCTTATTGAGTTCAATGGCCCGGTCAATTTCCATGCGATAGACACCGTCTGTAACATCGACGTATCGTATCCAGCTGCACCATTTTGTATGTCTGTGTATTGTTGAGGAGAAATTTCTGTGATGTAACCTTTGTTATTTATCTGTTTAGCAAAATATCTGTTAATGTAACCCAAGTTGTAATCGCTTTGGATTGGGTTGGGAAAATAGGACACTAGAGGTTTACTATTTGTGCTACTTATTTTAGTAGCTTTTATTAGTTGTTGTTTTAGCGCTGAACTTTCTTGAATAGAAGAAAGACCCAAGGCAGTATTTGAATAATCTGTAATCGGAGTTAATAATTCATTGGGGCCTATTATTGGATTAGGTCCACTAAAATTTTGGCCAGAAAAAGTAGTATAATAAGGACCTGAATATGCATTACCATTAAGTATAAAATCTTGTCCTTTTGTGGATCTATTCTCTTTTATTCTAAATGATGGATAATATTTTGCTGACATATTATTTAGCTTTTTGAATTAATACGCTCTTGCCGACAAATGAAAATGTAGACTTTCCTCCGTTTTTATCTGCGCTTGGATTATAGAAATCTATTCTTGTGCCTTGATCGTATTCAGGTATTGTATCATCGTATTTAACTATAATAGAGCGACCATCTGGAATGGTTACCAATACATTGTCGCCGTTCTTTACGCCAATGGCGTCTGCTGTACTTTTCTTAAGAGCGACAGAATTGCCTTGCCCTGATTGGGTTTCTACTAATTGATTATTTCTGTTTCCAATTCCTTTTATTGAATTAGTGTCTTTTAATTTATCTCCTTTAAAACCATAATAAGTGGCTAGCACAAGTATTTGACCTTGTGCGTTTGGAATATTTGCATTTGAATTTATCACTAATAAAGGAGCGTTGCTGTACGAAGTATTTATGGTTGCGTTCGAAAAAGCGTTTTGATCTTTTATAAGAATCATGCTTCCCTTTATCGATGTGTCCCAAACGTTTCCTTGAATTGTGTGACTTAGACCAACCGTAGCGAATGCAACTTTTACGTCCGAAGTAGGATCGGTAGCAGTTACGTCTTTTAAAGTTGGAGTGTGTCTGCTGGAGTACGTGTAAGGTAATATGTCAGACGGTAAAGTAAACGCGTGCCCCATGTGGAATCCAGATATTCCGTGAGTGGTAAAATTGACAGATACAGGAATCATTGCGGAAGATCTAGTGGGACCAGGTTGGTTATTCGTCTTCGTACTTCTATCGATGTAGTAGTTGGTCGCTTGACTTACGTCGTCCTTGTTTGGTTGAATGGTACTGTAAAATAATTTTATGGAGGTATTGAACTTCTGCTCAGCTTTTAATATAGAATCGTATTGCGCTTTTTCTCTTGCTAACTCTTGCGCCTTTTGATTTTTAATTTCGTCTGCGCTCAAATCCTTTCTTACAGGAATGTATCTGTCTCTGTAAGAATTGTTTATGAATCCGTAGCTACTGGCGTTTGTAGAGTTTGCAGATTGATCCGCAGAGTTTGAGTTGGCCGATATTGCAACCATGTTCGATAAGTTGCTCGATATCTCTGTTTGAATGTTCAAAGACTTCGCGATAGAATTAACTCCGTACACTGGCATGGTATCGGTTGCGTTCTGCGAAACCGCTTCTTCGCCTTCTGCTAACGGTTGAACCTGATCGTCCACAATTGTAAAGCAGTTAGAAGTATCGTCGTAGGCAACTCTAAAAATATTCATGGCTCCCAAGGACTTGTTCATATCTACTAAGAGTTGGTCCAAGAAAGGTTTTAAGAATACTTTGTTCAATCCATTGTGATCGGCAAATTCTTTGATCAGATTAAGAACGTACTCACAGCTAACCAATATCTTCATCGTCTTTCCTCTGTAAGCGTCCTTGTTTCCACCGGCTCTAAATTTAGGTAAAGCGCCAGAAATGTTGGGATCGTGTTCAGGATCGTATAACTTTGAAGTGGACCCAGAAGTTGGAGCTTTGATCTCGTTCTTGGAATCGTCTATAGTGTTGGAAGAGAACAAAGTTTTGTAATCGGCCAAAGTCGCTTGCAGTGGTATCAAGAAACTAAACGGATTGGTAGTAAATTGTAAAGAGTTTGTCAAACACAGATTAGTCTCTGGATTGAAGTCTAGATACACTAACGGTTTGTTTTGCGGACTCGTTGTGTTTGCGTCTATTGGCTCTGATTCGTAGATCGTAGACATTGCGTTTATGATCATCAATAAGAATCCCAATTGCATGTACACTGGGTGGATAATTTGCCCGCTGCCTTCGATAGGTTGATTTATTTCGTACGGTATTACGTAAGTAATTGTTAGCTCTGAGTAATCTACAGCAGGAACTCCAACTTGCCCGTCTTTTATCTTGGCGTTGATTTTTCCGCCCATAATAGAGCTGTTGAACCCGTACTTCGCGAATATTTTGAATCTATCGTCGTCGTTAGCGTCTATCAGCTTGTTTACGTATTCTTCCTCGGTTCCGTAAGTAGAATCGTCCTTTATCGTACCGTCGAATAAAGAGTCCAAGAATCCGTTGAACACTCCGTATTTCATTATGTTGTTCAAGAACTTTCTGTGAGGATCAGTAGACAAAGAATAGCTCTTTACAGTTCTACCAAGGTCTAAGTTTGCCTCGTTAACGGCTTGAGTTAAAGAATACAACTCTATGGCTTTTATTGCCAACTCTAAGTTAGATTGATACCTTAACGAAGAATCTATTTGAGCGTCTACCGATTCTTGATTTGCGGCTTCTCCTGGTTGTAAGCTCGCGTTTAGTTGTTTTGCCTTTTGATCGAACTCTCTTTGAATCGCGGCCAATTGCGCGTCTTTGGTGGCTACGTAACCGGTCTGAATGAAATTAGTAATCATTGCAGCGTCGTTAAGTCTTAGTCCAATGTACAAATCGTAATTTATAAGTTGATCTGAAGTATTAACCGATACAGTTCCTGAAGAGTTTTTAGTTTGATCGCTAATAATGATGTGTATAGGTACAGTAATTTTTTTATACAACAATAATCCCAAAGTAGGAGTATCGTTGGTTAATGTGTCCTTGTATATTCCAGGCGCGAACGCTTTTATCGCACGATCGTTGTATTTTCCTTCAGAGTCTACGAACCAACCATTTTGATAGTCCTTTAACGCTGCAGCTATTTTATCGTGAATTTTATAGAAAGAATACACGCTGCTATTACCGTTAATGTAATTAAGCTTTAATAAATTAACTCGATTGTTAGTGCTTTGGTTCGTTAAGAATTGGGGCATCGTTAATTCCGCTCTATACGTAATGCTTTTGCCGGAATTAAAAGTTTGAGGATATTGAATCCATGTAACTTGAAGTCCGCCTGCTATGTTACTCGATCTTACACCGTAAAGACCGGTTTCGAATCCTACAGCGCCAGTACTATTGATAGTTTTGTAATCTAACGATTCGTTGTACGCTAAAATATCCGTATAATCCTTGGCTCTAGTTTGAGCGAATATTTTATTGTTGTTTGCTTCTTTGTTCAACAGATCCAAATTCAAATACATCGTAGTAGAAGCCGCTGCAGCTTTGGTTCCGGCTAAAAAGTTTTTTACCTGAGGAACGGCGAACGTATTGTTGAAATAGAATAAGTTTTTTAGTATTTGATTTTGGTTTAGCGGAGTTTCTGCTGCACCTTGAGAAGAATATACTACGGTAGAATTAGAATCGTACGCGTAAATAAAATCGCTATCTCCTCTGTTTTTATACACAGCGTCAACGTAAGAATCTCCTGTGACTAATCCTTCTGCGTTTTTCTTGTCCGCAGCTAAAACTGCACTTTGCGCATCAGCGGAATCTTGCGCAGCTTTAGCAGCAGCTTCTTGTTGTTTTTTATTGATCAAGTCCAAATAAGCTCTTACTTGCGACTTAACAACGTCGGGTAAACTAGATGGGTTGTTTATCTTTAAAGAATCTCCGATAGCACCAAGTCCTACGATTTTTAAACTACAATCGTATCCACCCTCTTGCGTAAAAGAAAAATTGAAGTTGGTAACTATGCCCAACATACCGTCGTAATTTCCTTGCGCTTTTCTTGAGTTTTGAGCCAATTGTAAATTAAGCTTCTCTTTAGTTATGCCTGGTTGGAAAGGATCTATCGCGTAGAATTCAGAGTAGTTAAACTGTACGTCAGAATTAGCTTCTTGACTTATGTAAACTGTGTGGCCCCATTCCAACAACATTGTGTATCCAAGCTTGAAGTACAGTGCGTCCATAATGTCCAACTGCATTTTGTCCCAAACTTTGAAATTGATTGTGGCCATTCTAACCGATCCCAATCTACCTTGTGTGTCTATCTTAACGTCCGTAATACCTGGCATTGGTCTGTAACCGAATTTGTTTATCTCCTGTTCTCCAAGCATTCCGTAAGCACCGTCCTGACCAAGACCGAATCGTAATTTATTTTGATTCTCGTTTATGTATTGTGTAGTTCCACCGAACAGCATGTATTTTTTGGCCAAATCCGCAGGACTATTTAAGTCGGATATTCCAAGAGTATTTTTAAAATAACTCATGTCATCGCTCAATTGGTCCATTCCATTTTTTCCGTTGATATTAATAGAAGAAACCAATCTTACCCATGCGGTTTGATTCGTAAGATAAGAAATGTTTAGGTCGTCTCTATTAGCTTGGTTATTGTATTGAGATCTTAACTGTATTTGTTTCTTTAACCAATACGGTAACGCAGCGCCTAATACGTTAGATATTTTATTGTCCAATCCGGCCATTATCTAATTGAGTTTATTTTTTTGTAACTGTTTACTATGCTCACCAAATTTGCAGGAATTCTTAACTGCATTCCAACTGGAGGAAATAAAGAATCTCCAGTCAAAGAATTTGCTGAGGCTATGATCCACCAAAAGTCTACGTCGTTGTAAAAGTTTTGGGCCATTATGTCCAATCTGTCTCCCATCGTAGTAACAACGTAAGCGTCGTCGTCGGTTACGGGAATGTCAGGGTAGATTGCGTTTGCAAAGAATTGACTTCCGCTAACCGGATCGCTCTGTATTGATATGGTTTGGTATCTGTTGAACATTTAAAATTATTTTTTAGGCACTATACCCGTTGGATTTGATTGTAATGTCAAATTAGTTTTATCGAAAGTCGTAGGAGTAGTTCTAGTAGTTTGTACCGGTTGCGCATTCAATATAGGCTTAGGAACTTGTAAGCTACCAGTAGTCACGTTCAAAAATCCTCTTCTACCCACAATCGCGGATCCAACGGTTTGAGTAGGATCGCTTCCTGGAACCGATCTTCTAGGTAACTCGTCGAATATTGGTTTGAACGATACGGCAACTTCTATTACTTTTGGAACTTGAGCAACGTCTTGATTGTTCGTACCGTAACTTGTCAACTCCCATGGAGTACCGTTGTCTACTGTCAAATTCACGCTCTCTAAAACTCCTGGAACTCTGTACAAATAATCTCCTATTGTTAACTTAACTATTGGCGCTCTCATGTATCCAGCGCTTGAATAGTCAGGATATACCTGTGAAACTAAATAATTTAATTTATTGTATAAAGGTTTTATTTCTTGTTGAGAAAATACTGCTATCTTGAATCCAAAAGATATAGATCTATTGAATCCTTGATAAGTGTAAAACGTTTCACCTCTACCCATGTATTTAAAAGAACCCCATTCACCGCTGTTATTGTCGTTTATTCCATTGGTCAAAAACGCTCTAAAGAAAAGCGGAGTGGATTGACCAACGTAATCGTTGCTCATACATTCGAATCCAAACTTTATGATGTCGTCAGAGTCAGATCCTGGAGTTATGTTCTCGAAAGGATCGTTTGCTATTAACGCTGCCAAGTTTGCGCTGTTCATTTTATCCACACCGTTGTTGTAGAATCTATAGTCTACGCCTTCCGATTTGTCCCAAACGTTACTTCCTGCCGGAGCTCCCGTAACTTTTCTATAATCGTTTAAAGTAGTTGCGTTTCTATTTTGACCGTTAGAAGCCAAACTTTGAGGAGTGTTGTTTTGCGCATTCATTATTTGCTCGTAAGCCATAGTGAATACGTTAGGAAAAGGCGAATTGGAACTAGGATCTTGCGTTAGGTCGTAAGCTTCCGAACTGTTTACTGATCTTAATATTGTAGTATTGCCTACGCCGTAAGTTGAGTTAGGACCTCCAGGATAATCGAACAATATCAAATTTCTTGGGGATATACCAAGTCCAAGAGCGTTGATAGGAATACTTTTATACTGATTGCCCGAAATTCCAGAAGACAATTTGCTACTTTGTAATAGTAACAAACGATTCACTTGAGAAACTTCGTTGGTATTGTAATACAACTGAGCTCCTACTACGTCTGTATAATATCTAGCGTTGGTATCGAAAGGTATTTTTCCGGCTCTTTCTATGTGCACTCCTGTGCCAGAAGCCAAGACTTGAGCCAAAGTATTTTTGCCGTCGTTGTAAATTTGATTGTTTCCTCCTGCTCCAGTAAAATTGAACAGTCCTCCCAAATTTGAACCCAATCCCAATAAAACGCTTGGAATAGGACCAATTATGTTTTGAATCGTGCTTAAAATGTTGCTGCTGTCCGCGTTACCGGTCTCCATCAAAGGATTCGATCTCTGTAATCCTACCTGTTTTTGTATGAAGTTTCTACCTCTGTTTGGATCTTTTAAGAACTTTTGTATTCTGTTCTTGTCTATTTGTCCGTTTAAAGTGTAAGCACCGATATCCGATCCAATTAAACTACCACCTCTGATAGGGTAGTCCAAGCTAGAGTTGTTATTTTGCCAAAAGTCCGTAATTAGTGGAGTAGCATTATCGTCTGGTATGGAAAAAGTTTGATAAGGTTGACCAGAGTTTCCTCCACCAATTTGATCCTTACCGAATTTAAGGTCCTTTAACGATGTTTTTAAGTCGACTAATTTTGGCATTTAGTTAGTTGTTATGGTATTAATGACCGTTTGAATGATTAGCAGTTTTGTCCAAATTTGGAGAATAACTAACGTCAGTTACTTCCACTACGGATTTACCGGTAATAGGATCAAGTTTGTTAGTTACGTTAAGGTTAACTATTGGCGAAGCTCCGCCCGCAAATTGATTTTGAGGTGGAGTCACTTGTGTTTTGCCAGCTTCGGATTTTGCTTTGTTTTCGGATACAGTAGCTGGAGTTGCGAATGCGTTTCCTCCACCGATTGTTGCCGTACCCAAAGATCTACCCAAGTTGGAAACAGTTTCTATCAACCCTTCGTCTATGTTAATTCCAGGAATATAGTTCAAAAATTTCATGATTCCACCGACTACATTTCCAGTAACAGTCAAGACAGTAGAAAAGAATCCTTTTATTTTACTAATTATATATTCAATAGTTCCTTTTTCTCCAAGCCACTTAATAGCTCTATCTATAAAACCAGTGATATTACTATTTGATATTAAATCAATAAATCCTTGTTTAATTTTGTCCATTAATCCTGCGATCTTTTCTTGAGCAGACGCGTTCATGATAGCATTAGCTGTATCTTCTCCAAGCATTGCTGACATTTCTTTTTGAGTACCGTATTTTGCTAATGCTAACTGGTACTGTTTCTGAGCGTTATCCGTGTCTTTGGCTCCGATCTTAGACATATACTCTTGCTTCTTCAACATGTCTCCCATTTGATCCCTGGTCATTCCCATGGCTTTCGCTAAGGATTCTGCCTGGATTCTGTTCATCTTCATGAAATCAGCAGAGCTACCGACTTGACTCGTAATTTCTTGGGCTGCGCCGGCCAAGTCGTTATTCAAGAACAACTCTCTGGCTTTGGTTAAGTTGATGTCTTTGCCGGTCAATAACTGCGCTTCGAACTCGCTGGATATGCTTGACTCGAAGTCCAAGAAAGAGCTGGCCATTGAGTCAAGTTGTTTTAACTCAAGTCCCATGGCTTTGATAGAAATCAAGCTCTTGGTCAATTGCGCTGGGTATTTGGCAAAGGATAATCCTAGATAACCTCCAAGATTCGATGCTTCCTTAAGAACTCCTTTTTGATCCAATTGAATTCCTGTGGCTTGTTTAAGTCCTTTGACTTGAGCAAACACGGAATTCATGATGTCTTTTTGATTTTGACCAAGAATAACAGAAGATTCTACCAAAGAACCTCTCGTTTGTAGATCTAATCCCGCTATTTCTTTTAAATGAAT
>Ga0164297_10001489_pt1 | contig 24858 bp, 15 predicted proteins | sample GEODES058metaG_FD_113539 | JGI IMG/M metagenome (GOLD analysis project Ga0164297, IMG submission 113539) | Dystrophic lake water microbial communities from Trout Bog Lake, Wisconsin, USA - GEODES058 metaG | ecosystem: Environmental > Aquatic > Freshwater > Lake | place: USA: Trout Bog Lake... | reverse complement strand
TGCATAATCTTGCCATGGTTGCCATGCTTGAATAATTGCTTCGTCAAATATAAAACCTGGAATATCTAGTCCGCCGTACCAATCAACACTCACATACCCTGAGGCTTTTACACGTTCTTGTCTGTATCCGCTTTCTGGATTATAAATTATATCGTTAAAAATTGTAGCATTATCAACTACAACTACATGTTCGTGTTGTATTAGATAGAATGTAGCACTATAAATTCCGTCAGTTGTTCTTGGAGAATAGTTTACAACATTGCCATTTCTATAGCTATCTAAAAATTGTGGTTGTATAGGTGTTCCATCAACTTTAAAAATTTCATATTCATAAAATTGATTTTTAATATCATCGACTACTTCTAAATGAGTTGTGAACGTTAATTTACTTGCGCTAGGACTTAAACTAATCACACTATTGCCAACAGCATCTATACCGTTAACTACAACATATAAATTTTCATTAAATTCATTAGACGGAGGATTATTATACAATGCGCTATAATAATTTCCATTGTATCTTACAACAGTACCATATGAAATTGCTACATTTGGTTCCCAATCGCTCCACTTGTTTGCACCGGCCGACCAATTTTGTGTTGTCCAGAATAAGAATTCTTTAGCACTAGTTTCCCAGTTTGAAATTGCTTGTAAATTTGTATTAAAATCATCAAACACAAATCCTTGATCTTTTAACCAGCGTCCATACCCTAATAAGAAGTCAACAACTTCTTGTGCTGTGTTAAATGTTGTACCGTATGGAACTACAATCGGACTTGATCTATCCCAACGTATTCTCAATATAGCATTTGTTCCGCCAATAACTGGTAGTGCTCCTAAAGAAACAAATTGTGTTGGATCAAATGTTGTTCCTGCAACTATAGTTGTTGGAGTTCTATAATATACATTGCCAAATTGAATAACGCTACCAGCAACATATTCTTCACCAGTAGTCCAAGTAGTATAAGGTTCGCTAATGCCGCCTACATTAATTGTTGGCCCAGATTGTATATAAGGATAATATGTAAAGTAAGGTTGAGTTCTGCTATAACCTTTTACAGCATATCCGCTTTGCAATTTAGTAACAATAACACCGCTATAAGTTATCTTTTTAACAGGACTAGAACTATTCAATATAACTTGATAGTTTTCCTGAGGTACAAATACACTACCCGAACTCAACGGTGTCTTACTATCTAATAATAAATTAATTTGATCTTTACTAGTAAATGCACCAATTCGATAACTTAATTGAGCTGTTAAATTAGATAAATCACTAACGTATGTATTATAAGACTTTACATTATTACTAAAGATAAAATTTAAAATATGATCAATTGTATAGTTAATAATACCCGCAGTTTGTACTCGTTTGGTACTTGAATAAATGCTAGGAATTAAAATATCCTGAGGACGAATTCGTAATCCTGTATCTTTATAAACTAATTGTCCAGCAAGATTTCTAACTATACGTGATCTGTCTAATAATAAACCAAAAGTTTTTGCAGGAGTTAATAAAGTACTTGCAAGTATTACACTGAAAGGATAGTAACTACTTCTGCGCCATGCATTTTCAACAGGAGCAACATCGCCAAACACAAAATTATTATCAACGCTTTGTGTAATAGGGCCAAATGCTAATCCTGAAAATAGTGGACTCTTTAATAAACCATCACTATCTGCAGGAATATGCTCCATTAAAAATGGTTTAGCATACTTAGGAACTTTGTATGGAAGACTATTTGGAGCACGAACCATGCCATCGTTAATATCTTGCCACATTGGTAAATTATCACCTGTATAAGGAGCAGGACCGTATTTTTCTACCCACCAACTTGGTTGAATACTGAATCCTAACATTTCCCAAGGACATAAATTAGGGCGGTCGGTATCTAATAGATAACGATAAATTCCTCTCCAATAACCTGGAAGAGGAGTGCCATCTGGTGCTGCCGAATTAGAATAATTGTATGTAAACGAATTGTTTAAATCGTAGTTAAGCGGTAGTGTAAAATCTTGACCAGTTAAACTAATCCATTTATAAAAATTTGAAGACAATACGTTATTAAATTCTGCTAAACTATAATCATTAGTTCGATTGTAGCTAGGAATAATATCAGCAATATCAAAAATAGTAGGATCGTATTTTACTTTAATATTATTAAAGATACGTTTTTCTAATTCTAAAATTAAATTATCACGATAATCACCGTATGCTAATACAAGACTTCCATCGTGCCCTTGTATCATCATTTGAGGTGTAACTAGAGTAGTATCTAAATAAATTTTTGGAGTATAAGCAGGCCACATACCGTATTTGGTAGGCGTAGCTGGAACAAAAGATCCATCTGTACTATCGTATTCTACTGTAGTGATAGTGTCTCCGTTATTCATTGATATACTAGAATCAATAATAACAAATCCTTGATCGCTAAATGTATAATCTTGTCCGTAAATTAGTTGTACACCATTTAGATAAACACCTACAGCTTTATTTGACAATACATCTAATGTAAAAACAGAGCTTAATGGGTATTGTTTAATTCGATGATCAACTACAGTAAGATTAGTTTTCACTGCGGCGCCATACGGAATCATATCGCTAAAATAATAAGGAGCAGTATTAGGCTTATCCTTATTCAATTTTTGCATAATCAAATCAACTAGTGTAACTGGATCTCCATCGATGCCAAGATTCGTAGCAGTTTTAATAAAATTACGTTTAAAGTTACTGTAATCATCTCTACTTTGTTCAATACTACGGATCATGTTATTCGATTCTGTAGTAATATGATAGATAGCAGTACTTAAAGGGCCACTATGTTGTACAAATTTAGTACCGTATTGAGTAATAGATCCAAGATCTCTTAAGTTTCCAGAACCTGGAAAACTTCCAACAAATGTAGTTGATAAATTATCTACTATAGATTCTACGTGGTCAATAACTTCACCTAATGTAAAATCACCCATTGTATTATTCAACGGATTATTTTGTAAATTTAAAGGTATTTCGTAATATCCGTTAGCATTTATCGGTTGAGCGGCAAATGCACGAATTGTTAATACATCGGATGTACCAATAGCAGTTGTTAAATTAACAACTTTATATTGAGGGCCGTTGCTTATAGACCATAATGTTGGATCAAGTCTTTTACCGTTAACATAAATTCTTACAACTAAATCAGAAAGATTTGTAATATCATCAAAAATATCAATATTAAAATTATTTGTTAATCCTGAATTTTTATAAATTCTAATGGCGGCTTGTGTGTTTGGAACTGTACAAGTAGTCCATCCGTTCTGATAAACTAAGTTTCCTGCATAGTCTTGTTTGATCAAATAACCTACATTAATGTCTTGTGTAATAACTGCTGTAGATTCTTTATATTGAAAACTATCAGTAGTCAGTGTAAAATTAAAAACAATGTCACCGATGTTACTAATATTTCTATAACTTAATGGAAATCCTAATGCAGAATCATTTGATCCAGTTCCTATTTTATAAGAAAACAATGTGGTTCCAGCAAATGTAGATCCATTATATACACTAGTATCTCCATAACTAATTTTGTTAGAATCCACAACATCAAACAAAGGTGCTTGATTGATTGTAGTTTTTTGCTGGCCTAATACCCAAGTAGTTCCGTTATACCAAAAAGATTTACCTTGATATTTTACACCAGATTTAACTAAAACTACTGGAATTATATTTGTCAATGTTGCTGGATCAGTAATTTCAGCTAAATGTATCTGACGACTACCTGAACTTAAATGTAATACATCTAAGAACTGTACTTCAAAAATTTTATTTCTTATTAGTCTATCTTCGTCTGCTGTAAAAATAATACGCTGACCTTGTGCAAGAGGAATTCCGTCAACGTTATATCCAAAACTTCCTTCTATAACTGAAAACGCATCTGTTGTATAATCGTCTACTATATCTATGTCAGATATTGCAGTTGTTCCTGAATTAGCTAATTTTAAATTTGCTTCAAATTCAATAATAGGGCGAATAGCTCTTGCTTTTTGATCTAAACTAGCAACATTGCCGTTATAAGATGCACTAGATATTATTACATCTTTATGGAACCAACGATTGTAACGACTCCAATTATTATAATCGGTACTTGCACGGTTAATTAAAATATAATCTGGAGTTCCTGCAAATCCAGTAGCATCGCTAAACGGATTTGTATCAAATTTATCGCTATCAAAAGGAATAGTTTCTTCTGTAGTATAAGAGTTGATAACTTCTAAAGTTGTTGTTGAAATTAATTTAATTGAAGTTCCAACGCCTTCGACATAATATTCTCCAGATGCATAACTTGAAGGGGTAACATTTCCTGCAAATGCTACTTTCATACCATTGCTTAAATAAGTTCCGTTAGGAAGTTTATAAGTTTTCTTTCCTAATAAATCACTAGTAATATCAATATAAGTATCATCTGAAATATCTAGAACTTCTATGGCGCCGCCTAGATTAATATCTGTTTCACTTTGATAATACATCAATGATGGAGCATCTAGAGGAACAGTGAATGTAACAGTTCCAACTTCTACTCCATAATTATCAATAAAATTTGTAAGATATCTATCAGAAGTTCCTATACTACGTGCAGTTTTAAAGCTGAATGGATTTCCAGGACTATTGATTTCAAATATATAAGTTTGTCCTCTGTATAATTTTAATACAGGATTACGTGTAAATCCGTTAGGAGTAAAGACGTATTCATTGTTATTAATTTCAGATTCAATTGAGACAGTATAAGTACTTTCAATGGCACGTTGCTGACCTACAATTTTAATAGTGTCAGGTCCGTACGGTAGCCAATAATAATTTTGAAAATTAACAAATTTATCCCAATCGATATGTGGATTCCAACTATAAAATTCTTGCTTGTTTAACCTAGCATGATTAGATGTGTTGCCACCAAATACACCAACTTGATTAATATAATCAATATAATCTTTAAAGAAAGTATTATTACCTAACGAATCTTTAATTGTTATAGAAGGTTCAAATTGATAATTCTGTCTATCAGATTCTGGAGCAGTAATATAGATATCTGTACCTGTGGCACTTTTAGCATTTTCTCGACCAATATATCCATTGATTTTCTTTACTGTGCCGGGCTGGAAAAGTTGATCAACAGTAGCTTGTAAAAATTTTCTGTTGGCACTAGTTTGATAAAATGTTGGAAGAAACTTTATACTAAGACTAGTATTACCTTTTTGTGCGTCTTGACTATTAGCCATTAGTTACTCCGAATGTTGCACTAGTAATGTTTTGATTTGTTACTACTGAATTTAATGCTGAACCTGTTACTGTTTTTAAATTATCAGATGTTAGCCCTGCAACAATATTAATATCAGATGCTGTTGCACAACTGATGAATATTTTATTGCTAGGGCATTGGATTTCAAATAAACTGCCAAAATACTGATTTCCTTGTTTAGGAACAATTACAAAATTAGTAATATCTGGTAATAATTGTGTTACAACGTAAGTCGATAATTCTGAAAAATAGAATGTATCTCCAAAATTCCAATTTTCAAGAGCAAAGAATTGATTAATTGCTGTGATTATTCTTGAAATAATGTCATTATCACTTGCAGTACTACTTGGGTTTCTTACTACATTAAATGTAGCTTGCAAACTAAGGTCGGCTTGTGATCCAAATAATAAAATATAACTAACTGGATGATATACAATTTCATCCGAAATAGATTTAATTAAATTTAAGTCTGTACCTAATAAATTATTAAGTTCTGTACTACTTGGAGGCAATGGTTCATCAACGTTTGCTCCTGATAACCATTGTCTAAATTGTGTATCATATGCTGTAGTTAATACATAAATGTCCATGATGTTACTTGCACCTGGATCGATTCGACTATCATAGTCAGCATTATGAATATATTGAAATTTTAAATTGTCACGTCCAACAAATACTTTATAATCAAGTGTCGGATTTAAAGTGCTTGTTGATGCATCGTATTTTTTTACGACTTGTTTATCAACAAAATAAAAATATTGTCCGTCAGTATATTGAGTCAAAGATCCAACGTTACTTTGAGTACTTAAAATTATCACAGTATTGTCAGCATTGCTAACATATTGATAATCTTCTTGTCCGGCACTTATTAAATATTTTTGTTGAATGATGTATTTTTGTAAACTATTAGTTGTTGGAGAAACAATATCTAAAAATAATTGTGGGTTATCTACGATACCATTATTTTCACTGTCAGCAAATGCTACAACAATTTTACTTGGATCTGTATATCCATCTGCACCGTTATATTCGCTGATAATTTGCCAAGCCATATCAGTTGTAAATGGGATTGTATTATCCGGCTGAGTATTGATGCTTAAAATTTTTAAACTATCTAAAATTGTATTGCTAGTTACTGTGTCATACACTTTTTGTGTACTATCAAAATAGAAAGTTATTTCTTTATTGCTTTCAAAGATGTAGCGCAGTAAACGAGAATTTACAGTATAATACTGATTGTTAGTTGTAAACAATAATATCCAACTAGAATCTAACTGCGAATTAGTAATATCTCCTTGATTACCTAAACTAAATGCACTAGTAGTATTCAAGTTAGTTTCAAAAATAATTTGCCAGCTTTGTGTAGTAGCATCATAACGAAGGCCAAATGGCTTGTTATTAAAAATTAAATCAATCATTGTTGTAACAACTGATGCTTGTATTGTCACATTTAACTGTGGAATAATTTGATTAATTACAGCTCCAGTTGGAACAATCTTGTTAAGCGTTATTGGACCAAACCCTGTTGATAACAGACCAGTACCGCTAGCTGTTCCGTCTGTAGTAATAGATACTACTTGAGCCCAAATATAAGTTGTTCCGCCTGAAGGCAGAGCTTGTTGAACTCCGTTAACAACTGGTATTGACAATAATTTATTGTCGTTGTTTGTATTAAAATATTGACCAGTAGGTGCTACAAATTTTGCTAACGCACCAGTAGTAAAATATTTTAAATCCGTACTTGTATACGATCCAACTTTATATGGTACTGCGTCTGATGAAGATCCTACATATCCTGTACTGCTATTGCTATCGCTAGTTTTATTATACCAAGAAATATTAAGACTTTCTGTAATATAGTTAATGTAATTTGCATAATAAAAATTACGTAAATCAGGAGTATTTAATATTGGAAATATAGTGTTGTAAATTATACCTTCGATATCAGTTTTAGTTAGATAAGAAAAATTAGTAGTTGATGTATAAGATTCTTGATAGATAATTCCATCGTCACCAAACAAATTAGTACTAGAATATTTTCCAGTTGGATCAACTAAATCAAAATAACGGCTAATACCGCTAGCTGTTCTATTAATAGATTTAACTTTAGCAACTTTTTGTGTAACTGATAATGGACTGATGTTATAGTCTTCTCCAGTAACCATACGATTTTGTGTATAATATGTTTGTGGAGCATTGGTTTTAATACTTGCATTTGTTTCAGTTGCAGAACTATTAGAAACGCTAGTAACTAGTCCAAGACTTAATGTTAAAGTTTCAGTTTGACCTTTACTACTTGTGTAAGGAATTGTAATTAAAACATTTAAAATATCCGAAGCATTAATTGTATATGTTAAATTATTACTGGTTCTGTAATAAACTCTAAAATTTCCTAATGGTAATTGTCCGAATGTTCCATCAGAAAATGATAACGATACTGTATCGTTAGCTCGAGTAATAACACTATAAATTGTTTTTATTTTATTGTTTAAGCTATTATAGATAATATTATTACCTGTTAGAGCAGGAACTTGAGACCAAAGCGTATCCTCTAATCCTGTACTTTGATTTAATTGCCATAGCCATACATCAGTATTATTAATATTCTGAGTATCAATATCGATTGTTTCGTTACTTGTAGGCTGATTAACTATGAAGGTTGCTTGATTTAATGTACCTTGTGTGAAGTTAAAAAAGAATCCTGTGTTAGGACTACCGGCTCCAAAGCCGTCATCACGATAAACACATGCAATTTGATTGCCAATCGAAGGAGGTTCTTCGTAAATGTATGATTGATTTGCAAATGTAGTACTGGTTATTTCAAAATTCATTACTCGTCCAGCTACAGTTTTACTAAAACTATAAACAGGAACGTTGTTATTAGCACCATTAAATCTATATTGTCCGGCACTAATACCATAAATGCTAGCTTGATCAATTGGATTGCCAAATTGATTAGTTGTCAATAATGCTGAATTAATTATTTTAATAAATTGATCGTACCAATTAATATTACTTGGATCGTTCCAAGTAATATATTGTCCTGCTAGATTAATTCCATTACTATCTAATACAGTTTCTGTTGTGCTTATTGCATTTACTTTTAATAAACCACTTGCTGGAACGTTTCTACTAGGATTATAACCTATCATACGAGCTAAACGTAATACACTATCACGGCGCTCTGCTAGTTCTAAAAAGTTTTCACGAGCATTTAAATCAACACGAAATGCAATACTTTGCCCAAGAAAAGCAATGACATCGATTAACGCTAGATATTCCGAACTTTCGATATAATCATTAAAATCTTCTGGAAAATTCGTACGGATATAATTGATCATTGTACGGCGCAGATTTTCAAAATCGTAGCTTTGGAAGTCTGCGTTTTTAAATGATTGATAAATTTTTTGCCAGTCTTCGCTCACTAGCAGGTTGTTTAGTCTATCCGTTGAGCTCATAATGTATCCTAATAATGATATTTATCGATTAAAATTATGTGCGTAGTTTATTGTACAAGTAGTCCGTTGGCTTGATCAAACCGTAATTGCAACTGTTCTTGCAGGTTATATTGACTATATATTAGCGTACACTCTATTTGTAGCCCGGTATCATAAGGTGTTATAACTACATTTCCAGCTTGAACTCTAGGATCATAATTTATGATTTCATTAACATTTTGTAATATTAAATCTTTAACTATATCTGTTAAAGGTTCAAACAATAGATCCCAAATAATTGTGCCAAATTCTGGTTGCATTAGTCTTTCACCCTGACGAACATAAAAATGATTTAGCAAATCCTGTTTAATCAGTTGATAATCATACAATGCAAAATTCTCAGTATCAGTACTAACAGTACTAAATCCTCTATAGGTTTTAGATCCAGAAATATCAGGTGCTCGAGAAGAAACTGCTGGTAAAACTATCTTTTTATATAATGTAGAAGCCATTAACTTCCTCCTTGAACTTTGTTAAAAGTATCTGTAGTTGTTGTATACATACCAAATGCTGCCGGAGCAGGTGTTGTTGGACTATCAGTAGCTTGAGTATTATCTGGTGTAAAGCTAGCAGGATCTAAATTTTCGTGTCCAGCCCAAGGTTCTGTTTGCGGTATTCTTCCAGCTTTAGGAGCATCTTGAGCAGTATCGGCAGCCGGGCCGTTCATGTGAATTTCAGATGCAGTCTCAACGTGATTTCCGCCAGCATTAATATTACTATTTCCGCCTGTGGTTAACTTCCCGTCTGCTCCTGCTTTAATTTCATAGTTAGTTCCGGCAGTAGCATTAAAGTTAACACCAGCATTTAGATTAATATTATTTGCGGCAGTAAAATTAATATCTCTGTCAGCAGTAATATTAAAATCATTCTCTGTATGCAAGCTAATGCTATCTTTTGCATAGATATCAATTTTTCCATTACTAGTTAATTCTATCCAAGCAGTGCCACGACTGTTAGTAATATAAATTAAATCTTCGCTATTATGCAAAAGAATTTGATGACCAGTTCGTGTACGAATACGTACTAGCTCGTTATGAGGAATTGTTGGATCACCGCTAGTGTCTCCTTGTTCTACTGCGGCATAAGTTGGAGGACCATCTCCTGCTTTTGTCATCCTTAAAAATTTATCGTCGCCGTCATCCATTACAAAAGTTGTTCCGCCAAGACGACTTACTGGAGCATTTGGAATTAAATGTTCTATTTTTCCAACTGGGCCTTGTTTTGCGCCAGGACGTTTATCAAGCGGTCCAGGTGTGCTAATTCCAAACACCATACTAGGTGCTTCACGTCTTGCACTACTAGTAGTAAGACCGCGGATATCATCATTAATTAAACCTTGACTGTTTAATACATCTGCTAATGGATGTGTAGGTTTTTTAATTTGTGTTGGATCGCTAGGAGTATCATTAACTTGTTTATTGTATTCTGCAACAGGTGCTCTAGGATAATCTCCTTCAACAGTATTTTGTGTGGCCGCAATACCTGGCAACATAAAATTCATATTTTCATCTTGAACGCATCCTATCCAATAACCTTGACGAGGATCCCCATCGATAAAAAATACAACAACTGTAGTTCCTGGATCAGGAGGAATCATCCACATTCCATAACTTTTTTGTGTATTATTATAATCGTTAGGATCTTGCTGAACATACTTAACACCAGTAACTCCATAAAACGGACTCATGTATTTTACTTGGTGTAATTGACTTTCAACTCCATCACCACCTGCTGGTCTTAGAATTTCAACTTCTAAAATTCCCATGTAAGTAGGATCGAGATTACTGACAATCCTTGCTAAAAACGGGCCAGGTTTTTGTTCTGCATCGCCCGAAGGTACGTAATCATAATTCTTATCTGTCATTTATATACCTTGTTATCCATTGCTAGGAGCGGCGGTTTTATCTCCAGTACCATCTGGATTATTTGCATTAACTTTACTATCTGATGTAGATAATGGTTTACCAGTTGCAGTTAATTCTTGTCCTGGTCTTCTAAAACCTTCTAGTGTTTGTGTAAACTTTCCTTGTTTAAAGTGACTAGTAACATTGTTTATACAATACAATCCGCTAAACGCCATTATAGGTGCGCTAGATCCTGCAGAGCCGCCAAAATCGTATAATCCTGTGGTTTGATTAATATCAATAGGAGTTCTAAAATTAACTATAATATCAACTTCTCCGTTTTGATAATTCATAGTTCCGTCTGCATTAACATTGCTGTATTGGCTTGGAGGAGATGTATAATTGCCAGCACCGCTTTGCATTATATAATATGGATCTCCTATAATTTCCATATTAAGTTGTAGCATGTCTGTTCCGCCATTAATTGCATCGTGCCATATACGTGCCGCGCGAGTTTTTTGATCTTCTGATCCACCACCACCTTTTTTATCAGTAGCTTGTGTTGTTCCAGAATATTTGTTTTGTGTTGGATTTGTTCCCAACTTTGATGAAGGATTTGATCCAGGTTCTAATACTGTAACTGTTGGAACTGTTTTTTCTTTTGCACCGCCTTGAGCTGCCGCATTCTTATTATCTTGTGTATTTGCTAAACTGCCAGCTGGCAAACTTGTACTAAAACTTGCATTGTATTCTATATCAAATTTTATAACATCTACGTTTTTTCCAGTATATATGTAATTGTAAACTTTAGCGGCTTGTGCTTTTAAATTTTCAAAACCCGGGGCTTTAGTATTAGGAGGCATTACTTTACTAGTATGTGCTTGGAAAGGTACTACTCGATATACAATTAATTTAGGTTTTTTACCAGTAGCTTTCTGAGTAGTTCCAATATTATACACTTGTGTGTCTATGCGCCACCATTGTCGCATACCTTCAGGAGTTACATTTGCGGCATCCAATGCTTTGTTTGCATAATCGCTCTTTAACAGTACTTGATTGATAGCATTAGGAATATCACTGTCTTGAGTAAATTTAAATTCACTGCTTTTAGGATCTATTGTATTTTTTCCGCGAATATATGTTTTTGTTGTTGAATCATAGATTTGATTTTCTGAACCAAAACTAGGATCTCCTTTTTTAATTTCATCAAAGGTAAGCGAAGCAGAACCAATAGCATTACAATCTGTCGATGCTTGCACTAATGTTTTATTACTTGCACTACGTTGCAATCCTAACTTAGTAAAAACTGCTTGCGCTGTTGGTGAATCAACTGACTGTGTTGCAGTAGTGTTATTTTCTGAATCAGTTGATTGTGTAGAACCAGTCGTACCTGATGAAATATCTTTAGGAAATAAAATAATAATTTCATCAGGAACATCAACAACTTTATCTTGTTTTAATTTTTGTAAACGTTGATTAACAGCAACTTGTAAACTTTTATCTCCTGTTTGTAAAACTTCTTGTACAGTTGTACCTTTAACAGATACGTCTGTTTTAAGACTTGCATATTCTGAAGTATGTGCTTGAGCTCCTTGCACGAATGCTTCACAATTATATGTTGCACCTTTTTCATTAACCTTCATAGTTAAATTAGTAAATTTAAAAACAACTTTACGACTAGTGCCAGGAATACTAACCATACTACCAGTTTCTGTATTACCAGCAAAATCAACTGTAAGTAAAAATGGAGCATCACGCCAGTTATCATGCCCTGTTTGTTGAGCCGCTTGTTGGCAAGCAATATAAAATAGGCCCATACTATATGGTTCAATAATATCAAATGATATGTTTGTAAGACTTGAATTTTTTCCGCCTTGCCCTGTTAACACACCTTTCATTTCTAAATTGTCTATAAAAAAATCAAATTTTCCGTATGGAGTGTTAATTCTATTACTAGGACTTGCATTTGCTGATTTACATATTAAAGGATAACTATTTGAACTAATATATGATGATGGGTTGTTAAGCTGTGCATCTGTTAATACACCGATACCAAGAATATAATCATAACTTGCATAGGCAAATAGAGGATTAGGAATTGGTAATGCTACTCCACTTAATGGTTTAATGAAACTTGATAACGATTGAAAAATTCCAGATATTGTATCACCGATTCCACTTAACGCACTAGCAGGACCTTGTGATACAATACTACTTACACTCGAGCCAATACTCGATACTGTATTACCAACAGCCGTAACACCAGACTGAATTGTTGCAGTTGCCGAATCAATTAATCCAGAAACGTTATCTAAACTCATTTTATAATCCTAATAATGTTGCTAACCCTGTACCTTGTGGTATATAGATTTGTGCGCCAGGAACAAAATCAAGTATAGGATCTTGTAATACATCAAGATTACGTTGTATAAACACCCACCAAAGTCCTGCATTTTTATACAAATCAAATGCTAATAAATCTGGTCTGTAAGTATATTGAGGTTGTATTGTATATAAAAAATCGTCGGCAGATGCTGGTACTGGTCTAATAGTCAGTACATCTAAATAGTTGTTAGTAATTGGAGTTGTATACCAAGGACTAACATTTGTATAATTTGCTGCCATGTTAGATATATCCAAAAGAATTATTAAGATATCCGCCTTGAACGAATCTATCAAGACTAAAGTTTTTAACGCTATTTCTGCTGTACATTGGTTGCAATGTTACACTAAAGCTACTCTTAGTAGGAACGTGTGTTACACCTCCACTGGTAGTTCCGCCTAATCCAAATGTTCCTGCAAGAGCGGCAACTTGTCCAACTCCGCCGGCGATATTACTTATAGTATCTGTAATACCACTGATGCCTGGAATGGCTCCTCCTAAACTACTTGCAAGACCTCCGATAGAATCGGCTACACCTTCTGTAGATCCGGCAGCACTACCTACAACATTAACACCGATATAATCGCAACTAGAATCTAATTGTGTTGTAAAACTTGTAACTACTACTGGCACATTTTTAAAAACATAATTTCCATAGCCGTTAAGCATAACAACCGGCGGAGGATTGCCTGCCTTTGGATCATTTCCGCTGAACATTTTGGTAAGGCTACGTAAATAATGAACCGCGGCAATCCAATACAATCCTTGTGTAGCATCTTCAACGTTCATAGGTGCAGTAATTTGTATTTCACCAGGATCACTACTTTGAAATGCTTTAAACGTATAGTTTGTATGCGTTACTGGAATATTGGTATAGCTAGCTTTACTTGTAATTGTAATCTGAGGAGTGTAAGGAAAAATTAATCCGCCTGCGTCTTTCAAAGGTTTAAGTACAGGACTAGAAGAAAAACTAGGCCAAGTTGGCAAGCTCATTCTAACACGCCAATCGTTAGCATTTGCATCACCGCCAAACGTGGCTACTGCACTAACAATATCTCCAACAGCCGCACCAGCAGTTGGTAAATCAATACTGCGAATGGCGCTCATTACACCCCCGCTAGCGTATCCTGCGCTCAATGCACTCGATAAGTTACTAGCTACATTAATAGCATTTGAGCCAGCACCTATCAAATTTTGTGAAGCACCTATATTTTGTACTAAATTGTCGCCGAATGCCATAATAATATCCTTTTGGTATATTATTTATTTGACTTTATTAACTACGTAGTTTATAATAACACATCATAGGAACGGAAAAGGATGACTATAACAACACCCGCAAAAGTTAACTATCTTAATAACAAAGACATGTTAGCAGAAATACACAAATCAAAAAGCAGTTATTGTGTGTTTACTAGCCCAGAATATCATCAATATGATATCATTTTACCTAGCGTAGATAAAATTAATATACGTAGTATTGCAGAAGCCAAGCGAAATCGAGCTAAACGACTAGGCGATTTAGACTATCAAACTCGCAAAAAAGCTGGTGAGAAAATCAAACAAGCAGACTGTGAAATCGATTATAAAAAAATTCCAAAGACAGAGTTAATCTTCAGGATTATGACTTTTGATCATATTCCTTTGAATAATACCCGTAAGAAAAATCCCAAGAGCGTAGCAGATCACAGAGATAAAGTTAACTTTCCTCCGTTCCAACATTGGAAATTTAACGATACAGACGATCTAGTTTGCGTAGGAAAAAGCCATTGGAAAGGCGATTTAGTCAAAGGAAAATTTGACAAAGATGCTGGCCAAATTACTAACAATTTAGCACGAATGATGTTAAAGTTATGCGAGCGTTATGCAACCCGTGGTAACGTTCGTGGGTACACTTACAATGATGAAATGAAAGGACAAGCCATTTTGCAGTTAACACAAATTGGATTACAATTTGACGAAAGTAAATCAGACAATCCATTTGCTTACTTTACTGCGGCTGTTACTAATAGTTTTGTTCGTGTTATTAATATTGAAAAACGCAATCAGAATATCCGAGATGATATTTTAGAAATTAACGGTATGAATCCTAGCTACAGTCGTACTGGTGCTGGAGAACATGAAGCCGCAATGAAACGTTATGGAAATTCAGATGAGTAATTTATTCAAGAAAGTGGCGTGTTTTACAGACATACACTTTGGTCTCAAAAGCAATAGTAGTACACATAATCAAGACTGCGAAGAATTTGTAGATTGGTATATTGCCAAAGCAAAGGAGGAAGGTTGTGATACAGGTATCTTTATGGGCGATTGGCATCATAATCGTAATAGCCTTAATATTACTACAATGGATTATAGCCTTAGGGCCTTGGAGAAGTTGGGACAAGCGTTTGATCAGTTCTACTTCTTTCCTGGTAATCATGATTTGTATTATAAAGATAAAAGAGACATACACTCTGTGGAATTTGGAAAATACATTCCTGGCATTACTGTCGTACACGAGCCTACTACTATTGGAAATGTTACGCTCTGCCCCTGGCTTGTGGGGGAAGAATGGCGTAAAATGAAAGAGCTTAAAAGCAAATATGTGTTTGGTCACTTTGAATTACCGTTATTTTATATGAATGCAATGATTCAAATGCCGGATCACGGTGAGCTTAGAGCAGAAGACTTTGTAGGTCCCGAATATGTATTTTCAGGACACTTTCATAAACGTCAGCAAAAAGGTAATATTGTTTATATTGGTAATGCGTTCCCACACAACTATGCAGATACTTGGGATGACGAACGTGGCATGATGGTATTAGAATGGGGCAAAGAACCTGAATATCATACATGGAATAATCAGCCTACATTTAGAACTGTAAAACTAAGTCAGTTGATCGACGAAGCTGATACAATTATTAAACCTAAACAACATTTACGTGTTACTTTAGATATTGATATTACCTACGAAGAAGCTAGTTTTATTAAAGAAAAATTTATTAGTGATTATGATATCCGTGAATTGACTTTAATTACAGAACGAAAAGATGTTGAAATTAATACTAACATCGATATACAAAGTTTTGAAAGCGTAGATCAAATTGTTAGCAGTCAGATTGTTAACATTGAAAGCGACACTTACGACAAGAATACACTTCTTGCCATTTATAACAGCCTATGATAAAATTAAAAGAACTAACAGTACGTAACTTTATGAGCGTGGGTAATCAAACCCAAGCAGTTAATTTCGCACAGGAAAACCTAACACTAGTTCTAGGTGAAAATTTAGACCAGGGCGGAGACGACAGTGGTTCACGTAACGGTACAGGTAAAACTACTATCGTTAATGCACTAAGTTTTGCATTGTTTGGACAAGCGTTAACTAACATTAAAAAAGATAATCTTATTAACAAGATCAATAACAAAGGTATGTTAGTAACACTAACCTTTGAAAAAGATGGCATAGATTATCGTATTGAACGTGGTCGCAAACCTACTATAATGCAGTTCTTTGTCAATGACCAAGCTCAGGAAAGTGAAGAAACTGATGATGCCCAAGGTGACATGCGTGAAACACAAAAAGACCTAGATGATTTGCTAGGTATGAGTCACGATATGTTCAAGCACATTGTAGCATTGAACACTTATACAGAGCCTTTCTTAAGTATGAAGGCCAATGATCAACGTATAATCATTGAACAACTTTTAGGTATTACATTGCTGAGTGAAAAAGCAGAAACACTAAAAGAAATGATCCGTACTACTAAGGATTCTATTACACAAGAATCTGCTAATATTGAAGCAATAAAGAAATCCAACGAAAATATTCAGAAAAGTATTGATAATTTACTGACTAAACAAAGTGCTTGGAATACTCAACATGCTAACGAATTAGAAAAAATCGGCCGTGCTATCATTGAATTAGAAAGCGTAGATATTGACGCTGAGCTTGCGAAGCATGCCGAGCTAAAAGCCTATGATGAAAAGGCAGCGAAGCTGAAAAGCCTAAATAAGGAACGTGCTACGTTAGAAAGCGCGATAGCGCAAGCGGAGCGAAGCGTCACGAAGTATGATCGCGAGCTTGCCTTATTGGCTAGTAAGACCTGTCACGCCTGTGAGCAACAACTACATGATCACAAACATGAAGAAATGACTGCCACAGCACAAGGGCACCTTGAAGAAGCGAAAAAATACTTTGACAAGGTCACACAAGATCTAGCTAAAATTACACAGGAAATCGCCACCCTAGGTGAAATCGCTCGACGCCCTGACACTTACTACGACACAGTAGAACAAGCACTTAAACATCAAAATAATCTTAAAACTCTTGAAACACAGTTGACTATTAAAGCTGGAGAAACTGATCATTATCAAGAGCAAATTGACGAGCTAACTGACACAGCTCTACAGGAAATCACCTGGGATCGTGTTAACGAACTTACTGCACTCAAGGATCATCAGGAGTTCTTGCTCAAGCTGTTGACGTCAAAAGATAGCTTTATCCGCAAGAAAATCATTGATCAGAATCTTGCTTACTTGAACAATCGTCTAACTTACTATCTTGACAAAATGGGCTTGCCACATACTGTGATATTCCAAAACGATTTGTCAGTATTGATCACACAGCTAGGGCAGGACTTGGACTTTGACAACTTGTCACGTGGCGAGCGCAATAGATTGATTTTAGGCTTATCGTGGGCGTTCCGTGATGTATGGGAAAGTCTATATCAGCAGATTAATTTGCTGTTTGTTGACGAACTTATTGACAACGGCTTGGATGCATCAGGTGTAGAAGGCGCACTGGCCGTACTTAAAAAGATGGCTCGTGAACGTAAGAAGAACATTTTCCTAATCAGTCACAAGGACGAACTAATCGGCCGTGTTAACAACGTGCTGAAAGTAGTTAAGGAAAATGGCTTTACCAGCTATGCAAACGACTTAGAAGTAAATGAGTAAGCACGTTGAACCCGTTCCATATCAAAATGAAGAGTCGCATGAACGACTCATGGCGGCGTTTAAGGAATATTTTAAGGCTAATCAAGACTGGCAAGCAAAAGGCACAAGAATCGCAGGCGAAAACATGCGCTACTGGCTAGCGCAAATACGTATAATAGCAAAAGAACGCCGCACACATGTACAGCAGTATCGTGTGTGGCTGGATAGGGAAAAGAGGGCACGTAAGGCAAACCAAAATGGCGAGGTACCAGGGACAGAATAAACTACATAGTTAATGTCCTGGTACTATATGAATGAAATCGTTGAAACTCTTCCCGAAGACTGTGTTGGGTTTGTATATTTGATAACAAACACCGTCTCGGGTCGTAAGTACATAGGCAAAAAACTAGCTAAATTTTCTAAAACTACTTATCGAACAGTAAAATTAAAAAACGGCACTAAGAAAAAAAAGAAAATCCGTGGTAAAATCGATAGTGATTGGCGCACTTATTATGGTAGTTCGCCTGAACTAAATCGAGATATCGCGCAGTTAGGTCAAGAAAACTTTCGCAGAGAAATACTATATTATTGTAAATCAAAAGCAGAAACGTCATACATAGAGGCTAAGGAACAATTCGACCGCAGGGTACTTGAAACTGATGACTATTACAATGGCATCATTAATGTAAGAGTCGGCGGCAGTAACGTATTAAGACAAGCATTATTGGAACATGGCAAAGCTGAACTGGGAAAAGGTAAAACGTCAAAGTGACCAACAGACCGCTCGAGATTTAGAGTGGAATGACCCAGCACGTAAAAACTTTGGTATGTTTGTCGAATCTGGCATCTGGAGCTTAAAAGGCAAGCACTATGGAAAATCAATTAAATCATTATCAGTCGATTATTTAGGCTGGGTCGTAGACAACATCACAGGCATCCACAGGGAACTTGCGGAAAAAGAACTTTACCGCAGATATAACTCCAACACTTAAGGTTAGCGGGCCAGTTTGTAATACCGCTGTGGAAAAACCGGGGAATAAACCGGACACGTAACATATTGATGGACCCATCACACAATTGGGGTATCCGTTGATATCAGGTGCTGTTGGCATCTAAGAACACACGCATTGCTTTTAAAAACTTCAAGCACTAGGAACGAAGCTGAAGGTAGCGGTAACTCCGCGATGTCGACGTAGGTAGGGAAAGGTCAGAGCCCATAAAGCAAGTGTTAAAATACCTATTTCCATAGTCTCGGCTGGGTGCAACTCACATGAAGCTATTAGATGGAACCCGTAAAACGGTTCCGTCTGACTGAAAACAATCTACATGAAACTTTAACGCTTCGCGTTTATAATATCATTAACTACTTCTTAATAGTTCGAGCGAAAGCGATGAACAGAAGAACGCAAGTTCTTCTTACAAGTTAACGATAAATATCTTTATGAAAATCCATGAATTAGTTGAAAATAATGTAAGATCTGATGAAGGACTTGCTTCTTGGTTAGTCAAGACAGGTGCTCGATTAGGTGGTAAACAAGCAGTAAAAACTGGACTTAAAGCAATACCACGAGCTACTAAAGCAAGCAGTACTGCACTAAAAACAGCGGCTAAAGAAGAAGGCTTTTTTGGAGTACTTGGATCTATTATAGGTAGTGTAGTCAAGTGGTTTATTACACTAGGATTTGGTTATAGTGTAGGAAAACCTATCTACGACTATTATACAAACATTGGTAAACTTGAAGAACTATACAATGCCAATGAAATCAAACAGGAAGAATATCAGTATCAGCGCCAACAACTAATGGGTTTGATGATTACTCGTATTGCTGTAGTGGTTGAAACTGCCGCAATATTAGGTTCACTAGCTGGTGTACTTAAGATATTTAAAATACTATTGCACTATGTTCCTTTTGCGGGAAAAACAATAGGTTGGATTATTGGTGTACTTACTGCCATGGATGCTACTACAGCCGCTGCCGCTATTGTTGCTATCAATAGTAAATGGGGTAGTCAATGGATTACTAAAATTGCTTTCTTCCATTTAAGTGACGTATTTCCTAGACTAAAAGGCAGTCAATGGGATTTAGACATTGCAGGTGTACTAGGTGCTGGTGGAACTTGGATTGTAGATGAATTCAAAGATCATGTACTAGGTGGAAGAGATCCAAAAGACAAACCTATTCAAGGCAATACTCCTGCTGAAAAAGCTGCCAAGACAGACAGTGAAAAAGCCAATGACGCTGTTGTAAAACAACAAGACGATAGACAAACTCAAGATACTGATCAATGGACTGATATAGGTGGCGGCCGTCAGAAAAATGCACGTACTGGAGTTGTACGTATAGGCGGCAGTTATTAAACTAATGGCATTCCGGTATTTTTAGTATTTTCAAAATTATCGGCAATGATTTTATAAAATAGTTCTCTATCTTCGTAACTATATCGATCTAGTAGGTCATTTACTGTGACCCCGCCCCGCATATACCAACTAATTCTATATAATTCTAATTTGAAATCTTTTATGTATTTGTCTAGCCTAACCAAGTCTTCTTGAATTTCCTGGGCGGGGAGTCCGATTAGGCTTGTCCGAAAAAAGTTGATTGATCCATTGTTACAGAAATTTCGTTAGAACCTTGACAATCACTACATTCAACTGTAAATGAAGGCAATGATAATGCATCTCGATTTTTTTCAAACTGAGCTTTGATACTAGCAAACACACTTCGATCACAATTTTCTAAAAACTCATTAATATAAGCACGTTCTGTTACATTGACTTTGTCAGTTTGAATACTTTCGATAGCTAGACTATACAATTCATTTTGCATAGCACCTAGTTCAACAAATAACTCATTAAGAATTTTTTGTTGTTCTTCTTCTTTTTCAATTCTGTTTGCTTGTGCTAGTTTTTGTTGTAGTTGAAAATTCTTTAGACCAAAATCGTTGCTTTGCTCATAGGTCATTGGACGCATTTTAATTACAAGATTATCTAAAACTAAGTTGTTATCAAACTTAACTTGATTAAAATGCTCAATCAAACGATTTAGATCTATAGTATATTCGCCTAACTCACCACAATGCTGGCAAGTTTTTTCTACTTGCATATCTGAACCAAAAGTAGCAATACGAATAGCTGTAAAAATTAAATCAGTATCTAATACACTAAGTTCTTTAGCATTCTTAATACTAGGACAGCAACTTTCAATAACACGAATATTGCTTTCTCCAGTTAATAATGCATCAGGAGTTTTCATGATAATTTCATCCATGCCGGTCATACCGTATACTGGAATGCTATTAACATCGCCTTGAATCGTACCTGGCTTGCTGTAGACTCCTTGACTAGGTAATTTTACAAAGATTTTTGGTTGTCTAAAGTGTTGTGCTAAGGGATTATTGGCCATTTTTGGCTCCTGATAAATATAATATCAAGTATTTATATACGCATATTTTAAGGATTTTTATTTCTTATGGCCGCATCTGAACCAGTAACCTTATCGAGAGAATCTATACAAGATTTGGCCGATGCTCTACGAAGTGGTGGAAACTTTGGTGGAGGAAATTCTGCTCCTAAACAAAGCAGTGGTGGCGGCGATAGTACCGCCAAAGGATTTGGTGCTGGACTAGCAGATTCTACTGGCAAATTAATGACTAGTCAGTATCGTGCATCTGATGCACTACAAGATGGTGCTGGTATTGTTAGTAAAGTATTTCCAAAAATAGGTGAAGTATTCGGAGGAACTGCCAAATACGTAACAGATGCTAATGATTCCATTAACCAGATGGGTAAATCTGGTGTTAACTTTACTAATGATGTAGGAAAATTACGTGAAGGTGCCGCTGGCGCTCATATGCAATTGGGCGATTTGCAACAAATGGTTCGTAAAAACAGCACAGACTTTGCTGGATTAGGCCAAGGTGTTAGTCAAGGTGTACAGAATCAATTAAAATTAAATCAAGCAGTACTTGAACAAACTGATGTTCAAGGTAGTTTAGCACAACAGTTAATGCAAAGTGGTACAACTGTTGAAGATTTTAACAAAGCAACGTCATTAGTAACATTAAACAGTCGTGCAGGCATGTTGCAAGATAAAGAACGTGCGGCTCGTGCTACTCAAAGTGCTATCGAACTTGCTGATGAAATGGATCGATTAGCTAAGATTACTGGTAAGAGTAAAGAACAACAAGCTAATGATCTTGAAAAACAAATGCGCAAAGCAGACGTTCAAGCAACATTGTTGCAAATGGACGATCAGCAACAACAAAACTATAAGAAAGCTCAACTAACTTTTGGTACATTAGGTGAAGGTGTACAAGATTTAGCTAGTGAAATTGTAACAGGCGGTGTTCGTACTAAAGAAGGTGCGGCCGCTATGAGTGCGTTAGGCCCGGCAGGTAAAGAATTTGAAAATGCATTGAAGCAACAAATGAATGCTCGTACAGATGCAGAGAAAAAAGCTGCCGCAGATGCAATGGAACTAGCTAAACAGCACGTAGTAGAATATCAATCAAGTAAAGAATATAGAGATAAGTTAGCATTTGACCGTAGTGCTAGTGGTGACGCCGCTAGAAAAATGTACTCCGAGAACAAAGAAATTCAAGGCAAGCTAGCAACTGCTGGATTAATTCAACAACAAACAGGCAAACCAGCAACTAGCGAACAAGTTATTGCTACACAACAGCGTGCCGCAGATAGACAAACACAAGGTAAAGATGTAGATACTGGTAAAGATGTAGCGGGTGCAGGAACAGGCAGAGCACTAAATTCTGCAGATATGGCTCTTGGCAATGTGAGTGCTGGGCTAGCTAGTAAATTTAAAGATGTTAATGATAAACTTGCTCCTACTTCTGAAAATTTAAACAAATTTAATAAATTTTTGTCTGATACAGTTGGCACTGCTGGCAAAGTTAGTGGCGGTATAGATAAAATAGGTACAACTGCACAAGATGCAGTAGGATTAAAACCACAACCCACAGAAACTAAAACTAAAATTGATGAAAACGGTAACATAGTTAAACGTGCGGGCGGTAGTCCAGGTGTTGATGATTTTATAAAAGGTGGATCGTTTGGTGGTATGTTTGAGCAATTTGGTAAAGGTACACCTGCAATACTGCACGGCGAAGAAATGGTTGCTACTAAAGATCAAATGACAAGAATGCTAGGCAGTATGTCTAAAGGTATGCCTAATGTAACACCGCAAATGCAAGACATGATGAAAAACATGCCAGGGCAAATGCAAGACATGATGAAAAACATGCCAGGTGTAGGCGGTAGTTTCAATGTAAGCGATAAGATGCCAGGGTTAGAAGGAGCACAAAGTTTAATTGGAAAACAACCTAACTTAGACGAATTAAAAAAACAAGCAATGACAATGAGTGCAACTGCAAGTCCTGCAGAAAAAGAAGCACTTATGAAACAAATTCAAGCGGCGACTCCTAAAGAAACTATGGATAAGTCAATGTTTGAGCGTCAAGATAAACTATCTACACAATCAATACCTAAAGTTCCAGAAATTCCAAAACCTCCAGTTCCTCCTCCAGCTCCTGCACCAGCTCCAAAAGCTCCAGAGAAAAAAGAAGATGATGCAGATAAGCAAAAGAAAACAGCTCCTGTAACAGCAGATGTAACCATGAAAGACCTGAAAGAACAGCTTGTTCACTTAAATAGAAGTATAGAAAAGCTAGTTAGCCATACTGCCGATACTGCTGATGCCGCACACAGGCAAGTTAAAGCAACTAAGAGTCTAAGTGGCAACAGGCTTCAAGGATAAAAATCGATGAGTTGGAAAAAATACTTCACACCAGTTCCATTAAATGGAGAAACATTAGGTCCTATCAGCGGTCAAGGCGGTGGAAGCCGCCCGGGTCCTGCACGTACTAACTATAGTTCGTATCTTCCTGATGTTTATACTGGTAGTCCAAATCGAATTGAACGCTACCAACAGTACGAAGTTATGGATAGCGATCCTGAAGTTAATGCGGCTTTGGATATTTTAGCAGAATTTTGTACACAAAAGATCAAAGGAAGCAATGTTCCATTTGAAGTTAACTGGCGTCATAAAGCAACTAACGTAGAAGTTCGTGTTTTAAGTGAATATCTACAGCAATGGTGTAAGTTACAAAAGTTTGACACACGTATTTTCCGTATTGTACGCAATGTATTCAAATACGGCGATGCATTTTTCATTCGAGATCCAGAAAATCAAAAATGGAGTTGGATAGATCCTAGCAATTTAATCAAAGTAATTGTTAATGAAAGCGAAGGCAAAAAGCCAGAACAGTATATTGTTAAAGATCTAGCACCTAATTTTGAAAATTTAGTTGCTACACAAATAACACCTAACATGAATCCACGTCAAACTGGTGGCGGCCCTTTGCCTGCGAGCGGATATTTAGGCTCAAGTGGCGGCCAAAGAGGCAGTACAGGTGGTGGTTCGGGTGGTGGCAACCGTTTTGGCATTCAATATAAAGAAAATGCTATTGATGCCAAGCATATGGTACATTTATCTTTGTCCGAAGGACTAGATCAAAACTTTCCTTTTGGCAATAGTTTGTTAGAAAATATATTTAAAGTATACAAACAGAAGGAATTGCTAGAAGATGCTATCCTTATCTATCGTATACAACGTGCTCCAGAGCGCCGTGTGTTCCATATTGACGTAGGAAACATGCCAAGTCACTTGGCTATGGCTTTTGTTGAGCGTGTTAAGAACGAAATCCACCAACGCCGTATTCCGTCACAAACAGGAGGCGGACAGAACGTCATAGACTCTGCATACAACCCTCTAAGCATTAACGAAGATTACTTCTTCCCCAAAACAGCAGACGGCAAAGGATCAGACGTCACAATGCTAGAAGGCGGTAAGAATATTGGCGAAATTGATGACTTAAAGTACTTTACTAACAAGTTATTCCGTGGATTACGTATTCCAAGTAGC
>Ga0164297_10001488_pt1 | contig 24860 bp, 19 predicted proteins | sample GEODES058metaG_FD_113539 | JGI IMG/M metagenome (GOLD analysis project Ga0164297, IMG submission 113539) | Dystrophic lake water microbial communities from Trout Bog Lake, Wisconsin, USA - GEODES058 metaG | ecosystem: Environmental > Aquatic > Freshwater > Lake | place: USA: Trout Bog Lake... | reverse complement strand
GTGGTCTACTCCTACGGCACCCCTGCCTTGACACTGCCAGTCCCAACTCGTTCTGGCTTTAGCTTCACGGGTTGGACGGACCCCTCGAACGCCGCTGTCGGTGGCTCGACGAACGTGTACCGACCAACAGAGAGCATTACCTTGACGGCTCAGTGGGCACAGCTGTACACGGTGCCTAACATTGACAGTATGACTCTGAGCGATGCGCAAACGGCGCTCACGACTGCGGGTTTCTCGGTGGGAACTGAAACTGCCGTGACGGCTGGTGCCACCTCGGCGAACAATGGCGAAGTTGTGCCTGGCTCCGAGTCACCTGCGACCGGTACCACCACGACCACGGCGTCTACCTCAGTGAGCTTCTCGTACTACAGCTACACATCGGGCGGTGGTGGCGGCGGGTCGGTCAGCATTCCATCAAATGGTTCAGGCTCAGGCAGTGGTTCAGGTTCGGGATCTGGCAGTGGCTCAGGCTCGGGATCTGGCAGTGGTTCTGGAGGATCAAGCGGTTCGAGTTCTGGCGGATCTAGTTCCGGCGGCTCGTCTGCGGGCACCGGCACCAGCACTCCTCCCGTCACCGTGACGAGCCCTTCGGTGTCACTGGTTAGTGCACCCGTTCCGGCGTCACTCGTTGCACAAGCTGGAGTGACGTTGTCATGGAAGGCGCCTTCAGAAACTGGAGTGACCTTCACCGGTTATCAGGTGGAAGTTTCGTCAAACACTGGGGCAACATGGACAAGTGCCATCTCGTCACCAACAGCAATGGCGACGTCCTTCACCGCCACCGGTCTCAAGGTATCGGTGACGTACGAATTCCGGATCGCGTTCTACTACAACTCTGCGGGGTCGTCGCTCCTCAGCCCGTACTCGAATGCGGTCACCGTCGTCGTGACCCCAGTACTGCCGTCGGTGCCTTCAGTGAGGGTTTCGTCATCACGAACCGGTCTGGTACTCATGACGCTTCGCGCCCCAGTGCTGCCCGGCACGAGTCCGATTGTCAAATATCAGTACTCGACCAATGGGCGCACGTGGACGACTGCGCCACTCGCCAAGAATGGCACTCTTACGGTGAAGGGCCTGCTGGCGGGACGCACGTACCTGATTTCCTTGCGTGCCGTGAACGCATCGGGTCCGGGTAAGGCGAGCAAGCCAGTAAAAGCCTTCGTGCTCTAGCCGCGGTGGTGTGTTCCACAGTCAACACGATCTTGGAACACACCACTGGGGTTTGACGCTCCAGCTGTCAAAGGCCAATGAGTGAACGGGCGCGAGCTCAGTAACTCTGGTTTTTGACTAAAAAGGCTGTTCTGGGACGCCTAACGCCGGGGTAGAGGAACTGGCAGACTAGGAAGTATGGCATTTCAAGCAATTAACCCGTTCACCGAAGAAGTCGTTTCTACCTACCCAGCGCTCACCGACGAGCAAGTGAGTGATGTTCTCGCCACCGCTCACGCGGCGTTTAAGGAGTGGCGCGCCACGTCGTTCGAAGACCGCGCCCAACTGATGGTTCGCGCGGCCGAACTCCTTGAGGGTGAGATTCCGGTCATTGGGCAGCTCATGACCGAAGAGATGGGTAAGACCTTCGGCGCTGCTCGGGGAGAAGCCTCCAAGTGCGCCATGACTATGCGCTACTACGCCGAGCACGCTGAAGCGATGCTCAAGACTGAAGACATCAAGACAACAGGATCTCGCAGTGGACTGCGCTACGACCCGATTGGCGCCATCTTCGCAGTAATGCCGTGGAACTTCCCCCTGTGGCAGGTCTTTCGCATGGCGGCACCAACACTGATGGCGGGAAACGTTGTCCTCTTCAAGCACGCCCCAAACGTTCCAGGCTGTGCTCTCTACATTGAGAACCTCTTCACCCGTGCTGGATTCCCCAAGGGCGTCATCACCAACATGTTCGTGGAGATTGACCAGGTTCCCGCCATCATTGCTGACTCGCGCGTGGCTGCCGTAACGCTCACCGGCTCCGAGCGCGCTGGACGCAGCGTGGCCGAACTCGCTGGCAAGAACTTGAAGAAGTGTGTTCTTGAGCTTGGTGGCTCAGACCCCTTCATTGTTGCTTCATCGGCCGACCTGGACCACACGATTCCCCTCGCCGTTACTGCTCGAGTGCAGAACAACGGCCAGGCCTGCATTGCGTCCAAGCGCTACATCGTCGTGAAGGACCGCGCCGACGAGTTCATCCAGCGTTTCTCCGAGGCAATGGCCGCTGTACCAATGGGCGACCCGATGGATCCCGGCACTGTTCTTGGACCTCTCGTGTCAAAGAGTCAGTTCGACATCTTGAACCGTCAAGTCGCTGAGTCGTTGCAGGCGGGGGCGGTCGCCGTTACTGGTGGTACTGCGCCACAGGGGAAGGGCTTCTTCTTCCCGGCCACCGTACTCACCAACGTGGCTGCGAATTCACCCGCGGCGTGCGAAGAACTTTTCGGTCCCGTCGCTGTTGTGCACGTCGTGGAGAACCTCGATGAGGCCATTGAACTCGCTAACGACACGCCGTGGGGACTCGGTGGCTCCATCTGGGCTACTGACCCGAAGGAGATTGACCAGGCAATTGCCGGCCTCGACGTCGGCATGGTGTTCGCTAACGCGGTGGTGGTCTCGATGCCAGAGTTGCCCTTTGGCGGCACCAAGAACTCGGGCTTTGGTCGAGAGCTTTCAGAATTTGGTATTCGTGAATTCACGAACGCCAAGTCGTTCTATGTGGCCTAAATGACCGACATTCTGTATTTCGATCACGCTGCTTCGGCTCCCCGTCGCGACGAAGTGGTTGAAGCAATGGCCCGGTGGCAACACGGCGTCGTGGGAAACCCTTCGGGGTCACACCGCGCTGCCCGTGAAGCTCGACGCGCGGTCGAAGAAGCCCGTGACGAAGTAGCCCAGTTTGTTGGCGCCAAGCCCGGCGGCGTTATTTTCACCGCCGGCGGCACGGAGTCGTGTCACTTGGCTATCGCGGGCGTAGTGAACCGTCATCGCCGCGCTCACGAGCGCACCGAAGTGATCGTCTCAAAGATTGAGCACCACGCCGTCCTCGACGCGGCCGCCATGGTTGACCGTGACTACGACAACGTGACGGTCAAGTACGTCGGCGTTGACTCAGAAGGCATTGTTGACCTGGAGGAACTCGAGTCGCTCGTCACCGAGCACACCGCTCTGGTCAGCGTTATGTCGGTGAACAACGAAACCGGTGTTCGTCAACCGCTCGATGGGGTGAACTCGACCGTTCGTCAGTTCATTGCCAATGAAGCAGTGACCCACACTGACGCCGTTGCTGCGGCACCGTGGTTGCACTTGCCTATGACGACCGCCGCTATCGACATGATTTCTCTCTGTGGCCACAAGATTGGTGGTCCGGTGAACTCTGGCGCGCTCGTCCTTCGTAAGGACGTTGCTCTTGACGCCGTTACCCCCGGTGGCGGACAAGAGCGGGGACGTCGTGGCGGCACCGTTGACGTGGCGGCTGCCGTGGGACTCGCGACAGCGTGCCGACTAATTCGAGCCGAACTTGCCGACACCAATGAGCGCATTGCTGACTACCAACAGAAGTTGCAGTCGGCCCTCAGCTTCCTGCCAGGTTGCCGTCTTACTGCTCCTGGGGCAGTCAAGATCCCCGGCACGGTGCACGTGACCTTCGAGGGCCTGGCCAGTGACGAAATTCTCTTCTTGCTCGACCAAGAGGGTGTCTGCGTTTCAGCCGCCGCGAGCTGTTCGAGTGGTGCGGCTGAGCCCAGCCACGTCCTAGCGGCCATGGGAATCTCTAACGAACAAGCCCGGGGTTCACTGCGAATCTCGATGGGTGCTGAAAACACCGAGGCTGAGGTGGACCAACTCATTGGGATCCTCGCGAAGGTGATTTACCGACTTTCGGAGTAGCTGGCTGTCCAGCTGACCATCCCGCTTCACCACCGGTCCAGGACTGGCAGACTAGAGGCGTGAAAGTCCTTGTTGCCATGTCCGGAGGTGTTGACTCCTCGGTCGCTGCCGGCCTGCTCATTGAGCAGGGGCACGAAGTTGTAGGCGCAACCCTGAAACTATGGGGTGGCGTCTCGGACAGTGGGTGCTGTTCGGTGGCCGACGTGGACGACGCTCGCCGTGTGGCGCAGATGCTCGGCATCGACCACCACGTTTTTAACTACACCGAAGAGTTCGAACGCCACGTCGTTGCACCCTTCGTGGCCGGACACGCTGCCGGCACCTCACCCAATCCCTGCATTGAGTGCAATCGCCACATCAAATTCGATCTGTTGTTTGAGCGCGCCGCTCGACTCGGCTTTGACGCTGTCGCTACCGGCCATCACGCCCAGGTGCTTGAGCGTGACGGTCAGCACTACCTCGTTCGTGGCGCCGACGACCAGAAGGACCAGAGCTACGTTCTGGGTTATCTCGCCGAAGACCAGCTCGCAACATTGCTCTTGCCGATTGGTCACATGAACAAGTCAGAGGTCCGCGTGCACGCCGAACGTCTCGGACTTCGGACGTGGGACAAGCCCGACAGTCAAGATGTGTGCTTCATTGAAGCGAGCAAGGGGCGCGAAGTGTTCTTGCGCAGTCGCATCAAAGTCACGCCGGCCAAGATTGTTGACCGTGCCACGGGCGAAGTCGTTGGTGAAACCTCCGCCGCTGAACTCATGACCGTGGGGCAGCGTCGCGGCGTACTGCCGGGACGTGACGGAGAAAAGCGCTTCGTGGCCAAGGTTGACCTCGCCGCTCAGACCGTGGAGGTGGGGCGCCTCGAAGACGTTCTGATTTCAACGATTGCCCTTGATGATGTGTCGTTGACTTTTGCTCACGAAACACTCGGTGAGGGCACTGAAGTGCTCGCCCAGTGGAGCGCGCACGGCATTCCCAAGAAGGCCACCTTGCACGCCGAACCTCACTGGCACCTCAAGCTCGCCGAACAGGCTCGCCCGGTGGCTGTGGGTCAGACGGTGGTCTTTTACCGACTGAACGAACCAGAGATTGTCGAGGGCGCAGCTCTCGTTGCGGCCCAATGACGCCCGCCGAGCGTATTGCATTTTTGCGGGGCGAACTTGCTCGCCACAACGAGGCCTACTTCGTTCATGACGCACCGATCATTCCCGATGGTGACTACGACGCACTGAAGCGTGAGCTCCTTGAGCTCGAAGATGCTCACCCCGAACTGCGCAGTGACACGTCGGTGTCGAGCACGGTGGGGGCTCCCGCCGCCGAGGCCTTCAGCCCCGTTACTCACGCCGAACCGATGCTCAGCCTGGACAACGTCTTTGACGTCGAAGAACTCACCGCCTGGGCCCTGCGTGCGGCCAAGGGCCTCGGGGCCTCAGTTGATGACCTTCACTTTGCGGTGGAGCCCAAGATTGACGGCTTGGCGATGTCCATTACGTACCTCAATGGTGAACTCGTCCAGGCCGCGACCCGCGGCGACGGACGAGTGGGTGAAGACGTCACCGAGAACGTTCGCACCATTGCCAATGTTCCAAAGGTGTTGAACGGCCTGGTGCCGGGGCGCGTGGAAGTCCGCGGCGAAGTGTTTCTCGCCAAAGCCGACTTCGCGGCACTGAACGAGCGTCAACGCGAACTAGGGGCCAAGGAGTTCGCCAACCCCCGCAACGCCGCCGCCGGGAGTCTGCGCCAGAAGGACGCGACCATGACGGCGCAGCGTCCTCTGTCATTTCTCTCCTACCAACTGGTGGACCTTGAGAACAACTTCTCGTTCACGCGGTACCAAGAGACGTTGCAGCAACTCCACGCGTGGGGGTTCCTCACCGCTAAGGAGACCGTGGTCGAACACGGACTTTCGGCTATGACCCAACGTTCCGACTGGTTCGAAGTGCACCGTCACGACCTGGACTACGAGATTGACGGCGTCGTCATCAAGATTGACAACTTGGCGCAGCGTGAAGAACTCGGCTTCACCAGTCGTGCCCCTCGATGGGCCATTGCGCGCAAGCTGCCACCGGAGGAACGAACGACTCGGCTCGTGGCCATTGAAGTTTCGATTGGGCGTACCGGCAGGGCCACCCCGTACGCGGTCCTCGAGCCCGTTGTTGTTGCCGGATCGACCGTGTCCATGGCGACCCTGCACAACCAAGACCAGGTAGCCGCCAAGGACGTGCGACCCGGTGACCTCGTCATTGTGCGAAAGGCCGGCGACGTCATTCCTGAAGTCGTCGGAGCGGTTAGCGAACCTGGCGTCAAGCGAGGACCAGCGTGGACGTTCCCCACTACCTGCCCAGACTGTGGGGGAGCACTGGAGCGCGTTGGTGAAGAGTCCGACACCTACTGCACGAACCCCGGTTGTCCGGCCCAGCAGTTGCAACAGATCATTCACTTCGCCTCACGCGGCGCCATGGACATTGAGGGTCTTGGCGAACAGCGAGTCCTACAGTTTCTCCACGAGGGACTCATTAGCGACGTGGCGGACATCTTCACGTTGAAGGCCGACGACATCGCGGCCCTCGAAGGTCTCGGCGAACTCTCGGCCAGTGCACTACTCACGGCAATCGATGGCGCCAAGTCAATGCCACTGAGTCGCGTCTTGGTGGGTCTCGGTATTCGCCACGTTGGTCCGGTCGCCGCACGTGAACTCGCAGCTGCCTTCGGCACCTACGGAGCGCTCGCGAGTGCCCCGCTCGAAGCGATTGAAGCGATTGAGGGCGTTGGTCCGGTCATTGCTGCTTCGGTGTACCAGTACTGCCGAGACCCTGAGTCGGTAACCCGGATGGCGAAGTTACGTGACGCCGGCCTCGCACTGGAGGAGCCGGACCTCAGTGCCGGCATTGCTCAGACGCTCGTTGGCATGGCCATCGTGGTCACGGGATCGGTTGCGGGGTACTCCCGCGACGAAGCAGAACAGGCCATTACGGTACGCGGCGGAACCTCGCCGGGTTCAGTCTCAAAGAAGACGACCTGCGTGGTGGTGGGCGAGGCCCCCGGCGCGTCCAAGGTTACTAAAGCCACCGAACTGGGAATTCCCATGATTCCAGGGGAAAAGTTCGAAGTGCTCCTGAACACCGGCTCACTCGAGATTTAGTCTAAATTTCATTGATTTTGGGCGTTTCTCGCTGTAATACCTGATGAAAGTCTCTTTTCTTCCACAGCCCTGGCGAAAACCCGCCACCGCATCCTTACTAGGGTTGTAGGCACCATGTCGCCTTCATTCTCACCCGGCCACGACCTTGCGGGTCGTTACCGAATCCAGGAACTCTTGGGCGTCGGCGCCACCGCCGAGGTCTACGCTGCCGAAGACCTTTCGCTCAGTCGCATCGTTGTTGTCAAAGTGTTACTGCCACACCTGGCGCAGCACGAAGAGGTGCGCCGCACCTTCCGCGACAACATTGTCCGGGCATCAGCCCTCAGCCACCCACACCTGGCGCGCGTCTACGACGGTGGTCAAGAGACCGGCCACATTTTCATGATTACCGAGTACTTGAGCGGGGGATCGCTCGAGGACGTGTTGTCGACGGGCCGTGTCTTTGACGCCGCCACGAGCGCCCGACTGGGGCGTGACGTCGCGAGTGCCCTCGGCTACTTGAGTGAGAACGGCTTCGCCCTAGGTGAACTGAGTCCCTCGAAGTTGCTCTTTGACGACGAAGGTCAGGTTCGCGTGAGTGACGTGGCCCTCGCCGGTCTCGGCGACGCCTACCGCGAGCGCTTCACGCTGGACGACGTGCGCTACCTAAGCCCCGAGCAGGCCATTGGTGAAACAGCCCTTCCCAAGAGCGACGTCTACGCTCTCGCCCTCATCATCTTCGAGTGCGCCACGGGACAGACGCCCTTTGATGGTCAGACGCCCGAGGCACTGCTTCGCGCCCGAATCAACGCTTCGCTACCGGTGCGTCCGGAACTCGGCACCCTGGACATGTTGCTCGCGCAAGCCGCCATTGGTGAGCCGCAGTACCGTCTGGACGCCGAACAGTTCGCCAATCGTTTGGGTGGAGTCGTAGGCGACCAGTCACCATTTGTTCTTGAGGTAACGCCGCAGGCAGCTCCGTCGGTGCTCGGCCAGTTCACCCCATCGGCGCCGCGAGAGTCAATTGGTTTTAACCCTCCCTCCGCTTCCGAAATTGCTGGCAGCGCCCCGGCCGTGCCATTCCCACTGCCACAAACCCCACACAGTGCACCTCGTCGTGTCGTGTCAGCTCGCCAAGGCGTCTTTCCCGAATCATCCGGGCGTGGCCTACGCCAACCCCTCGAGAGCCTCGAGCGCAGCGCTCCGGCCGGACGTCGCCGTCTGGCGTTCTTGGTGGCCGCCATTGCCATTGTGGTAGTCGGTATTGGAGGCGCCGCAGCCTGGAAGCTCGGTCTCTTCACGCAGAAGCAGCAGATTCCTGCACTCGTTGGTTCCACCACTTCGCAAGCACAGTCACTGCTCAAGGGTGATGGCTTCACCTTGACCATTACGTCCCAGCAACACTCCGCTACGGTGCCCGCCAACCAGATCATCACGCAGACCCCAGCCGCCGGAACCTCGGCCAAGAGTGGTCAAGTTATTGACGTCACCGTCAGCTCTGGCCCCCAGCTCGTCACTCTTCCCACGAACATTGTGGGCGAGGACTGCGTCGCCGCGACCGCACAACTGGCCAAGTTGAAGGTAACGGCAGCGTGTCCTTCATCGGCCGAAATCTCGAGCGCCACTGTGCCCAGTGGTGAAGTGGCGAAACTGCTCTACAACGGCACGGCAAACCCCCTCGCTGTTCCGGTCCAGGCCACGGTTACCCTCGACGTTTCGACCGGTCCTTCGACCAGCCCCTCGGGCACTACCACGACCACGAGTGCACCGACGGTAATTACTGGCACCGCACCTCGCGCGGTACCGAGCGTTGTTGGTGACACCCAGAGTCAGGCCGTCAGTGCCTTTAAGGCAGCTGGTCTTTACTTCCACTCCAGTGGCCCCGGAGCGGGAACGACGAAGTGGAACCTCGTCACCGCGCAGTCACCGGCTGCCGGCACCAAGGTCGCCTACCACGCAACCGTGCGCATCACGGTGAGTGAGGGAACCACGTCGGCAACCACCACGACCACCCAGGCTTCAGCACACATTGTGCCGAACCTAATTGGCATGAACTACAGCGAAGTCCTAGCGATTGTGAAGAAGGACGTCTACTTCATTACAACGACCGGGACTGGCGCGGGCACCACGAAGTGGACCCAGGTGGTCTCACAGACGCCGGCCCCCGGCACGACGCTGGCGCCTCGTGGGACGCTGCACCTGGTGGTGAGCGAACAGACCGCAACGACGAAGACCAACGCCACGACCACCACGACTGCTGCGGGCACCATGGTGAAGGTACCGAACGTTATTGGTCTTGACTACGCACAGGTCGTAGCGGCGATGCACGCTGTGCACCTGTACTTCACCACTACTGGTGCGGGTGCGGGCACGACGACCTGGACCAAAGTGCTAGCCGAGAACCCCGGAGCCGGTGCCACGGTGGCCATGAAGAGCCTCGTAACGCTGACGGTGAACTAATCGTGGCGTGCGATCTTTGTGAAGCCAAGGTCATTACGAAGCGTTACTACGAAGACGAGCAGTGCTGGATTGCCGACTGCACCATTTGTGCCGTGCCCATGGTGGTGTTTCGTGAGCACAACGCCTCACCTGACGCTGAGGTGAAGGCGGCGCTCGCTCGTCAACTCGCGCTCGTGGCTGACGCCGAGTTCGGCGAGGGCAACTGGCGTCTCGACGACCACATGCGCAACATTCCCGATCACTACCACGCGCACGCTCGCCCCTAACGATCTTCCTGCTGACGAAGTCGTCGGTCTGGTCGGTAGGATTGTGACCGTACGGTGAACGAGATGAGGGGGCGAAGTGAGCAACACGTTGCCCGAGCTCGCTTCTCATGAGTGATGCACCCCAGCACCTCGACCGCGAGGACGCCGACGGCCTCCTCGACGCTCGGACTGATCCCGCGGGCGCTGCCTTTGGCACCATGGGTACTGAAGCGGGCAGCGACCTCAACTGGATCCAGTTGCTGCGTCACCGCGTGCAGTCTCGCGCCGAAGCCTCGTCGCGGTACCAGTGGTGGGTGCTCTGGAGTTTGCTCGCCGGCCTCTTCGCGCTGAACTTCACCTTCACGGTCTTCATCGTCGCCCTACCGACCGTGGCCACGCAGTTTCACACGTCGGTCACTGTCCTTACGTGGACCATGGTCGGACCACTCTTGGCCTACGGCCTCGCGGCGCCACTCCTCGGTAAGACCGGTGACATCTTTGGTCACCGTCGGCTGTATCTCTTTGGGCTCATTGGCGCCATGGTGTCAGCCATCCTTACCGCGCTGTCCCACGACGTCACGATGTTGCTGTTTGCGCGCACCCTTGATGGCGTTCAGGGCGCCGCCACGGGCACCGCATCGGGCGCACTGATTAACCACGTCTTTGGTCGCGACGAGCGCGTCAAGGCCATGGGGTGGTGGAGTCTTATTGGCGCCGGTGGCCCCGTCATTGGTGTGTCCCTTGGTTCACCAATCATTGCGGCCTACGGGTGGCGCGCGCTGTTCTGGTTCCAGCTCGTCCTTATTGCTGTGGCTTTTGTGGTCGTCGCAGTTGTGTTGCCGAAGCGTCGCCAGACACCGGAGGAAGAAGCCAAGCAGAAGGCCGAGGCTCGGCTTTCCTTCAAGCGCATGGACTGGATTGGGTCCTGGTCACTCTCAGCCGGCGTAACGGCGCTCATGCTCGGACTCTCCATTGGTCCGTCACTGGGTTGGTCCAGTGGGTGGACGCTGCTCTGCTTCGTGGGCACGGTAGTGATGACCGCGGTCTTTATCTACCGGATTAACCACGCCGCGTTTCCCCTTATTCCGGCGAAGTACTTCAAGCGGCGAAACTTCGCCATGCCGATGGTGCTTCGAGCCTGTGCGAACTTCTCGTACTTCGGAGCATTCTTTCTCTTTCCTCTCCTCATGGAACAGGGCTACGGCTACTCCATCCCTCGCGTCGGCGCCCTGGCCATTGCTCGACCAATCGTGTTCTCGATCAGTTCACCAATTGCTGGCTACGTGGCAGTCCGCGTGGGCGAACGCGTGAGTGCGGTAGCGGGAGCGTTGTTCTTAGCAACCTCCATGGGACTCTTCGCACTCCTCAGTCCCAGCACGGGTGCCTGGGTCGTCGCACTCGCTCTGGCGCTGTCGGGATTGGGCATGGGTGTGGCCATGCCCTCGACCAGTTCGGTAATGGCCAACGAGGTACTGCCGAGTGAGTTCGGCGTCATGTCAGCTGCGCAAATGCTCGCCATGCAGGTGGGTGAAGTCGCTGGTATTCAGGTCATGGAGACTATCCAGCAGGCGCTCGTCCACCAACGCCACCTCAGTCACGCCAAGCCCGGCCCGGCCCTCCTGGCCACCTTCCACTTGCCCTTTTTCGTTGGGATGTGTGTCGGCGTGGCGGGCTTTGTTTCGGCAATGTTTATTCGGTCCCTGGACCGGTCCAAGGCCTAGAGAGAAAGGTTTTTCGTCTTGTAGGCTTAAGGCCTATGACTGACGTCCTTCCGGGCTGCGAAGCCTTCTCCGCCACGTCGGGAACTCACGGAGTACTCGTACTTCATGGCTTCACCGGCAACCCTTCCTCCATGCGCCACTTGGCCGAGGTGATTGCCGACGCAGGTTTCCAGGTCGAACTGCCGCGACTCGCCGGACACGGCACCTCCGTGGAAGACATGATGACCACGTCGTTCGCCGACTGGTCGGGTGACACACTCGCCGCCTACGACGCTCTCGCGAGCCGCGTGGACAAGGTGGCCGTGGTCGGACTCTCCATGGGTGGAGCGCTGACTGCGTTCGTCGCCGAGGAACGTCCCAGCGTCGCCGGCGTCGTTTTTATCAACCCGCTCGTGAAGCACCCCGGCGACGAGTTCGCCCAGAGTATTCAGGACCTCATTGATGGTGGCATGGACTCATTTGAGTCCATTGGCTCGGACATCAAGAAGGAGGGCTCGGTCGAGGCGTCCTACAACGCCACGCCTCTTCGCCAAGTTCTCTCGCTCTTTGAAGGTGTCAAGACCATCGAGTCGCGCCTCGACACCATTAGTGCGCCCGCGCTGCTGCTCTCAAGTCGCGAAGACCACGTCGTTACCTCCGACAACGGCGATCTCGTCGTTGAGAAGTTGGGCGAGGTAGAGCGCGTCTGGCTCGAAGACTCGTACCACGTCGCCACCATTGACAACGACGGACCACTCGTTGAATCACTTGCCGTTGCATTCTTGAAGAAAGTACTGAACTAATGTCCTCACCACTCAGCCGTGAAGACGTCGCCCACGTGGCACGCCTCGCTCGCCTGACGCTCACCGAAGACGAGCTGGCCCTCTTCACCGATCAACTCGGCGGCATTTTGGAGCACGCCAACGACATGAGCTCACTCGATCTCTCGGACCTGGCGCCCACCGCGCACCCGTTTGGTCTCATCAACGTCTTTCGCGACGACGTGGTGAAGCCGAGTCTTGACCGCGACGGAGTACTGAACGAAGCACCGGACGCCCGCGAGGGCCGTTTTGCCGTGCCACGAATCCTGGGAGAAGCACCGTGAAGTCCGCCGTTGAGATTGCCAAGGACGTCCAGAGTGGCGCCACTACCGCGAGTGCTGAACTCGCCAAGGCCTACGACGCTATTAGGGCTCGTAACGAAGAACTGAACGTCTTCTTGCACCTCGACGTGGAAGGTGCCGAGAAGATTGCCGCCGACGTTGACGCTCGCGTCGCTCGCGGCGAGAATGTTGGACCCCTTGCCGGTGTGCCGATTGCCATTAAGGACAACCTGTGCCAGATCGGCATTCCAACGACCTGCTCGTCAAAGATTCTCGATGGCTGGAAGCCGCCCTACAACGCCACGGTGATTGACCGTCTCGTTGCCGCAGGTGCCGTGCCAGTCGGAAAGACCAACTTGGACGAGTTCGCCATGGGTTCTTCAACGGAGAACTCAGCATTTGGCCCCACCCGCAACCCGCTTGATCCCTCGCGCGTTCCCGGTGGTTCGTCCGGTGGTTCCGCCGCTGCGGTCGCCGCGGACATGACCCCACTGTCGCTTGGTTCGGACACCGGTGGCTCCATTCGCCAGCCGGCCGCACTCTGTGGCCTGGTGGGTATGAAGCCAACCTACGGTCTCGTGTCGCGCTACGGCCTTATTGCCTTCGCGAGTTCGCTCGACCAGATTGGGCCCTTCTCAAAGACGGTGCTCGACTCGGCAGTCCTGCTCGAAACTATTGCGGGCTATGACCCCATGGACTCGACGTCACTGAACGAGCCAGCACCATCGCTGTCGGCGCACGTCAACGACGGCGTAGCGGGTAAGCGCATTGGTCTCGTGAAGGAACTCTACGAAGGCGCCGACGAATCCGTGGTGGCGTCAGTCATGGCAGCGTGTGAGGCACTGAAGGCCGCGGGAGCGACCATTGTCGAGCTCTCCATTCCTGAACTGCAGCTCGGCCTCTCGGCGTACTACCTCATTGCCCCGGCCGAAGCCTCGTCGAACCTGGCGCGCTTTGACGGTGTTCGTTTTGGACTGCGTGTTGACGCCGACGACGTGACCGCGATGATGGAAGCAACGCGCACGGCCGGTTTTGGTGCCGAAGTGAAGCGCCGCATCATGCTTGGTACCTACGCCCTGTCGGCTGGTTACTTCGACGCCTACTACGGTCAGGCTCTGAAGGTTCGTACACTGCTGATCAACGCCTTCAAGAAGGCCTACGAACAGGCGGACCTTCTCATTGGCGCCACCACACCAAGCGTGGCGTTCAAGTTCGGTGAAAAGACGGACAACCCAATGACGATGTACCTCAACGACGTGTTCACGATCCCCACCAACTTGGCCGGCGACCCCGCGTTGTCAGTGCCCTTTGGCACGGGTGAGGAAAACCTGCCTATTGGTATTCAGTTGTTGGGACCAGGACGCTCCGAAGCACAGCTCTTCGCGGCGGCTCGAGCTCTAGAAAGTGCGGACGGTCGATAATGCCACTACCTCAAGGATGGGAAATGGTCGTGGGCATGGAAGTCCACACCGAACTCCTGACAAAGTCAAAGTTGTTCTGCGGGTGTGCCAACCACTTCGGTTCCGAGCCAAACACTAACGTGTGCCCGGTCTGTCTGGGTCTGCCAGGCTCGCTGCCAGTCCTCAACGAGGACGCGGTTGAACTGGCCATGCGTATTGGCATGGCGCTGCACTGCACGATTGCCCCAAGCACCTTTCACCGTAAGAACTACTTCTACCCGGACCAGTCGAAGGACTACCAGATCTCGCAGTACGACCTTCCCATCAACTCCGGTGGCTACTTGGACCTACCGGACGGCACGCGCATCTCTATTGAACGCGCGCACATGGAAGAAGACACCGGTAAGTCGACCCACATTGGTGGCTCGGGACGTCTCGCAGGGGCCGACCGTTCGCTCGTTGACTACAACCGCTGTGGCGTTCCACTGGTAGAAATCGTTTCGGGTCCGGACATTCGCAGTTCCGAACAAGCTCGTGCGTACGCGGCGGAACTTCGTGGCATCCTTATCGCTACTGGTGCTTCGGACGGTCGCCTCGAAGAGGGCTCGATGCGCTTTGATGCCAACGTCTCAGTGCGACGCACTGGTGAGCCGTTCGGCACTCGTTGTGAGATTAAGAACCTCAACTCGCTCCGTAGTTTGCAGCGCGCCATTGACTACGAAGCACTGCGTCAGATTGAGCTGATCGAAGAAGGCGGCACGGTTCGTCAAGAAACGCGTCACTGGGACGAGGGACGTGGCGAGACCTCGACGCTTCGCGTCAAAGAAGATGCCGAAGACTACCGCTACTTCCGTGAACCTGACCTCGTTGACCTGGCACCGAGCCAGGAGTGGCAGGACCGTGTTCGCGCCGCGCTGCCAGCCATGCCGGCCCAGCGACGCAGTGACCTCGAAGCACGAATCGCCAACATCACTCCCGCACAGAAGGACGCGGTGGTTGTGGTTATTGATCTCGGTCTTGAGAACTTCGTCAACGCTGTCGCCGACGCTGGTGGAGACGTGGCAATTGCGGTGTCACGTTGTGCCAATGAACTGGCAGCGAACGTTGAGGCTCTCGGCAACTTGACGGTTGATGCCTTTGTGGCCACGATTGCCATGGAAGCCGGGGGAGAGCTCTCAGCGACGCAGTCAAAGCAGGTGCTCGCTGAACTGCTTACTTCCGGTGGGGATCCTCGCTCGATTGCTGCAGCGAAGGGGTTCGAACAACTATCGGCTGACACTATGGGCTCCATGGTGGCTGAGCTCATCGAGAAGCACCCCGATGAGTGGCAGCGCTACAAGGACGGCGACGACAAGTTGTCGGGCTTCTTCGTAGGTCTCGCCATGAAGCAGACCCAGGGCAAGGCCAATGGCAAGGTCGTCATTGCTGAGCTGCAGGCTCGTAAGTAGGCAATCTCCATCGTTGATGGGCCATGCGTAATAGAGATAGTTTTTATCTCACCACGCGTCAGTGGCCTCATTTTTTAATGAAGCGGAGTGCCCTTGGTGGCAATCCTCGGAGAGAGCGCGTTGACGACGCCACTTGTTACCGAGAGGTAAGTCCAATAATCCTCTGGAATACCTCTTCACAACACAGCGCCACAGTTGATCGTTGTGGTCCAGTCGTCGACGGTGGAAGTACGGCCACTCGTGAATGTCATGAAGTGTTTCGGGCAACCGCAAACACCTTTGTCCATTGTGAAATCGAGGTCTGCTCCGGTAAGGTTTTGGGGTAAGGAGCGTTGACACTATGGTCGAAAAAACGAGTCCGGCGGCAAAGAAGTCAGTTGCCAAAAAGCCAGCCACACCAAAGGCTGCTTCGAAGACAACAGCGGTGAAAAAGGCGAGTGCCTCAACCCCCGCAAAGTCTGCCGCCGCAAAGAAAACTGCTGCACCGAAGGCTCCTAAGGTCACACGTTCAGCCAGCGAGAAGGAAGCTCTCGTTTCCTACTACAAGGAAATGCTGCTCATCCGTCGCTTCGAAGAGCGCGCTGCTCGCAGCTACACCCAGGCCCTCATTGGCGGGTACTGCCACTTGAACTTGGGTGAGGAAGCAGCGATCGTTGGTCTCATTTCCGAAATGAAGCACGACGACTATCTCTTCACGAACTACCGCGAACACGGCTACGCCATTGCGAAGGGCATTGAAGTGGGCCCACTTATGGCTGAGCTCTACGGTCGCGTTGATGGTGTTTCTAAGGGTTGGGGTGGGTCAATGCACATGTTTGACCTCACGCACCGACTTCTCGGTGGCTACGGCATCGTGGGTGGTCAGTTGCCACTCGCTGCTGGTGCCGCACTGGCGATTGACTACCGCGGCAGTGACGAAGTGGTTGTCTGCACCATGGGTGACGGCACGACCAACATTGGCGCCTTCCACGAAAGCCTCAACATCGCTGCACTGTGGAACCTGCCAATTGTCTTTGTTGTGATTAACAACGGACTTGGTATGGGTACGCGCGTGACGAAGTCATCGGCCGAGCCAGAACTCTGGCGTCGCGCCTCGTCGTACCGCATGGACGCTGCTCGCGTTGACGGATCGGACCCACTCGTTGTGGCTGAAGCCTCACGCATTGCTATTGAGCACGCTCGCGCCGGTAAGCCGTACCTCCTGGAAATCATGACGCCACGTCTGCGTGGTCACTCCGTTGTTGACCCCGCGAAGTACCGTTCACCCGAAGAAGTAGAAGAACTGAAGCACCACGACCCCGTGACAATTCTGCACGACCGTCTGCTTCACGAAGGCCTCGCTACGCAGGCTGAACTTCACAAGATCGAAGCAGACACTATGAAGAAGGTGGACGCCGCGCACGAGTTTGCTGCCGCCAGCGCCCACCCCGACGTGGAGACGCTGTTCGACTACACCTACGCCACCCCCGTGCCAAACGACTCACGTCGTCTCCCGGGTCAGGCCCTCTTTCCATCAGCTAAGGGCGGTTCACGATGACTATGAAGACCTATCGCCAGGCACTGCGCGACACACTTCGCGAAGAGATGCTCCGCGACGACTCCGTTCTCCTCATGGGTGAAGAAATCGGTGTCTTTGAAGGCTCCTACAAGATCACGGCCGGCCTGCTCGCTGAGTTTGGCGAAAAGCGTGTTCGTGACACTCCAATTGCCGAAGAAGGGTTCACCGGCGCAGCCGTTGGAGCAGCCATGCTCGGCCTTCGCCCCGTGGTTGAACTCATGACTATCAACTTCTCGTTGATTGCCATTGACCAGATTGTCAACTCGGCCGCGAAGATCTACGGCATGTTCGGTGGTCAGGTGAAGGTACCTATGGTTATCCGCACCCCCGGTGGCGGTGGCCAGCAACTTGGTGCCACGCACTCACAGAACATTGAGCTCTACTACGCCTTCGTCCCCGGACTGAAGGTCGTGGCTCCTTCGACACCGGCTGACGCCAAGGCACTCATGCTGGCGGCGATTCGTGACGACGACCCCGTACTGTTCCTCGAGAACTTGGCTCTCTACAACACCCAGGGGGAAGTTCCTGAGTCGAACGAGCCTGCCGTTATTGGTAAGGCGGCAGTGACCCGTGAGGGAACTGACCTGACGCTCATTGGCTACTCGCGCATGGCCTACGTAGCCGCCAAGGTGGCCGAAGAACTGGCAATCTCAGACGGCCTCGACATTGAAGTCGTTGACCTGCGCAGCCTTCGTCCGCTCGACCGTGAGACCATCATCAACTCGGTGAAGAAAACCAACGCTGCTGTTGTCCTCGAAGACGACTGGCTCACGTACGGTATCGGTGCTGAAATTGCGGCCACGATTTCCGACGGTGCTTTTGACTACCTCGACGCACCCGTTCGTCGTGTGGCCATGGCGGAAGTTCCCATGCCCTACGCGAAGGCGCTCGAAACAGCCGCGCTTCCATCAAACGCTGACGTGATTCACGCTATTTACGAGACCCTCGATGCCATGGGTGTGCCTCGTCGAAAGGTTGGCCAAGGCCATGATTGAAATTACGATGCCCCGCCTCTCCGACACCATGGAAGAGGGAGAGATTCTTAAGTGGCACAAGGCTCCCGGCGACGCCGTAGCCGTCGGTGACGTACTCGTTGAGATCGAGACCGACAAGGCCACCATGGAGTACGAGGCCTTTGAAGCAGGTACGTTCAGTTCCATTGTCGTCAACGAGGGCGAAGTTGCCGTCATTGGTCAGCTCATTGCCCTCATCGACGACGGCAAGGGCGGCGCACCCGCAGCCGCTCCGAAGGTTGAAGCACCAGTTGCTACGGCGCCTGAAGTGGCTCCTGCCGTCGAAGCTGCCCCCGTTGCTGAAGCGCCGGTACGTGCCAAGGGCGAACGCTTCTTTGCTTCTCCCATCGTGCGCCGGTTGGCTGAGGAGCAGGGCGTTGACCTTTCACTCGTCAACGGAACGGGCCCCGGCGGACGTATTGTTCGCGCCGACCTCGACAGCTTTGTGAAGAACGGTCCAAAGAGTCTCGCTCCAAGCCGTCCGACGATTCAGCCCACCACGTTCACGCAAGTGGACCCCAAGCGTGGTTCGGAGCAGTTGGAGCTATCGAAGATTCGTCGCATTATTGCCAAGCGTCTCGGCGAAAGCTACCGCGAGATTCCTCACTTCTTCGTAACGGCTATTGCCGACCTCGAGTTGCTGCAGGTAATGCGCGGTGACCTCAATGCTACGAACGCCAAGTCAGACGGTCCAAAGGTTTCAGTGAACGACCTGCTCGTAAAGGCAGTGGCTCTCGCGCTTCGCGAACACCCGATGATGAACGTTTCCTACCAGGGAGACGACAGCCCAACGATGCTCGTCAACCACCGCTACAACATTGGTGTGGCAGTGGCGTCGAAGAACGGCCTCGTGGTTCCCGTCATTGAAGACGCGGACCAGAAGAATGTCAACACCATTAGCGCTGAGACCAAGAAGCTCGTGACGTTGGCAAGTACTCGTGGCCTGTCTGTTGATCAGATGTCGGGCGGTACCTTCACGATTTCGAACCTCGGTATGTTTGGTGTGGAGGAGTTCACGGCCATCATCAACCCACCGGAGGCGGCAATCTTGGCCGTTGGAGCAGCCATCAAGGAGCCCGTTGTCGTGGGTGACAAGATTGAGATCCGTACGCGCACACGTCTGACCCTTTCGTCTGACCACCGCGTGATCGACGGTGCTCTCGCCGCTCAGTTCCTGCAGACCCTGACCGCCATCCTTGAGAATCCATGGAGGATTGTGGCCTAGGCATTTAGTTTCTGCCCCCGCTGCCCGTGTGGCAGCGGGGGCATTTTCTTTTTGTGCCCAACTTCTCACCCCGACTTCACGAATCGTTAAGTTTCGGTTCTTACGATGAACGACATGTTGGAAGTTCTTGATCAGTCGCTCTCGGGACAACGGGTCGTCGTAGTCGGCGGGGGCATTATCGGCACCATGCACGCTCTGAGCGCACTGCGTCGAGGAGCGAGCGTCGTGCACTTAGAACGAGACACCTTGCCCCAGGGGGCGACGGTGCGCAACTTTGGCCTGGTGTGGGTGTCGGGAAGAGCAACGGGGCCCGAACTCGACCTCGCCCTTACGTCTCGAGAACTCTGGGAAGCACTTGGCAAGGAAGTTCCCGGTGTTGGCTTTCGTGCCAACGGTTCACTCACCACGTTGCTCCGTGACGACGAGCGAGCAGTTGTTGAAAAGGTGATGGAGCGAGATGACGCCCAGCGCCGAGGCTTTGAACTCGTGAGCGCTGATGAAGCGCGTCGTATTAATCCCGCGCTCGAGGGAGAGTTCCATTCTGCGCTGTGGTGTCGCAAGGATGCGGCCGTTGAGTCGCGAGTGGCGCTCGGGGCGTTGCGTGACTACATGGCCAAGTACGGTCGGTACGAGTTCCTCAACAACACCGAACTCGTTGGTCTGGGTGATCACCATGTAGTCGACCACAAGGGAACCGTCCATAGCGGTGACCAAGTCTTTGTTTGCCTTGGCGCTTACGTCAGTGGCTTTGCCAAAGAGCTCTTTGCTCCAGAACCCCTTCGCCACGTTCGACTTCTGATGGCCGAAACTGAACCGCTCGGGGAAGTCCTCACCACGTCACTGGCCAATGGCGACTCGTTTCGCTACTACCCAGCCTTCCGTGAAGAGGCTACTCAACTACTGGCCACCCAGGATGAGTATGAGGCAAGTTACGCCATTCAGTTGCTCTGCCAGCAGCGGCTCCACGGGGGCCTGACCATTGGTGACACTCACGAACCCGTAGTGCCGGCTCACTTCGATACCGCCGACAAGCCAATGGACGCTATCTACCAGCACGCCAAGGCACTGCTTGGTGGCAAGATGCCCAAAATTGAACGTCGCTGGTTTGGTGTCTACGACCAGTTGAGCAATCCGCAACCCGGAGAAATCTATTTCCGCAAAGAAGTTGCGTCTGGTGTCGTTGCAGTAACTGGAGCTGGCGGACGAGGAATGACCTTGTCCGGGGCGATTGCGGAGGAGAGTTTCACATGACCGAACCACGACTGGTGTGCTTTGACATGGCGGGTACCACGCTGGCTGACGGAGGGCTCGTGCTCGAAGCGTTCGCTAGGACCATCCACGACCTCGATATTGAAGGCGACGAAGCGGCGAAGGCGCGTGACTACGTCATTGAAACGATGGGTCAGTCAAAGATTGAGGTGTTCACAACACTCTTTGGCGACATGGCCTACGAAGCCAACGAGATGTTCGAGGAAAACTTCATTGAGGTGGCGAAGGAGCTCGGGGTTCACGAAGTTTCAGGAGCCCGAGCCACTATTGAGGCTCTGCAGCAGCGTGGCTACCACGTCGCCCTCACGACAGGGTTCTCTCCGGAAACGCGCGAAGCGCTCATCGTCGAACTTGGGTGGTGTGACCTGGTGCCAGTGCGGGTCTCGCCGGCCGACGCTGGTCGCGGACGCCCCGAACCCGACATGCTGCTCCTCTGCGCCAAGGAATTCGACATCACCGACCCGGCGCAACTCATTGCCGTAGGCGACACCGCGTCAGACATGATTGCTGGTGCGAGGGCACGGGCCGGGTTTGCGATTGGTGTCTTGACGGGAACGGACAGTGAAGACCGACTGCTCGACAGCGGGGCGGACCTGGTGCTTTCGTCAGTGACCGAACTCCTCGATCTCGATTTCCTGCAGTAGGGGGCGTGATGATTACCAGCGTTGACGACATTTTCGAACTGTACGAGTCAATGGGGCAGAAGCCCTACGGCGAACGCGTGACGTCACTGCAGCACTCGCTGCAGTGTGCGTACTTGGCTGAAACCGCCGGTGCGGACGACGAATTGGTAATTGCTGCCCTGCTGCACGATATTGGCCACATTGTGGCCGACATGCAAGGAACGGAACGCTACGACTTCACCACTGATGACGATGATCACGAGGCCGTAGGGGCACGCCTCCTGGCACCACTCTTTGGTCCGTCGGTGGCCCAGCCGGTAGCGCTGCACGTCACCGCCAAGCGCTGGCGTTGCACGGTAGAGCCCGAGTATTTTGACACCCTGAGCGAAACGTCGAAGGCGACGTTGAGCGCACAAGGTGGCCTGCTTTCACCGGAGGAGTGCCAGCGATTTGAGGCACACCCTGGCTTTGAACGGGCTCTGCAACTTCGTTCGTGGGATGACCTCGCTAAGGATGCTGATGCCGTGGTACCACCACTGTCGCACTACCGCGTGCGCATGGAGCAGTTGGTTCGCTAGTGAACGTTCTCTTCATCACCTTGGATCAGTTTCGAGCTGACTCCTACGGTGCTAGTGGACATCCCCTCGTCAAGACCCCGAACCTCGACCGGCTCGCGCGTGAAGGGGTTCGGCTGAGTAAGCACTTCTCCCAGTCCGCGCCCTGTTCGCCTGGGCGAGCCGCGCTCTACACCGGCACGTATCAAATGAACAACCGCGTCGTAGCGAACGGCACGCCGCTCTCGAACAGTTTTGACAACATTGCGAAACTGGCGCGTCGTTGCGGCTATGAGCCAACGTTGTTTGGCTACACCGACCAGGCGGTGGACCCGTGGTCAGTTACCGACGCTGCCGACGAACGGTTGATGCACTACAGCGGTGTACTCGACGGGTTTGGGCTGGGCTGTCAATTGCCCGACGATCAAGGTCCCTGGGTTGCGTTCTTGCGCGACCATGGCTTTGACGTGAAGGACCACGGCATGGCGCTTCTCCGAGACGAGTCCTCGCGTCCGGTCGAGATGTCCCTCAGTACGTTCTTGACTAATCAGTTCATCGCCTGGCTCGGTCGCCAAGAACCCACCTGGTTTGCCCACCTCAGTTACCTCAGGCCCCATCCGCCCTACAACGCGGCCGGACACTTTTCAACGATGTACAGCCCCGACGATGTGCCTGGTCACATCGAGCCAGTTCCCTATGAGGAGCGTCACTTCATCCATAAGGGTGGCTCCAACAATCCGCACTCGAGCGCTCCGGGCGAAACGGTTCGAGAGATGCGTGCGCAGTACTACGGGATGATTAGCGAAGTGGACGAACAGTTGGGCCGAGTGTTCCAAGCCATTGAAGAACGAGGTGAGTGGAACGAAACCCTCATCATTGTGACCGCCGACCACGGTGACCAACTGGGTGACCATGGCTTGAAGGAGAAGCTCGGTTTCTTCCCCCAGAGCTACAACATTCTTGGGCTGTGGCGTGATCCACGATTCCCTGAACGCGGCGGAAGATCGATTGGACACTTCACGGAAAACGTCGACATCATGCCCACCCTGGCGCACGCCTTAGGGGCAGAGATACCTGCACAGTGTGACGGCCGCGTCCTAACACCACTCCTCAATGGCGACGATGCTCCTTGGAGAACCAGCGTTCACTACGAGTGGGATTATCGCTACTTTGCCATACCTGGTGCCACGACTCCGTGGCCACTGGAGCGCGGTCTTTCGAAAATGAACTTGGCAACGACGCTGACAGAAGACTGGGCGTTCGTTCACTTCGGCGATGGTTCGTCGCTTCTCTTTGACCTGCAGGCTGATGACACCTGGCGTACGACGAGTGACGACCAAACGCTTCTGTACCGCGGTGCCATGGCACAACTGGAGTGGCGCCAAGAACATCTTCGCCGTGACATGACGGACATGTTGGTTGAGCCCGACCGTCCCGGTCGATGGCCTGATATCCCAGCTCTTCGTTAGAAGTCGGTCATACCGCCGCCGTGCAGCGCCGAGTGGGCCGTTGCGCGCATTCGCTTGAGCACACGGTGGGTGACGGGAGTTGCATGAGGGTGGATGCCACCGTTGCCCTCGACTTCCCTTTCCCACTTCGCCTTGCGGTTCGCGAGTACTGCAGCGTCGTGCAGTGCCACGCAGTCGAGGCGGTCCTCATTCACGTCCACGATGATGGTGTCCCCATCTTCGACGAGCGCAATTGGGCCTCCGAGGAGTGCCTCAGGTGCGACGTGGCCAATCACGAGACCAACTGAACCACCGGAGAAACGTGCGTCGGTCATGAGGGCAATGGTGATGCCCCGCTTACGGCAGAGAGAGGTGATCTTGGACGTTGGGTCGAGCATTTCGGGCATGCCTGGTGCTCCACGAGGGCCTTCGTAACGAATGACGACCATGTCATTGTCCTGGAAACTGTCGGAGTCGGCGTCAAGGGCGGCAATTAAGTCAGCTTCACCATTGAAGCAACGAGCACGTCCTGTGAAGACACCATCGACAATGCCACTTTCGACACCAGCGAGCTTCAAAATGGCGCCACCCTCAGGTGCCAGGTTGCCGCGGAGCAGGCGCAGTCCACCCGTGTTCTTGAAGGGGCTTTCAACCGAGAAGATGACTTCGTGATCGGCGGCGGGAGGGTTGAGGCGAGCAATCTGCTCTGACAGCGTTTCACCAGTGCAGGTCAGGGTTGATCCGTCGAGAAAGCCGGCCTTCAGCAGTTCATTGACGACCGTGGGGAGTCCACCGGAGGCGTCCACATCAACCATTGAATACTGACCAAAGGGCCGCATGTTTACAATGACCGGGAGTCGGTGGGAGAGTTGGTTGAACTCATCCTGGCTCATGACCTCAGTCCAGAGGTCGATCCCCGCTGCGCGAGCAATTTCCACGCTGTGGAGCATGACGTTGGTAGAACCACCCATGGCCATGGCGACAATGAGTGCGTTTCGCAGAGAAGCTGGCATCACAATGTCGCGAGGGCGGATGTTCGTTTCCGTCATCGTCTCGAGGCAGTCCACCAGCTGTTCGGGGAACTCGGTGAGGCGACGTGGGTCTTCGGAGGCTGGCGCGATCATGTTGAGTGGCTCGAGACCGAGCACACCAATGAACGTCTGCATGGTGTTGTAGGTGAACATGCCCCCGCAACTTCCCTGTCCGGGGCAGGCGTTCAGCGTCACTTCGGCGCGAGCTTCGTCGTCGTCACTCGTCGCGAACTGAAACGCGGTAACGAGGTCAATGGTCTCGCCAGTGCTCGGGCGGTGCCCAGGGCGAATGGAGCCGTCAGAAAGGATTACTGAAGGTACGTTGTGCTCCAGAATCGCCGCAACGGTGCCGACTGGTGGCTTGTCACACGCCACAACGGCAATAAAGCCCTCTACCTGGTTAGCAGCGAGGTGGGTTGAAGCCGCGTCATTGACGAGTTCTCGCCCAATGAGTGAAAAACGCATCTGGGGCGTGCCGTTGAGCTGGCCGTCGGAGACACCAATCGTGAACGTGGGGGCAATGAGTCGGTTATTGCGGTCGTGGGCGACAATACGGCGCGAGACGGCGTCTTGCACCGCCGCCACCTTCTGCTGAATGCCGAGGTAGCACTGGCTATCACCCAAGTTGCCGAGAACAGCCCAGACGGGGCCGTAAATTTTTGAGACATCCTGCCCCAAAAACTTGGCGGTTCCTACCCGCTGGACGTCTCGGCCCGGGTTAGCGGCGGACGTTCCGCGCAAATTAACTTTGGATGAAATGGGCTGCTCACTCATCTCCAAAGTCTACCTACGC
>Ga0164297_10001487_pt1 | contig 24885 bp, 29 predicted proteins | sample GEODES058metaG_FD_113539 | JGI IMG/M metagenome (GOLD analysis project Ga0164297, IMG submission 113539) | Dystrophic lake water microbial communities from Trout Bog Lake, Wisconsin, USA - GEODES058 metaG | ecosystem: Environmental > Aquatic > Freshwater > Lake | place: USA: Trout Bog Lake... | reverse complement strand
TTCATCACTGAGAAGGGGTGGACCTCACTGGCTTCGTTCATTTGGGCTCCAATCATAATTTCAGAGCCCCAATGGTGCCAATCTTTTAAACATCACTCAACATGTGTTCACCGCGGGCTTACACCGATGATTGGTTTGTGCTGGTAAGACTTGTGGAAAATAACAGCAAAGCCGAACTGACACTTGAAGATGACAATGCGGGTATTCGCGCTCAGCAAGAAATCTCGTACACGAACTTCCCCTTGGCTGAACGGATCATTTATGCCTGCCGGGATAAGCCTGTCAGAAATTTTGTGTATCAGACATACCATGTAACCAAGGAGCATGTAGAGGGTATCCCGAATTTTGTGTAAACGGGGCGAGTGTTAATTCGTCGGCATCCTTTCCCCAAATTGAATGGTAAACCGGTTCAGCACGGGCTTCCAGTTTTGCACCGGCATCGTCCACTTCTTGGCAATGTTGTTCAGCGCCAAATAGAACAGTTTGAGCAACGCCTCGTCGCTGGGAAACGAGCCACGGGTCTTCGTGATCTTGCGCAAACTCATGTTCACCGACTCAATGGCGTTGGTCGTATAGATGATCCGTCTAACTTCCGGCGGGTAGTCGAAGAACGGGGTGATCCGGTCCCAGTTCCTGCGCCACGACTGCACGATCGCTGGGTAGTCAGACCCCCACTGTTGTTCAAACTCATCCAAGGCAGCTCTGGCCGCTTCAAGTGTCGTTGCCGCATAAACGCTGCGCAGATCAGCCGCAACCGCCTTACGCATCTTCCAGCTGACATAGCGGTCATTCAGTTGTGTCCCTTGAGAGAAATGAAAACAAGGGCGCATCATAGAACGGGGCTGCCAACTGTCAACAGTTGGCGAACGTATGTCTCACCGCTTTAACGACCGACCACCAAGCGCATCGCAGGCATCACTTGCTCAGCTTCACTGCGCCGCTCCAAGGCTTGGCGCATGTTCATTTGGGCCACTTCGGTATGCTCTTGCGCCAAGGCTTGGGAGCGTGCGCCGTCGCCCCGCCGCATCGCATCGAGCAGCATGTGGTGTTGCCGGTGCGCATAGAGCATCCAGTCACGGTCGTTGACCAATGAGCCTTGCATGGGCAACATGGCCGAGGCTGGCGCAAAAGGCAGTTTGTCATTCATCGCCACCGCACGTTGCAAGGCCCGATTGCCGCTGGCTTCCAGAATGAGGGAATGAAAGCGATCGTTCATGCTGACGTAACGCGCATAGTCGTCCATCGACAAAGGGTTAGGTGCCAGAGCCACATCGCCTTCATCCAGGCAGGATTTCAAGTCAAGTGCCACTTGCCGCGAGAGCCCGTGCTCTGCCACCAGTCTTGCCGCCATGCCTTCGAGGAGGCCACGCACCGCGATCGCATCGGTCACCTCGCGCACCGAAAACTGGCGCACCACAAAGCCGCCCGTGTCATTGGCTTGCACAAGGCCCTCTTGTTCCAAGGTGACCAGCGCGGCGCGAACGGGCGTGCGCGACGAACCCAGAAGCTCGGCAATTTGCTGCTCTGCCAAACGGCGCCCAGGCTCGAACTCACCGCGCAAAATGCACTCGCGTAACTGCAGTAAAACGGTTTCTTGCAAACTCATGCCCCTGACTGTACACTGAATCAAAATTTTGGTATACTGTTTTTGAAATTCAGAGGGCATCTCCATGAAAGCAGAGCAAAACGAACTGTTGACCCGCATTGGGCCAGGCACACCGTGTGGCACCTTGTTGCGGCAGTACTGGCAGCCCGTGGGCTTGCTGGACGAGTTTGACCCCCTGTTGGAGTCGCGCATGGCTGAACGCCCCATGAAGCCTGTACGCCTGATGGGACAAGACTTGGTGCTGTTCAAAGACGATCAAAATCGTTGGGGCTTGATTGATCGCGACTGCCCGCACCGCGGCGCCGACCTGGCATTTGGCCGGCATGAAGGTGATGGCGTGCGTTGCCCCTTTCATGGCTGGAAATTCGACGTTTCAGGCCAATGTCTGGAAACCCCGGGCGAACCCGTGGGCAGCAAACTGTGTGACCGCGTCAAGCAGCGCAGTTACCCGGTGATTGAACAAAGTGGTGTGCTGTTTGCCTGGATGGGCGAAGAAGGCAAAGCGCCACCGTTTCCTCAGTTTGATTGTTTTGCCGCGCCATCGAGCCATGTATTTGCCTTCAAGGGCATGTGGCAATGCAATTGGCTGCAAGCCTTCGAAGTCGGTATCGACCCGTCGCACACGTCTTTTTTACACCGTTTTTTGAACGACGAATCGCTTGAAGGCATCGGCGATAACCCGGGAGGCAAACAATTTCGCAGTGCCAGTGCAGGCGAGTTCAACGGCGAACGCTGGCCAATGACGCGCATCATGCGCGAGTTCTGCCAGCCCGAGATCAGCTTTGAGCAAAAACCATGGGGCTTGCAACTCACCACCTTGCGCCCCATGACCGAGGAATTGACACATGTGCGGGTGACGCATGAAATTTTTCCGCAAACTTTTGTGATCCCGCTTTCGGAGACACTTACCATCACCCAAATGCATGTGCCGATCGATGACACGCACACCTACTGGTACTCGTTCTTCACCAGTTTTGCCGGTCCTGTAGACAAACAAGCCATGCGCAATCAACGCACACAGTACATACCGCCGCCCTTGTACATCCCCAAATCGGGACGACACAACGACTGGGGTTTTAACCCGCAAGAGCAACGTGAGTCGACCTATCTTGGCATGGGTGAAGACGACATCAATGTCCATGATCAATGGGCAGTAGAGAGCATGGGCGCCATCCAGGACCGCACCCGCGAACACCTGGGCACCACGGACAAAGTGATCATGGCCAATCGCCGCATTTTGTTGCAAGCCATTGCCACGGTTCAGGCGGGCGGACCTGCGCCTTTCATGGCCAATCCTGCAGAGTCCGCACACCAACACGGACCCGACACCGTTGATGGCATTGCACCCGCAGGCACATGGGGCACTTGGTGGAAAGCGCAAGCTCAGGCCAAGCGCGATGGGGCGCCGTGGATACAGCACCACAAAGACAAAGTGCCGGCGTGACAGCATTCGCAACCTCTTGTGGCATGCAGGACACGGCACGTGCAAAGGCCGCAGAACACTTGCTTGAGCTCGTACAAGCCAGTGGCCTGGAGTTGGTGCGCGTGGGCTGGTGCGACGTGCACGGCGTGGTCCGCGGCAAGACCTTGGTCTCCTCTGCACTCCAGCGAACTTTGGATGATGGCGTGGGCATGGTCAGCACGCTCATGCTGAAAGACACTTCTGACCGCACGGCCTACAAAGTGTTCGAACCCGGTGGCACCGACTCTTTGCCAGGCTTTGGACAAGCCAATAATTTAGTGTTGTTGCCCGATCCTGAAAGCTTTCAGTTATTGCCTTGGACCGAGTCGACCGGCTGGCTGCGCGCCCAGCCCTGGTTCCCTGACGGACGTCCCGTCGAGATCGATACACGACGGGTATTGCAACGCGCGCTTGAACGGCTCCATTCAGCGGGCCTTGCGATGCGCTGCGGTCTGGAAGTCGAGTTCCACATCTACAAGATAGAGAACACCGACACACAAATGGACCCCGAGCTGGCCAACTGGCCCGGTGATGCACCGCACGTGAGCATGATCCACCCGGGCTACAACTTGCTGACCGAGTCTTGGTTTGACATGGCCGAGCCGGCCATGCGCATTGTGCAACGGACCGCGCAGGCGCTCGGTCTGCCCCTTTTGTCTCTGGAAGCCGAGATGGGTCCCAGCCAAGTCGAAGCTGTGTTCGATGTGTCCGATGCCCTTACAGCCGCCGACAACATGGTCCTGTTTCGCAATGCCGTCAAACAGGCCTTGCGACGCGCCGGCTACCATGCCACGTTCATGTGCAGGCCACCGTTTCCCAACATCATGTCCAGTGGCTGGCACCTGCACCAATCGCTGGTCGACGCATCGACGGGCCACAATGTATTTCAGCGCGACACGCCCGCTCAAAGCAGCACATCACTTGATGCGGGCTACAGTCTGTCCGACTTGGGTGAACACTACCTTGCCGGCCTGCTGGCCCATGCCCCCGGCATGACCGTTTTTTGTACACCGACAGCCAATGGGTTCGGACGTTTCAAGCCGAATGCATTGGCACCGCAGTCGGTCCTGTGGGGTCGGGACAACCGCGGTGCGATGCTGCGCGTGATTGGCGAGTGTGGTGACCGCAGTACCCGTATTGAAAATCGGCTCGGCGAGTCAGGTGCCAACCCTTATTTGTACATGGCCTCGCAAATCCATGCGGGCATGGACGGCATCGAACGCCAACTGCGTGCACCGCAAGCCACCGATGACCCCTACAACAACCAAGCTCACAAGTTGCCCTCCAGTCTAGGTGAAGCGCTTGAAGCACTCGGCCAAGACGCCACCTTGGTCAACGCCTTTGGCGCTGACTTTGTGGCCTATTACACCCAAATCAAAAGCGCAGAAGCTCTGCGTTTTGAGCAGGCCGAGGACAAAATCGAGTTCCATCGGCGCGAATATTTTGGCAGGATTTGAATGATCACCGTTCACTTTGTATCGATTGCTGACAATGGCGCTCGCCATGAAACGTCTGTGCAAACCCTGCCTGGCCACAGCCTGATGGATGCCGCCAGCGATGCAGGCATTGAAGGCATTGCCGCAGACTGTGGTGGCTTGTTGACCTGCGCCACGTGCCATGTCATAGTGAACGCAGATTGGGCAGAACAATTGCCACCAGCGAGTACCGACGAGCAAGCCATGCTCGACTTCACTGCGGTACCGCACAAAAAAAACAGCCGCCTGAGTTGTCAGATACAACTGACCCAAGCCCTAGACGGTTTGACGGTCGAACTTCCCGCCACCCAGTACTGAATGTCCAACATGGTTCAGCCTTATCTTGAATTAAGCGGCATCCAGAAAACATTTGGCACCGGCCTGTTGCAGACCCACGCTCTGGGACATATCGACCTGCGCGTTGTGGAAGGTGAATTTTTAGCGATTGTCGGCCCGTCAGGTTGCGGCAAATCCACGCTGCTTCAGATTGCAGCTGGTTTGACACCCGCATCTGCGGGCTCCGTGCAGTTCAATGGCTTGCCGGTCAATGAACCGCCATCGGGCATCGTGTACCTGTTTCAGCAGTATGGCAACTCGCTGTTCCCGTGGCGTACTGTGCTTGCCAACGTGGCTTTTGCTGTAGAACACAAGCCCGGCATGACACGCGCACTGGCTCGCGCTCACAGTCTTCGTTATCTGGAGATGGTCGGGCTGGCAGATTTCGCCCATCGCTATCCTTGGCAACTGTCTGGCGGCATGCAACAGCGCGTGACCATAGCCCGTGCACTTGCGGCTGAACCCCGCATTTTGTTGATGGATGAGCCCTTCAGCTCGGTTGACGCACTGACTCGCTTGGAACTGCACGCCCTGATCTTAGACCTGTGGACTCGGCACCGCTTCACGGCCGTGCTGGTCACGCATGATGTCGACGAAGCCGTTTTTCTTGCTGACCGCATTGTGGTGTTGTCTTCCCGTCCTTCTAAAGTGAGTAAGGTCATTGAAACAGGATTGCCTCGTCCCCGTGACAGCATCAGCACCAGCGAGTCTGACCGGTTTTTATCACTCCGACATGAAATTCTGTCCATGCTGCTGGGACGATCGGCATGAAGCCATCGATCATCGAAAAAGCTTGGGGTGCGATGACCCTTGTCGCGATTCTGGCCGCGCTCGAGATTGCTGTGCGCATCGGTTACGTTAACGTCGCTTTAACACCTTCGCCATCGGTTGTGCTTGCAAAAACTGCTGGAATTATTGCTGCTGGCAGCTTATGGGAGCCGCTCAGAAGTACTTTGTATTTGCTCTTTACTGCTTATCTGTTGGGCTCTTTTTTGGCGATAGGTTTCGGTCTTCTGATGGGTCGCTTTCAAGCACTGTATGACTTGTTTGAACCTCTCATTGAATTTTTGCGACCGCTTCCAAAACCAGCGCTCTTACCGCCACTCATTCTGTTTCTCGGATTGGGCGATGCGATGAAACTCACTGTGGTCGGAATGGGCGTTTTTTTTCCTGTGCTGGTCAACACCATACAAGGTGTGCGTGGAACGGATCCGGTCCAACTCGGTGTGGCTCGCACCTTGGGCCACTCACGCGCCAGTGCACTTGTTTCCGTGGTTTTGCCCAGCGCATTGCCGATGATTTTTGCAGGTCTTCGTGTCAGTCTCGGCTTGGGCCTGATTTTGGTCGTTATCGCCGAGATGCTTGCAGGCACCGGCGGTGTCGGCTACCTCATCATCGACATGCAACGCAGTTTCCAAGTCGCCAATATGTACGCATGGATTTTGATTTTGGCTGTTCTTGGTTTTGCGCTGAATTGCTTGTTTTTGCTGTTTGAGCGCAAAGCCATCCCTTGGGCCATTCCCAGTTCCATCTGAGCTATCACCCTCACTTACCCACCTTTATTAGGAGAGTCTGACATGAATGCATCTTCACTCAAGCGACTGCTGCAGATCGCCACTTTGGCGATCAGTGGGCTGCTGACCTTGACGCCTGGCGCACAAGCGCAACCGACAAAAATTCGGGTCAGCACCACCCCCATTATCGATACAGCCCCCTTGCAAGTTGGTATTGCCAAGGGATTTTTCGCTGCCGAAGGTTTGGAGGTTGACACCACGCCGACTGCAGGCGGCGCAATGGGTTTACCCGCACTGGCGGCAGGCCAGGTACAGATTACCTTCAGCAATATCATCTCGGTGGTATTGGGTGCCAAGCAGGGTCTTGGATTTGAAATCATAGCGGCAGGGAGCAACACGGGGGACAAAACACCTGATCTTGCGGCCCTGATTGCCAAGAAAGGAAGCACCATCAAGACGGGCAAAGACCTTGAAGGTAAACGCGTTGCGGTCAACACACGCAACAACATCATTTGGCTCTACGCTCGCGCCTGGGTGCAGGCCACAGGCGGCAACCCCGATGCGGTGACCTACCTCGAAGTACCGTTCCCGCAAATGGTGGATGCAGTCAAGGGGGATCGCGTGGATGCCGCTTTTGTGGTCGAGCCTTTCTTGAGTGCAGGGGTGTCTTCTGATGCTGTCAGTATCGTGGGTTGGCCCTATAACGCAGTTCAAAAACGCATTCCCGTGAGTCAATATGCGGCGACCAAGACTTTCATCGCTCAAAACCCCGGCGTGATCGATCGCTGGGTCCGTGCTTACAACAAGGCAGTGGATTGGACCAACCAAAATCAAGGCTCCGAAGAGTGGACAAAAATCATCTCGGCCTATACACGTTTGGCGCCAGAACAGATCCGTTCATTGAGCCTGCCTGCTTATGAGAAGACCGTCGACCCTGCCAGCATAGACATGGTTGTCGAGCAAATGCGGAAAAACAAAATGATCGAAGGCCCCTTCGACAGCAAAGCATTGCTTTACCGTACGGCGGTCAAATAAGGCGCACCATGCCTAGCCACACACAGTTACTGCTGGGCGACATCGTCACCATGGACCCGGCCAAGCCTCGCGCTGAGGCCGTAGCCATCGTGGCCGGCAAGATCGTGGCTGTCGGTAGCGAAGCCGATGTACGTGTCATTTTGGGGGACGTGAGCGAAACACGCAAAATCAAAGGCACACTCGTTCCAGGTCTCATTGACACGCACAATCATATGCACTGGACCGGGATGCAGAGCCGGTTGGTTGACCTCTCTCGATCGCGCTCCATAGCCGATATTCAGTCAGCCATTCGCGCTTACGCCCAGGCCTACCCCAACGAGACCTGGATCAGCAGCGGTAGCGGATGGCATGTGGTGAATCTTCAAGAGCAGCGCTACCCCACACGACAAGAGCTTGACGCCGCTTGCCCCGATCGACCTGTGTACCTGCCGCGTGTTGGCCATGCCGCTGTAGCCAACACCATGGCGCTCGATCTTGCGGGTATTCATTTGCACACACCCGACCCGGAGGGTGGAAAAATACTGCGTGACAGTCAGGGCGTGCCCAATGGTATTTTGATGGAACCGCCTGCATTTGAACCCGTTGCGCGATTGGTGCCCCCCACCTCGGTCAAAGACCAAGAGCAAGCATTGCGCAAGATCCAAAAGCGCTACCATGCGGCCGGATTGACGGGCGTCATGGACCCAGGCGTCACGCCTGAGATGATGCAAATCTACCAGTCCCTGTGGTCACGTGGTGAGCTCACCATCCGCTCAGTGCTCATGCCCCTGGCAGATTCAAGCCGCCCAGTCGAAGAAACACTGGCTCAAATTTCATCCAGTGCTATGCGTACCGGTTTTGGCGATGCCTTCCTGAAGTTGGGTGGCGTGAAGCTTTTTTTGGATGGCGGCGCCTCGTTAGGTACAGCGTTGATGCGAGAACCCTACCCGGATGAACGCTGCAACTGTGGCATTCAAGTCACGCCAACCGAAACCTTTCGCCTGATTGCCAAGCGATGCGCTGAACAAGGCTGGTCCATGGGGGTCCATGTTGTTGGAGGTCAAGCCATCGATATTGCACTGGATGTTTTTTCCGAAATCAACGAAGAAATCCCCCTGCGCGACCTGCGTTTTTCGCTGATACACGCTTACCTTTGGCCAGAAGCCCGCAACATTCAACAGGCCGCCAAGATGGGGGTCACGGTTGCAACGCAATGTTCCATGCAATACACCTTTGGTCCCATCTTGGTTCAGCGCTTTGGTGCCGCCATGATGGCCTTGGCCACGCCTGTTCGCAGTTGGCTGGATGGTGGCGTGAAGGTTGGCGGAGGTTCAGACTCTCCAGTGACCCCTTTTGAGCCTCTGCTGGGATTGTGGCAAGCGCGCAGTCGCAGCATTGCGGGCAGCGAAGAACCTATAGGCCGTCTGCAGGCCATCAGCGGTGAAGAAGCCTTAGCGCTTTACACCCGCGATGCGGCTTATCTGTGTTTTTCAGAACAAGAGCGCGGCATGATCAAAACAGGACTCTTGGCCGACTTCACGGTGCTCTCTGTCAATCCTGTGGACTGTGATCCTGATGCAATACGAGACGCGCAGGTATTAGGCACGGCTGTTGGGGGAGTGTGGGTGCATGGTGATTAAAAAGTGGCTATCCCGAGCATCCGGCTTTGCGATGGTCGCAGGCTTGTTGTTATTGTGGCAATTGTCCTCACTGTACTGGGTTCAAAGTACCAACTGGCCCCCAGTCAGTGCGATTGCAAAAGCCTTGGTCGCTGGCATGCGCTCAGGTGAATTACCCGAAGTTTTTGGGTCCAGTCTCTATCGTATGCTGTTGGGCTACACAAGTGGCGTCGCGGTAGCGGTGGCCTTGGGACTGTGTATGGCCACAGTGCGCTGGGTTCGCGTGTCACTCGAGCCCATGCTCGAATTTCTTCGCCCCATTCCCATTCCGGCTATCGTGCCACCCCTGATCCTGATTTTGGGTGTTGACGATGCCATGAAGATTTTTGTGGTCGCTTTTTCTGCATTCTTTCCTGTGTTGATCAATACCATGGCAGGCGTCCGATCCGTGGAACCCACCGCACTGGCCGTGGCCCGAACATTCAAACACAGTCGAATCGCAGTTGTTTTGAAAGTCATCGTGCCTGCCAGCCTACCCTACATCTTGGCAGGTATGAGAGTGAGTTTGGCGCTCTCACTGATCGTCACGGTTGTGGCTGAAATGATCGCTGGTTCGGCAGGTATTGGTTATTACATCCTGACGATGCAATACGCCATGCGAGCGAGCGACATGTACGCCTCCATTTTCTTGTTGGCGGCCACTGGCTACTTGCTCAATCGGCTGATTTTGTCTGTAGAACACAGTGTTCTACATTGGTACCACCGCAACGCCAAAAACTAGAGGTGCTTATGCAAAAATGGACCATCGGCCACACCACGGTGACGCGCATTGAGGAGCAACTCGGCGCAGGTAGCTTTCCTCCAGAGCAGTACTTCACAGGTTTCGACCGCGAAGTCCTGAACCAGAACTTGGATTGGCTGGTGCCGCACCACTACATTCCGTCGCAAGACGCCCTCATCACCAGTGTGCATTCTTGGCTCATTCAAACACCCCATCACACCATCCTTCTCGACAGTTGCTCGGGAAACCATAAGGATCGCCACTGGTGGCCACGATTTCACCAACTCAATACACCCTTTCTAGAGCGACTTGCCGAAGCTGGTGTGCAACCAACCGACATCAGCATGGTGCTGTGCACTCATTTGCATGCAGACCACATAGGATGGAACACTTGCCTGCAAAACGGAAGATGGGTGCCAACCTTCCCAAATGCGAAGTACCTTTTTTCACGCATTGAAAACGACTACTGGGCTCCATCGAAGAACCCTAGCCTTGTGGATGACCCGGCGCGCCGCATTGCTTATGTGGACAGCGTATTGCCGGTCATCGATGCAGGCCAGGCACAGCTGGTGGAAGGCGTCCATCAGATTGACGACAACCTTTTGGTCGAACCCGCACCAGGCCACACACCAGGCCACATCTTGCTCAAGTTAAACGACGCCCAGGAGAGCGGCGTTTTTTGTGGCGACGTCATTCACCACCCCCTCCAAATTTACGCGCCTGATTGGAACACCCAGTTTTGTCAAAATCCTGAGCAAGCCCGTGCCACACGTCGGCGCATGCTGTGCTATTGCGCAGAGACTGGCGCCAAACTTTTTCCGACCCATTTCGGCGCGCCCCATGTCACAGGGATTGAAGACAAATCGGGCAAATTTGCGGCTCAATTTATTCCTTCACAAGGGTAAGGACCAGCATGGCACTGTCGGCAATGAGCATCAACTGATCATGAAAAGTCAACTTAACCTGGTGGTACTTGGGCATGTCCTGCCGTTCGGCGACCTCTTCCATGGCGACCAACTGAGTGTCCAGCGCTTGCAATTGCGGGCCCTTCACCTGCTAAGCAGCCAAGCGTTCCATCAAGCCTGAGAAGGCGCCGCGCACTTCGTACAACTGGCGTGCATCAATGAGCGAGATCTCGCGCACGATGGACGTCAAAGTGCACTGGCGCCGCTTGCGTATTTGCTCAACCGCCGAGGAAGACCTTGTGTTAAAAAAAGAGACGACACGGAATGATTTCAGAAAAGCGCTTCACAGGCTGCGGCCAATGAGCTCCTTCATGATTTCGTTGGTGCCGCCGTAGATGCGCTGTACACGAGCATCGGCCCAAGCGCGGGTGACGAAAGTCTCCCACATGAAGCCATAGCCGCCATGGATCTGTACACACGCGTCCAACACCTTGCATTGCATGTCAGTACACCAGGCCTTGGCCATGGAGGCCGTCACAGCGTCCAGCTCGCCCTTGAGCAAAGCTTCGATGCAACGGTCGACAAACACGCGACCCACTTGGATCTCGGTCTTCATGTCCGCCAATTGGAATTTGACGTTTTGGAACTTGACGATTTCCTGGCCAAAAGCTTTGCGGTCGTTCGCATAGGTCACCGTGTGGGCCAAGGCGGCTTCAGCACAGGACAGGCCCGAGATGGCGATCTGCAAGCGCTCCCAAGGCAGCTCCTGCATCAAGTAAATGAAGCCCTGGTTTTCGCCGCCCAAGAGGTTGCCTGCCGGCACCATGACGTTGTCAAAAAACAGCTCGCAGGTGTCCTGCGCTTTGAGGCCGGCCTTCTTCAAGGGCTTGCCCTTGGTGAAGCCAGGCAGGTTGGCGTCCACCAACAGCAAGCTGGTGCCCTTGGCACCGGCCTCGGGCTTGGTTTTGGCCACGACGATCACAAAGTCTGACAAATAGCCGTTGGTGATGAAGGTTTTGGAGCCGTTCAAACGGTAATGGTCGACATCAGTGGACTGAATCAGCTGTTCAAGATTGTGCGCGATGGCAATCGATCCAAAGTCATCGCCAGCCCGGAGGCAAAGACTGCCAAAGTGAATCACAACATCTTGGCCCTTGTGCCCATGGATGAGTATGTGGACATCATCAATCAAGATGGGGTGAAGTACCTGGACTACACCAATGCCCTGCCACTGCTTGCGGAGGAATGGTCCCTGGCTTACCAAGCCGACCGCAAAATCCCTCCACACCCCGGTAGCCAGTGCGCCAGTTGTGAGTTCAAGTCAACTCCTGGCGATGGATACAAAAACGGCTTTAAAGAGTGCTGGGAGCAGGCCTATCAATTCACCGATGCCGATTTCGAGCAGGGTACCGTGCTTGACATTTATAACTACCGCAAGAAGGACAAACTAATCGCTGACGGCCGAGTGCGCCTGAGCAGCGTTAACGAAGACGATATCAATATTGTGGATGGCGGTGAAGAGCTCAGCCTTTCAGAACGTCAATGGATGCAGGTGCGCGGCATACCCGCGGATGAAGATCGAGGCGGCTATTGGATTGCGGATCATTTGATTCGCAAGGAAATGAGCTCTTGGAAGTACCCATACCATTTCATCGACTTTGAAACAAGCACCGTGGCCTTGCCCTTTCATGCGGGGATGCAGCCATATGAGCCCGTGGCTTTTCAGTTCTCGCACCATGTCATGCACGTAGACGGGCGCGTTGAACATGTTGGGGAGTTTTTGCTGACAGACCCTGTGGTTTTTCCTAACTTTAAATTTGTACAGGCGCTCAAGGATCAACTGGATCAAGATGATGGAACCGTGTTCATGTGGAGCCCGCATGAGAACACCATACTGAATAAGATCATCAAGCAGTTGGAATCTACGCCGAATCCTCCGGCCAACGGGCAGGAACTCGTTCAGTTCATCCGGTCTTTGGTCAAAGACGGTGAGCGAGCGATGTACGACCTGTGCAAGCTGAGCGGAAAAGCCTATTACCAGGTTGACACCAAGGGAAGCAGCTCAATCAAAAAAGTACTTCCTGCCGTATTGAAAACCTCGGCATTTCTACGCCAAAAATACAGCCAACCTATCTACGGATCCCAAGGTGGAATTCCAAGTAAGAATTTCACCAACTTCACCTGGTGGGTGAATGCAGGGCAGGGCGTTCCCTTGGAGCTCTATGACTTGCTCAAAGACTATGGGTCTGAGTTACTGGGCGAAACCGTCCTGGCGGGTGAAGATCCGGATGAACTGGTCATTGCCAATGGTGGTGCAGCTGCCACAGCCTACGCGAGGCTCCAGTTTGAAGAATTAGGAGTTGAGCAAAGGCGTAGGATCTGTGAGGCACTCCTGCGTTACTGCGAGTTGGACACCCTTGCCATGGTGATGATTGTTGAGGCGTGGAAAGAGTTCACCTCTACTGTCTAATATTAGATGATCAAAGGACACAAACCATGCACGAAATCAACTGTCCGCACTGCGGTAAAGCATTCAAGATAGATGAGGCTGGCTATGCCGACATCATCAAACAAGTGCGAGATAGCGAGTTTGAACAGCAATTACATGCCAGGCTTGAGCTGGCTGAGCAAGAAAAACGCAATGCGGTTGAACTGACCAGAGCGCAACTGTCCAATGACTTGCAAAAGGCCCAGTCTGACAAAGACGCTGTGATACAGGGACTCAAAGCCAAGCTAGACAACCTTCAACTTGCGCAGCAGATGGCCGTCAACCAGGCTGTCAGCGCCATTGAAAAGGAGCGCGACGAAGTCAAGGGCAGGTTGCAGCTTTCCCGCATGGAAAAGCAATTGGCCGAAACCGCCCTGAAAGAGAAATACGAAACACAGATCCAAGACCGTGACGACACCATAGAGCGCTTGCGTGACATGAAGGCAAGGCTCTCTACCAAGATGGTGGGTGAAACCCTGGAGCAGCATTGCGAGACCGAGTTCAATCGAATCCGGTCTATGGCATTTCCAAATTCCTATTTCGAAAAAGACAATGATGCCAAGGGTGGAAGCAAGGGGGACTACATCTTCAAAGACAAAGATGAGTCAGGTACAGAAATTGTCTCGATCATGTTTGAGATGAAAAATGAAAGCGATGAGACCGCAACCAAGAAAAAAAACGAAGACTCGGGCCAAAGAAAGAATCCCAGTTACGCTTCGCTCCAGCGGGACTGAGTTCGAGGAAGTCAGGGTTGGGAATGAGCCAGCAATACCGATTGAAAAACCGGGGCAGCGCCGTCCAGCTGCGAGAAGTCGAGTGCAACTTAAACTGCCATCAAGTCTGTCCTGACTCCGGGGTCCACTTCAGTTATATAAAAAATAATTAAATGTAATGTCCCGATATAAAGTGAGCACTAACCCTGTAGCTGATCTGGATTGTCTTGCGTAAACTGGTCCTCGCCAACAAGCGAAACAGGTGGGTGTTGGCGCATTCGAAAAGTTCACGCATCCCAATATGGCGTCTTGTCATACAACACTTTTGGAGGCTACTTATGGACATTCAAAACGCATCCCCATCTCTTTACAACGAGGACCTGGCGCCCGCCAAAGAACGACATTGGGGGGCTTTCAGCATCTTCAATGTCTGGACTTCGGACGTACACAGTCTGTGGGGTTACTACCTTGCGGCCAGTTTGTTTTTACTGTGCGGAAGTTTTCTTAATTTCGTGATTGCCATAGGGCTGGGCTCACTGGTGATTTTTGGGCTGATGAATTTGATGGGCTATGCAGGTGAAAAAACTGGAGTGCCCTACCCAGTGCTGGCGCGAGCATCCTTTGGCATTTGGGGCGCCAACTTACCGGCGCTGGTCAGAGCCATCGTGGCCTGCTTTTGGTATGGCGCGCAAACCGCTGCGGCCTCAGGCGCTATCGTGGCGCTGCTGACGCGAAGCGACGCCTTTATGGAGTACCACAAGACCACGCAATTCCTCGGGCATTCGGGCTTGGAATTTATTTGTTATGTGGTGGTCTGGGCCTTGCAACTCCTGATCATCCAAAACGGCATGGAAACCGTGCGTAAGTTTCAGGACTGGGCCGGGCCTGCGGTCTGGATTGCGATGCTGGTGCTGGCCGTGGGCTTGTGCGTCAAGGCAGGCGGATTTTCTTTCGACCATGAAATCCCGCAGGCCTTGTTGCTGGAGAAAACCAAGGACGCGGGTATTGGCGGTGAGCCTGGCTCGTTTTGGGCCTTGCTGGCAGTGAGCGCCACCTGGGTAACTTACTTCGCGGCGCTGTACTTGAACTTCTGCGACTTTTCGCGCTACGCCAAAAACAAAGAAGCCGTTACCAAGGGCAATTTGTGGGGTCTGCCGGTAAACCTGATTTTGTTCTCGCTGGTAGCGGGTGTCACCACCATTGCAGCCTTCAAGGTGTATGGCGAAGTGATGCTGCACCCGGAGCAAATTTCCGCCAAGTTTGACAGTTGGTTTCTGGCGATGCTTGCGGCACTGACCTTTGCCGTGGCGACCTTGGGTATCAATGTCGTCGCCAATTTTGTGTCGCCGGCGTTTGACTTTTCCAACGTCTTTCCCAATTCAATTGACTTCAAAAAAGGCGGTTACATCGCAGCGGGTATCGCTTTGATCTTGTATCCCTTTGCACCCTGGGAAGGCAATGCGGCCCATTTTGTCGGGGCCATTGGCGCCACCATGGGGCCGCTGCTGGGCATTATCTTGGTGGACTATTACCTGATCGCCAAAGGAGAGATCAATGTCGCCGCCTTATACGACGAGCAGGGGCAATACCGCTACGGCAACGGCTGGAACCCCAAAGCCCTAATCGCAACCGCCATAGGCGCGCTGTTTTCCAGCATCCTGCCCAACTTTAGCACTATATTGCCTAGCTGGTGGGGACTGTATGGATGGTTCTTTGGCGTGGTAATTGGTGGCGGTGTCTATTACGCCTTGAGCGGAGACCGCATGGCTAAAGAAGGCGGGGAAGCCGCTTAAGTTTTTTTATTAGTTTTGCTCCCCTTTAAAAGTGCGTCTTAGGATGCACTTTTTTTGGATCATGATATATCTTGTAACCGGTAGCTTCAATTCAGCAACCTGGATCTATTTTGGTCGACGCGAAGAAGGCGGACGCATTCTCAGCCCACAGGGGCGGCGCGTGGAAGTGCCTATCGCTGTAGCCGTCTTTTCGGCAGAAATGATGGCATGGCCACCACGAACCTACGTTGACAGGCTATACCGGGTGGCCAGATGGACCGAGATGCCAAAGGGTGGGCATTTCCCCGCAATGGAACAACCACAATTACTGGCAGATGATGTCAGAGCATTTGCGCGTTCCTTGCGTGCAGCATGAGTGGTGCTAAAACTCAACAGCGGTGGGGATTGCACCTTCAATGCGAATGGTGACCTCTGGTGTCAATTTGTATTGCTCATACATCACCTTGGCGCAGATCTGTAACGACCAGAAACTCAAGCCAGTAAAAACGAAAATTGAAAATATCTTGTTTTAAATCTTCTTAAAGTTTCAGTTGTCAGCATGGGCATGCTCATGCCACTTACGAATTATGGTGGTAACGTTACCACTTGAACACAGCCTTTGGTATTTGCTTGGTAATGGAAAAATCATACTAAGTCCCTTGCGTATCGCACCTCAGCATTAACAATTCGTACAAGCTCCCGCAACTCGGGCCTGTGACCGCCTTGCCAAGCACTCCTGCTGACTCGTTCCTTGCCATCAGGTGACTGTGGCCCTGTGGACTTAGCCCAAGGCTTCCATTGCCTGATGGCTTGGGACTGCTTGGCTCTGCGTTCAGTTGTCCAACTCATGAGGCTTACCGCTGAACAGTAACTGCAACGCCTGTAGTGCCAGCGTTGGCGCAATTCCACCCCATTGACTGTCCCGATGTCTCATTAGGGTCGCAAATTGTGACCATCAAAGCCCCGCTTTTGCTAAACCTTAGTTGTTGTGACTGGGCATGGGCCTCTTTTGTGGTCACTTGTATTGCAATAACGCTAAGGCTAATGGCAATAACAGTCAAAACGGCTTTGGTGTATCGGTCGATGGTCATGTTCAAACTCCTTGTTAGACGTTCACTGTAGCCAATACTTTGTTTGGCGCACATTGAGAATTCCCCGCGCCTGCTGATGGCTGACTGCAAATTCATCAATTCCAATTCCGAATTCTGAAAGCGGCATCATTACCGATCATCAGCTTCGCCTCAACTCAATTATCAAAAACAGCCAGCCCATTCTCCTGACTTTTCAGGGCGCGGGCCAATTCGCGCAGCATTGATCGTTCACCGCCCTTAAAACCCCTCATGGCTGAGCGTTCCTTACCCTCTTGGGATCTTGGCCCTGTTGACTCCTCCCAAGGCCTCCAGCGACGTATTAAGGCCGCTCTCAAGGCTCTGTGCTCTGGTGTCCTGATGTAGCTCATATGCACCTCCTGAAAGTTGGTTTGGCGGGTTTTGAGGAGTTCCATTTTCCGGGGCTGCATGGATAACATTGTTGACCTGCTGAGGGCCTGTCGTCAAATTGGCTTGCCCAAAAAAAGCAGCCTGTCTAGGGTGTTTCAAGTCGACCAACGCGGTTATGGTTGCGCGACTTTGAGCTTGAGCCTTTAAAGCGAGACCCAAGTAGGTTTGGTATTGAGGCAGTTGCTGCTGTACTGCGGCTCTTCGCGCCATGCTGGTGAAGATGGTCTGAAGCGCAGTGGCTTGACCAAGAAGCATTTCTTCAAGGCCTGTCAGATCATCTTTGGCAACGGTTTTAATTGAAACATCCAGCATATTAATCATTGCACCCAGATCTGCATCTTTGCCCATGATATTGGCTTGGAAGGCTTGAATTACCGAGGCATTATTCAATGACGGGACAGTAGCCAACACTCCCTTGCCCCTAGGTGATTCAGCCGTCAGGGTTTCCTTTTCTTGTTGATTCAACCTAGGAACAGCAGTGTTGGCTGGCTCAGCATTTGTAGAGGGGACAATTTTTTTTGAGGACTTATTTTTATGCATTCAAATAGCTCACGAGTTGATATGGGTACCACAAAGGTTGGCCGATAGGGCATCTGCGGCCATAGCCCAGCCCAGAAGCAATGCATTGTTGGCATTGAAAATGGTGGCTGTGATAAGCAACAAATAGAGCGCCTCCGTCCTTGATTGTTATGCCTAATTTCAAGGCGGCCTGACGGCAGAGATGTTCAAGTAGCAACGATTTTTCGACCTTAAGCATATTGAGATGTGAAGGCAAGAGCTTGGATGCCGGAAATACATCCAATCCCAAATTTCCATTTAGCTGGACTTGTACGCCTTCCCTGTTCACGAGACCAATAACCTCTAAAGCAGAAAGCGATGACATCAGATGGTCACCTTATCGTTGGAATTCAATTCAACTTGACCATCGTCTTGGCCAACTTGTCCAACATTCAAATCTTGGCCATCTTGGCCACCATGTGAAGCAAGATCGAAACCGTTCATGGATGCATTTCCCTTGTCTCGTTCAACTTGGCCAACTTGGCCACTTTCTTGTGGTCGGACAAGTTGGTCAACTTGCTTGGCCAAGTTGGACATGACCTCCTCGTCTGAATCATTACCGCCAGCTTTAAAGCCCGCCTTCGGTAACTTCCAATACCAAGCGTTACCCGTTCCTTTCTGTCGGATTACCTGTAATCGTTCAGCCGCTCTGCGTAGTGTGCGGGCTGCAACACCATTTTCTCTGGCCTGCTTCTGGACGTCCCTCACAGGAGTCAAACCATCAGCCAACACTTCAAACAAAAAGTCCATGGCAAGCGTTATGGCATTTTTGCTGTCGTCACCTTCGTTGTTTTCTTTTTCTGGATCGGCCAACAATTCTTTTGCGGTTCCATTTAAAGGACTTCCCCACAGAATTCGACTTGCTTGTATCCCGGGTATAGGCTCTGTTTGATCGATGATGTATTCAAAGCCTCCATCGTCTGGCCCTATGTTTGACTTGGCTCGCGCGAAAATTCGTCGATCTTCCTCGCCTTCTTCGCTTTTAACCTTGGCTGCGACAAGAACAATTCGAGCCACCGCAATAAACGCAACACTGCCAACAACACGCATTGCAGGATCAGAGCCTGCACCACCTTTGCTGAAGTGTGAAATACCAAGTACGGAAGCATTCAGCCTACTTGCCATGTCAACAACTGGCTGGAGATCGCGCCTGACCTCAGTGTTTTTATGACTGTCTCCTGTTACGGCAGAAACTACAGGGTCAACGATAATTAAGCTCAAGCCACCGATACGGTTTGCCTCACGCTCCAGAGCAGGCAAATCACGTGAAGGATCAAATGACCTGACATCTCCATTAACGCTCGTGCCTGAAACGAAATAACATTTTCCCCTGTCAGCTCCTGCGGCTAACAATCTAGGAAGCAGAGTATCCTTGGCATCATCTTCGCCGCTCCAAATCAAAATATTGCCCTGCCCACATTGACTGCCGTCTGGCCACCTACCTCCGACGCTTACAGTTGCTGCAAGGGATAACGCAATAGTTGTTTTACCTTGACCCGGAGCACCTGCCAAGATGTGTAATTTCCCCAATGCAAGCCAGTTCTTCCAAAGCCATTGGATTGGCTCTGGTGTTAGGTCAGATCCTCGAACAAGTACAACCTGATCTTTAATTTCTTGCGGCCCATCGTATGCCAAGGAGTCAGCTCCATCCAATGTAGACGCAATGGATTCATATTCAGTAATGGTTCTCATGGCAAGTACTCCTGACTGATCCGATTGATGCGGTTGGCACTCTTGTAAAGGCGACTCCTGTCTTCGTCAGTTAATCTGACGCCTTGTGCAACGTTGCCCGCAGCTATAGCCACAAGGCTTGCTTCAAACGCAAGTACTTCTATGGCACGAGCGGCTGACAATGTTTTTGGTCTTCGATCAATGGGGTATTTACCATCATCAACCCAAGCCCCAATTTTTTTTGCGGATTGAACAAAATCATCGCCGTGAAATTGAATGTAGTAGCTGAGTACATCACCGCCGCCAATTTGGCAATTCATGCACTTGAACGCGCCGTTTGCAATGTTTACTCGCATGGAGTCACTTCCTCCGTGAAAGTGGCATTGGGTTGTCCGCCACTTGGACGAATTTGGTCCCGCAAGCTTTAGCCCCTCAGATTCATAAAACTGGCTTGGGTCGGGCAGGCGACTTCGATCGAATGTCATTGCATACCCCCCGAGGCTTCAGCTTTGCGCTCAAGAACCCATGCATCTACGTCACGCTCAAGCCAGCCGACTGCGCGTCCGCCGGGGATTATTTGAAATGGTTTGGGGAATATGCCCTGTGCAACAAGATCAAACAGCTTGGCGCTGCTGATTTGAAGTTTTTGGCAAACATGTGCATGTCGAACGACTTGGATGCGGTCGACGTTGGTTGCTGTGATTTGGTGTGTTTTCATTGGTCCTCCTGTGTCTTAAGTGACCCAGTGAGACCAATGTAGGCATGAAGTTGAAATCGACCAAGATGGCGATCTGTAGTACCTATTTTTTCCCGAAGGAGAAATGGGGTTTGCGGTCGGTCGACTTGCTGTTCCAAGTCTTTCTGGCGGTGGTCTTTTTCACAAGCGGCAATGCTTTGCTGACCTCTTCAATGGCCAAATTGGTCTTCTTTGGTGATTCAGATTGCGTCGATGTCGCTATTGCTCCCATGACCATCTTTTTGTCCATCTCTTGTCTAAAGCGATCCTTACGAGCCCCTTGTCTGGCTGCAACATTTAGCGCCGAATTTGCATCTTCCCCTCGGCAAACTCGATGAAGAGCTACCCACAACCATTTTGAAATTTCGTAATCCAGTGGCTGGTTCCGATACGTCGCAAGTTCGAGTGCCTCAGCTACTTGCCACAATTTTCTTTGTCGTTCAATCAATGGCTCTCTTTTGGTCTGGTCAAGCGGATCTGTTTTTTTTGTTGTCATGGTCTGTCCTTTCAAACTTCAGAAGTTGGCTGTCTGTCTGCTTGGTGTCTAAGAATTGCTGCCACTGTTGCATCAGCTTTGAGCGTTTTTCCAACTGATCTTGCCTTCGATAGGCTGCTTCAGCTTTGTTCTTGATCGTGTGCGCCAGCGCCAGCTCAAGCGTTTCGTTAGCGAAGTTTGTGGTCTCAGCTGCCCAGTCACGGAACGTTGAACGCAGGCCATGCGGGGTGTATCCCTCAAAGCCGGGCATTCGCTTCATCGCCACCAAGCAGCTTCCCAGAGACATGTGTGAGTTTCTTTCGATGGAGTGGCTGGGGAAAACAAAATCGTTTTGCGCTTTGGCTTTCAAGACGTTCAGTATGTCCACGGCGCGTGAGCAAAGGGGAACGCGATGCTCGTTACCTGCTTTCATCCGCGTAGCGGGAACAGTCCAGACGTTTGTTAAAAAGTCCACTTCATCCCATCGTGCAGCAGCAACCTCCCCAGTTCTGCAAGCAGTAAGCAACATGAACTCCAATCCAAGTGAAGTCATTTCTCCTTGTTTGCGCAGAGCCGATACAAATTCGTTCGCACGTTGATAGGGAAGTGCAGGGTGGTGTTCGACCTTTTTGATCTTCTGTGACTTTGGCAAAAGCTGGCCGAGGGCACCTTTCAACCGAGCAGGGTTTTCGCCTTGGCAGTAGCCACGTGCTTTGCACCAGTCCAGAACGGTCTCGATTCGTTGGCGCACCCGTGTGGCAGTTTCCGTTTTGATTTGCCATATCGGCTGCAAGACTTTGAAAACGAGGGCTGTTGTGATCAGTTCGACGGGCAGTTTACCAAGCAGTGGGCTGGCGTAGGTGGTCAGTGTGTTTTGCCACTGCTGGCCGTGCTTGATATTCTTCCACTCAGATGACTTGGCTGCCATGCATTGGGTGATTGCCTCATCAAACGTGATCTGGTGGGCCCTTGCTGTGATTGCTACGGCGCGGGCCCTGTCTCTTTCGTCCTTGGGGTCAATGCCGTTCAAGACTTTGAGTCGCAGTTCACCGCTCAATGCACGGGCATCAGCGAGCCTGCGTGTCCGCGCAGAACCAAGTCCAAGCTCTCTTCGCTTCCGTGTGGTTGGGCTGGTGTATCGGAAGACCCAAGAACGGGTAACTCGTTCATTGACGGGAGTCACTTGCAAGTACAAGCCAGTATGCGGACCGTCTGCGTGATACCCGGCCCGAGTCTCAGTTTCGACCTGCTTAGCTGACAGTGCTTTTGCTGCTATTCTACCCACCTATTTACCCTCCAGTTTGAGCTGGATATTACTGGATTTTAATGGAGTTGAATAGAGCCCAGACCAAGTATTTTCAATGGCTTGCAGAGTGAAATGGAGTTTTTTGGAGTTGGGCGGGTTTGGATGCGTAGGACGTCCACTCCGCCATTTACTATGTAAATAAGAAATCCGCCTGTTTTAGCAGGCGGTTTTTTTTGCCCCTGTGATTTATGGACCATATTGTGAGAGCTTCACTGTGTTGACTCTTTTTGGATTTTGTTCATCCACCTTGCGAGTTCTGCACTAACACCTACCGATCTATTAAATTTCATCCAATCGTTGATTTGCCTTCGCAAGGTCCGATAGAGCAATTTTTGTCATTGCAGCCAACGCCTCTTGATGAGACCCAAAGTTTTCTATCATTTGATAGGTGGAGCTATCAAGGGCTACTAGATCTTTGTGCGCAATAACAGTGGTTTGTTTGTTGTGGTCAATGATGTACCAAGTGTTTTCAAAGTTCATTGAATTTCGCCCTCGTTATTCATTGTTACTGTCTAATTTAAATGCGTTGTATAACTTTTGTATTTTTTGCTCAGCAGCTAGACTAATCTCACTGTAGGGTGGTCTGAAATTGCTCCAATCTTTGTCTTTGTACAAAAGTGAGAGCAAAATCTTGTAGGCACTAATTTTGGGTGAGTTTTCGATGATGCTTAAGAATTCAACGATTCGATCATCTGGCTTTTTCTCTTTCATGCCTGGAATAAATACTTTTCCTGCAGCCTCCGGTTGAATGAGTAATTTTTGAATGGTTCTAGGAATTAAATTGGCAATTCGTGAAATGGTGCCAGTTGCTTTTAGCAATGTGATATCGAGCTCACTGGCTGAGAAAATTTGAGTCCTTTCGCCAAAAGATTTGATCAAATCCCCCGACCTGTAGTTGGTCTCTGTTTCATTGACAATCCCTGAGAAAACACTTTTGTGCTTTTCAAAAATATTGTAAATAACAGCATCTGATAGATTGACATAGTGAGGATCGGGAAGTAAGTGAAGATAAATATTTAAATGCGAATTTTCAAAATCCTTGAATACAAAATCAAAATAATCGGCTAGACCGCGTTCACTCACATCCTTGTAATAAAAGGGTGGAGCAATTAGACAGCCATGGATCTGTAATTTGGAGGCTAGGTTAATGAGTTGAATGGTGTCAATTGCAGAAGCACAGGTGGCTGAGATGATAATCGAAGAAGGTGCCACGCCCGCTTTGATCAAATGGATCAAAGCATCTGATTTTTCCTGAACACTGAAAGATGCCCCCTCACCCAAGTGTCCAAACAGGATCACTCCGCTGACACCTTTAAAAAATAGAGTCCTGATATGCGATTCGAATTTGTGATGATCAATTAATAGGCTGCTATTGAGGGGCGTGGGGACGTCCGGCCACACACCTGTCAAAGTACTTTTTGTAAGCATCACAATTCCCTTTGTTTAGTACGTCCGTTAAAGGCGAGTTGGCGGTGTTTTAGAGAGCCGATAACAAGTCAATTACCCTTGTTCACGACAAAACGCATTTGATATTTAACCATATAAAGGGTTGTGAAATTTGATGAATTGCCTCTATAGAGCTCTTAAATTAATCAATTAAAAACAGGTGGGAATCTTCAAGTCAGTTGGAGTGGAACTGTTGGAGCGTATCAACTCAATGGCGTAACACTCAGTGCTTCTCTTCCTTTTTGAAATCCCATAAATTGAAGTCATCTAATTCGATTTAGTTTCAATGGCTCAAAGAGATTGGGCTTTGATGGTTGTTGCTTTCCCTTTTTGATCGCTCGACTTTTGTTCTAAGTCTTCAAATTGAAACTTTCACATGCTCTTAAGAAGATGCGCATCCATTATCGTGCGGCGAAAAAAAGAAAGGGTGAAATCTTTCGATTTCACCCTTTGGGTTTAACTCTTGTTGAGTGCCTTAGACTTTAATTTTTACCCACTCGGTTTGAACCGATGAAGAGGTACATGGCAGGTACCACAAAAAGTGTGAACAACGTACCAATAGAGAGGCCAGCACAAATCACAATCCCCATGGCTTGTCGACCGGCTGCTCCCGCACCTGAGGCAATGACCAGGGGTACCACACCGAAAACCATGGCCGCGGTGGTCATGAGAATGGGTCTTAATCGAATGCTGGCGGATTGCTCAATGGCTTCTCGCTTGGTTTTGCCACTGTTTTGAAGTTGTTTGGCCACTTCAACGATCAAAATACCATGCTTACTGATCAATCCCATGAGTGTTACCAATCCCACCTCGGTATAAATATTCATGGTGGAAGCGCCCAAGAAGATGAAGATCATCGCTCCAAATAAAGCAAGTGGCACTGAGACCAAAATCACCACAGGATCTCTAAAGCTCTCAAATAGAGCAGCAAGGGCCAAAAACACAATGATGATAGAGAAGAGCATTGTCACCAAAAAGCCCCCCGATTCCTTCATGTATTGACGCGATTGTCCAGAGTAATCAACCGAGTAACCTGTAGGGGCCACTTCGGCCACCGTGTCTCTTAAGAATTGCAAGACCTCGCCTTGAGAAGCACCAGAAACGCCAGAGAGGGTTGCAGAATTCATCTGTTGGAACCGAGTGATCGATTCAGGGACTACATCGTAGCTAAGGGATGCAGCGGTACTTGCTTTTACAAGTGTTCCATTTGGTAGTTTGATATTGAAATCAAGTAGATCAGAAGGGTTGAGTCGATTGACCTGTAGAACTTGGGGGATGACTTTGTAGGATCTTCCCTCGATGGAAAAGTAATTGACATATCCACCGCCCAAAGCTGCCCCCAAAGCGTTCCCAACGTCTTGTTCTGTAAGTCCAAGAGATGAAATTTTGTCGCGATCGACGACCACAGTGGCTTGAGGTTTGTCAACTTTGAGGTCAACGTCTACAAAATAGAATTTCCCAGACGCACGAACTTTGTCCAGGACCTTTTGGGCCACTGAGTTCAAGTTT
>Ga0164297_10001484_pt1 | contig 24901 bp, 20 predicted proteins | sample GEODES058metaG_FD_113539 | JGI IMG/M metagenome (GOLD analysis project Ga0164297, IMG submission 113539) | Dystrophic lake water microbial communities from Trout Bog Lake, Wisconsin, USA - GEODES058 metaG | ecosystem: Environmental > Aquatic > Freshwater > Lake | place: USA: Trout Bog Lake... | reverse complement strand
TCACGCCCCGCGCCTGCGCCTTTTTAAACGTCACCGGCACCACGTCGCTCTCCGGCAGCGAGGTGCGGAAGATATACGGCCCCATTTCGGTGATGCCGGCGGCGGTGGTCGAGGTACCGACAATCGGCACCTTGCGCTCATTCGTCACCGGCCCTACCGCGAACATCTCGTTCGACAGCGTCGGCCCGATGATAATCACCGCCTTGTCGCGGCCGATCAACTTGCGCGCCGCATTGATCGCCTGGTCCTTATTGCCGGCACTATCTTCCACCGTCAGCGCAATCTTCTGCCCGCCCAGCACGCCTTTGGCATTCACTTCGGCCAACGCCAGATCGAGCCCGGCCTTGATGGCGATGCCATAGGCGGCGGCCGGGCCGGTGAGGATTTCAATGGCGCCAACCTGCACCTGCGCGGCGGCAAGGCTGGGCAGCGAGACCGAGGCGAGCAGCACAGCGGCGCCGGCCAGGAAATGGGTGCGTTTCATCATGGGCTTCCTCCAAATTGGGGCGAGTTGGCCGGAACCTAGCCGCAAAGCGGCTTGACAGTCCATCATCGGACCAGGATCGTATGCACACATACGATATGGGCAGCCATGAGCCGATACCTCCGACCAGACCGAGTAGAGGATGTGTCGGCCGCTCTCGCTGCCGGGGCCAGCCTGCTGCTGGCCGGCGCGACCGACCATTTCCCGACCCATGGCGATACGCCGCGCGATATCATCGACCTAAGCGGCCTCCCCGGTCTGCGCGCCATTGAAGCGCGGGCCGATCATTGGTGGCTCCCCTGCCTCGCCACCTGGTCCGATGTCATCGCCGCCGATCTGCCGTCGCAATTTGCCGGCCTGCAAGCCGCCGCCCGGCAAATTGGCGGGATGCAAATCCAGAACCGCGGCACCATGGTCGGCAATCTCTGCAATGCCAGCCCGGCGGCGGACGGGATTCCCTGCCTGCTGGCGTTGGATGCCGCGGTTGTGCTGTCCAGCGGCCGTGTGCTGCCGATAAGCGAATTTGTGCTCGGCCCCCGCCGCGTCGCCTGCGCACCACACGAATTCGTGCTCGGCCTGCGCGTGCCGCATCAGCCCGCCGCCCGTGCGGCCTTCCTCAAACTCGGCGCCCGCCGCTATCTCGTGATCTCAATCGCCATGGTTGCCATCGTCGCAGACCTCCAAGATGGCCGCATCACCCAAGCCCGCATAGCCGTCGGCGCCTGTTCCGCCCGTGCCGAACGGCTGCCGGCGCTGGAAGCCGATCTGCGCGGACAAATCCCGTCGGCCGATCTGGTACACCCGCATCACCTCGCCGGGCTGACCCCGATCGACGACGTGCGCGCCTCCGCCAGCTATCGCCGGCACGCGGCGCTGGAACTCGTGCGTCGCGCCGTGGCGGGGCTGGTATGATCGAACTTTCCGTCAACGGCGCCAATATCCTCTGGGCCGGCGATCCCATGCTGCGGCTGGCGGATTTCCTGCGCGACCAACTCGGCCTCACCGGCACCAAAGTCGGCTGCAACGCCGGCGATTGCGGCGCCTGCACCGTCCTGCTCGACGGCAACCAGGTCGGCGCCTGCCTGGTGCCCATGGGCCAGGCCGATGGCCGCGCGGTCGAAACCGTGGAGAGCCTTGCCACGCACGGCATCTTGTCCGCCCTGCAAGCCGCCTTCCTCCGCCACGGCGCCGCCCAATGCGGCTTCTGCACGCCGGGCGCCCTGATGGCCACCGCCTCGCTGCTGCGCCACACGCCCACCCCCAGCGAAGCGCAGGTGCAGGACGCCCTCGGCGGCGTGCTCTGTCGCTGCACCGGCTACCGCAAAATCATCGACGCCGTTCTCGATCTCGCCAACGCCGACAGCACCTCCCGCAACAGCATTGGCGATGGCGTCGGCGCCCGCCGTCCCCGGGTGGATGGCGCGGCCAAACTCACCGGCGCCGAGGGCTTCGGCGCCGACCTTCTGCCGGAAGACGACGTGCTGCATTTGCGCGTCCTCCGCAGCCCGCATCCACACGCCCGCTTCACCTTCGGCGATCTCGCAGCGTTCCGCGCCGCCCACCCCGCAATCGCTTTGCTGCTCACCGCCGCCGACATCCCGAATAATCTCTACGGCATCTACCCCGACGGCAAAGACCAGAAGGTGCTGGCTGACGGCTATGTGCGTCATCTCGGCGAACCCGTCTGCGCCCTGGTCGGGCCAGCCGTGGCGCTGGCGACGATCCTCGACGTCGATCTGCCGATCACCTGGACCGTGCTGCCACCCATCACCTTCACCGCCAGCAGCCCGAACCTGCACCCGCACGCCCCAGGCAACATCCTCTGCCAAGGTCGGGTCGCACGCGGCGATCTCACCCACGCCGCCGCCGCTGTTCGTGCCATCATCAACGTACAAACCGGGCTGGTCGAACACGCCTACCTGGAACCCGAAGCCGGCTTCGCCCAGCGCCTTGGCGACCGCATCGAGGTCACCGCCTGCACCCAAACCCCGTATATGGACCGCGACGAACTCGCCTTGATCCTGCGCCTCGCCCCGTCGCAAGTCCGCGTCATCCCCACCGCCGTCGGCGGCGGCTTTGGCGGCAAGCTCGATCTCTCCGTCCAACCATTGCTGGCCGTGGCCGCCTGGCGCCTGAACCAGCCGGTCCGCTGGGTCTACACCCGGGCCGAAAGCATGGTCGCCACCACCAAGCGCCACCCCTCCCGCATCACCGCGGAAGCTGCCGCCGACTCTACCGGCTGCCTCACCGCCTTTCGCTTCCACGGTGATTTCGATACCGGCGCCTATGCCAGTTGGGGGCCCACGGTCGCCAACCGGGTGCCGGTCCACGCTACCGGCCCGTATCGTGTCGGCAACTTGCTCTGCACCTCCACCGCCTGGCACAGCAACGGCCCGCCCGCCGGCGCCTTTCGCGGCTTCGGCGTACCGCAAGCCGCCATCGCGGCGGAGGCCCTGATGGACGACCTTGCCGACCAACTCGGCCACGACCGTCTCGCCTTCCGCCGCCGCAACGCCCTCGGTGTGGGCGATGCCACCGCCACCGGGCAACTCCTCGGAGCAGGGGCCGCGTTGCCAGCGTGTCTTGATGCGCTCGCCCCGCGCTGGGCCGCCTTGCGGGCGGATGCTGCTACCTTCAACGCCAGCAACACCGTCCTGCGCCACGGCGTCGGCGTTGCCTGCATGTGGTACGGCATCGGCAATACCTCGATGTCCAACCCCTCCGCCATGCGGATCGGCATCGCGGCTGACGGACGCTGCACCTTGTTCTCCGGCGCGGTCGATATCGGCCAGGGCTCCAACACAATCATGCGGCAAATCGCCGCCACCGCCCTCGGCGTGCCGGATGACGCCATTGCCCTCGTCACCGGCGATACCGACACCACGCTGGATGCCGGCAAAACCAGCGCCTCGCGGCAAACCTTCGTCAGCGGCAACGCCGCCCGCCTGGCCGCCGAGGGCCTGCGCGCGGAAATCCTCCGCCGCGCCAATGCCGGCCCAACCGCCCGCCTCAGCCTCGGCGCCGGCAAAATCGAGGTGCGGGACCAAGGTACGTGCCACACGCTGGACCTCACCGACCTGCCCGCCGAAGACGGTCTGGTGCTGCAACATATCGGCACGTTCGATCCACCGACGACCCCGTTGGACGCGAACGGCCAGGGCGTGCCCTATGCCAGCTACGCCTTCGCCGCCCAGCTCGCGCTGGTGGAGGTCGATACCCGCCTCGGCACCGTTCGCGCCCTGCGCATTGTCGCCGCGCATGATGTCGGCCGCGCCATCAATCCCACCTTGGTTGAAGGCCAGATCCATGGCGGCATCGCCCAGGGCCTCGGGCTGGCGTTGATGGAGGATTATGTGCCCGGCCGCACCGATAACCTGCACGACTATCTCATCCCCACCATCGGCGACATTCCACCGATCGAAACCCTCCTGATCGAACAGCCGGACCCGCTCGGCCCGTACGGGGCCAAGGGCGTGGGCGAGCCGGCTTTGGTCGCCACCGCGCCGGCCATTCTCAACGCCATTGCCGATGCCACCGGCGCCCGCATCACCCACATCCCCGCCACCCCCGCGCGTGTGCTGGCGGCACTACCGCGATGAAGCACCCACATCGCCAGCGCAACGTCGATGTTGATACCTCCAAGGCCGGAGCACTGGCATCCTCGCGCGCCCGCCCTGCCGCCAACGGCCGCGCCAGCACCATCCTGCGTGTCGGTCTGCGCCAACCCTGGCATGGGGACATGTATCATCGCGCGCTGACCGTCTCCTGGCCGCGCTTTCTGCTGGCCGCCAGTTTGGTCTACCTGTTCGCCAATAGCGTGTTCGCGCTGGCCTTCCTCGCCCAACCCGGCAGCATCGCCAACGCCCGTCCCGGCTCGTTCCTTGATGCCTTCTTCTTCAGCGTGCAAACCTTTGGCACCATCGGCTACGGCGTCATGTCCCCCGCCACCCCCTGGGCCAACACGGTGATGACGGTGGAAACCCTCGTCGGCATCATGCTCGTCGCCCTGACCACCGGCGTCATGTTCGCCCGCGTCTCCCGTCCCACCGCCCGCGTCCTGTTCAGCAAAGTCGCCGTCCTCACGGACTGGGAAGGCGTGCCCACGCTGATGGTCCGAATGGGAAACGAGCGCGTCAGCCAGATCGTCCAGGCCGAGGTCGGCATGAGCCTGGTGCGCAACGAACGCACGCGTGAAGGCCATGGCATGCGCCGCTTCTACGACCTCAAGCTGGAACGCACCCGCACCCCGGTCTTCGCCATGTCGTTCCAGGCCATGCACCGGATCGACGAAACCAGCCCGCTTTACGGCATGACGCATGCGGATCTCGAAACCACCGAGGCCGAACTCGTCGTCACTGTCACCGGCATGGATGAAACCATGGGGGCAACCGTGCACGCCCGCGGGTCCTACCTGCCGTCGGAAATCCGCTATCGCCACCGCTACGTCGATATCTTCGGCATGACCCCGGAAGGCCGCCGCGCCATCGACTATCGCCGCTTTCACGATACGGAGCCGACCGCATGACCACCACCCATGCCGGGCCGGCCGGTCCGGCCGCCGCCGCGTTGGCAGACCTCGCCCGCCCGGCGGATGATGTGGTGCTGTGCGACGCCTGCCCGGTGCTCTGCCGCATCCGCCCGGGCAAAACCGGCGCCTGCGACCGTTACGGCAATGTCGATCACCGCCTCACCCGCATGGACCCGCTCACCGTGCTGGTCCGCGCGCCCGATCAGGTCCGCTTTGCCGGTGCCGATTGGCCCGCCAACCCGCTCGCCGCCCGCGACGTCTTCCCCACCGGCATCGGCGCCAGCACCACCTATCCGGACTACAAACCCGCCCCCTTCATCGTCGGCGCCGAGATCGACGGTGTGGACATGGTCACCGTCGTCTCCGAAGGCATCTTCTCCTATTGCGGCCTCAAGGTGAAAATCGACACTGACCGCCATCTCGGCCCGGAAACCGCCGCCGTGCGTGCCGGTGGCGAGCAGATCGGCCATGTCACCACCGCCGAATATGGCAGCCAGATGCTGAGCCTCGGCGGCGTGCATCACCTCACCGGCGGCTCCAAGAAAGAGGGTGTCGCCACCTGCGACGCCTTGCTCGCTCTCGCCAACGGCGCGGCGGTGGACCTCACCATCGATGGCGGTGCGGCGGTGCGCGTCCAGTCCCACGCCGCCCCCATCGTCGATGGCGTGCCGGAAGCCCGCATGCGGGTCGGGTGCGGCAGTGCCACCATCGGCATTTTCGCCGGCCAATGGCTCGGCCATGCCGATGAGGTCATCGTGGTGGACGATCATATCACCGGCGTGCTGACCGAACACCAGGCCGGCAAGTTTCTCGGCATGCGCCCCGCCGGCATCCGCGTCCGTGGCCGCCGCTCCACCCCTGGCCGCTATTTCCAGGTCGCCAATCCCGGCCTCGGCTGGGGCGGCACCGATATCGCGGACCCGCTGGCGATCATTGAGCGCATCGACCCCAAACTGGCCTGGCCCGGCCTGCGCCTGCTGATGGTCTCCACCACCGGCGAACACGCCGCCTGGTTTGTGCTCGACAGCGCCCTGCACCCACAACCCGCCCCCATGCCGCCCGCCATCCTCGCCGCCGTCGCCCGCATCGGCGAAAACTGCGAGCCCGCTCTCTGCTCCGTCCTGTTCATGGCCGGTGCCGGCGGCAGCCTGCGCGCCGGGGCAACGGAAAATCCAGTCCTGCTCACCCAGGCCGTGCAATCCGGCCGCGCCCGCGTCACCTCCGGCGGCGCCCGGGTGTTCGTCTGGCCCGGCGGTGGCATCACCTACCTCGTCGATATCGCCGACATGCCGGCGCAGTCCTTCGGTGCCGTCCCCACCCCGGCGCTGGTCGCCCCGATCGAGTTCACCCTGCCGGCCGCGGACTACGCCGCCCTCGGCGGCTACACCGACCGCGTCCGCCCGCTCGCCGACATCCTCGCCGAAACGCGCCCGCGCGCTGTCACCCTGCCTGGGGGCGTGTTTCCGCGATAGCTGCCCGTAATCAAGCACGGTTGCCCCCGCCTGCCGCCCGAACTAGGGTGCGCGGCTTTTCGTTTTCAACCGCCCGAAAGTCCGGATCATGTCCCTGACCGCCGAACGCCTCGACCGCATCTCCGCCTCCATGACCATCGCCATCTCAACCAAGGCGCGGGCGATGAAAGCGGCCGGCCGGGATGTCATCATGCTGTCCCAGGGCGAGCCCGATTTCGAAACCCCGCAATTCATTAAAGACGCCGCCATCGCCGCCATCCAGTCCGGCGACACGCGCTACACCGATGTCTCCGGCACCCTCGCCCTGCGCAAGGCCGTCGCCCATAAGTTCAAGGTCGATAGCGGCCTGGATTACAAGCCGGAGGAAATCATCGTCTCCACCGGCGGCAAGCAGGTGATCTTCAACGCCATGGTCGCCACCCTCGATAAGGGCGACGAAGTCATCATCCCCACCCCGGCCTGGGTCAGCTACCCCGATATCGTGGCCCTCGCCGATGGCACCCCGGTGCTCGTCCCCTGCGGCCAGAACAACGGCTTCAAGCTGCGGGCGGAAGATCTGGAAGCGGCGATCACCCCGAAGACCAAGTGGTTCCTGCTCAACAACCCCTGCAACCCGACGGGTGCGGCCTACTCGGCCGCCGAACTGCGTGCCATTTGCGATGTGCTGCTACGCCACCCTAATGTTTGGATCTTCACAGACGATATCTACGAGAAGCTGGCCTATGACGGCTTCAAGCCCGCCACCATCGTCGAGGTCGAGCCAAAACTGCGCGACCGCACCCTGACCATGAACGGCTGCTCGAAAGCCTATGCCATGACCGGCTGGCGTATCGGCTTCGCCGGTGGCCCGCAACACCTCATCAAGGCGCTCGACAAGCTGCAAAGCCAGAGCACCTCGAACACCTCTTCCATCTCCCAGGCCGCCGCCGTCGCCGCCCTCACCGGCCCGCAGGAATTCATCGGCGAAATGGTGGAAGCCTTCCAGCGCCGGCGGGACATGGTGGTGGACATGCTTAACCAGGCCCCTGGCATTAACTGCGCCAAACCGGAAGGTGCCTTCTACGTCTTCCCGTCCGTCCATGGCTGCATCGGCAAAACCACCGCGTCCGGCAAGAAGATCGAAACCGATGAGGATTTCGTGCTGACCCTGCTGGAGGAAGAGGGCGTCGCCGCCGTGCATGGCTCGGCCTTTCTCTACCCCGGCCATTTCCGCATTTCCTATGCGCTCGATGATGCCAGTCTCGCCGAAGCCTGCCGCCGCATTCAGAAGTTCTGCCAGGGGATGCACTAAGCCATGACCACGCCGGGTTTTGCCGATCGGCTGGCACGTGTGCCGGTCGCCGCCACCACCGCCATGACCGTCCGGGCGCGCGAGTTGCGCGCCCAAGGCCATAGCGTCATCGCGCTCACGATCGGCGAACCCAATTTCGACACCGAACCCCACGCGATCGAGGCCGCCCATCAGGCGGCCTTGCGCGGGGAAACCAAATACCCGGCGCAAGACGGCATTCCGCCGCTCAAGCTGGCGATCCAAAAAAAGTTCAAACGCGAACACGGCCTGGACTACGCCCTCGATGAAATCGCCGTTAGCGGCGGCGGCAAGCAGGCGATCTTCAACGCCCTGATGGCCACCGTGAACGATGGCGACGAAGTCGTCATCCCCGCGCCCTATTGGGGCGCCTACCCGCTGATGACCAAGTTGGTCGGCGGTGTGCCGGTGGTCGTCAACTGTCCGGAAAACAACGGCTTCCGCCTGCGCCCGGAAGACCTGGAAGCCGCCATCACGCCGAAAACCAAATGGCTGATGCTGAACTTCCCCAATAACCCGACCGGCGCGGTCTGCACCCCGGAAGACCTGCGTAAAATCGCCGACGTCATGCTGCGCCACCCGCATGTGTGGATCATGTCGGACGACATGTACGAACACCTGATGTATGCGGACTTCCAATACACCACCCTGTGCGCCGTCGAGCCGAAACTGCGCGACCGCACCGTCATCATCTCCGGCGTCTCCAAAACCTACGCCATGACCGGCTGGCGCATCGGCTTCGCCGCCGGGCCGCAGCCGCTGATCAAGGCGATGGTCAACATGCAAGGCCAGGTCACCGCCGGCGCCTCCTCGGTCGGGCAAGCCGCCGCCGTCGCCGCCCTCGAAGGCCCGCAGGAAGGCGTCGCCCAGCGCAAAGCCATCTACCAGGCCCGCCGGGATCGCGTCGTCGCCGCCCTGAACGCCATGCCCGGCATCACCTGCCACAAGCCGGAAGGCGCGTTCTACGTCTACCCGAACATCGCCGGCTGTCTCGGCCGCACCACCGCCAACGGCACCAAGATCGAGACCGATTCGGATTTCGCCCTGGCCTGCCTGGAAGAAGCCCATGTGGCGCTGGTCTCCGGCAAGGCCTTCGGCATGTCGCCCTATCTGCGCATCTCGTACGCCACCAAGGATGACGACCTCGACGAAGCCATGCGCCGCATGGCCGCCTTCGTCGGCGGCCTGAAGTGACCGCAGCTCCCGTCCTGCTTCCAGGACGGGCTGACCAAAGCGTCCTGCTTCCAGGACGGGCTGATCAAATCATCCTCCGCGCAGGACGGGATGATGACGCCGCCGGCTTCATCGCCCTGCTGACCGAATGCTGGCTGGAATACCCGGGCTGCGTCGTCGATATCGACGGCGAAGTGCCGGAACTCCATGCCCTCGCCAGCTATTTCGCCGAGCAGAACGGCGCCCTCTGGGTCGCCGAGCAAGCCGGCCGCGTCGTCGGCATGATCGCCACCCGCCCGCTCGGCGACCATGTCTGGGAACTCTGCAAAGTTTACGCCTATGCCAGCCAACGCGGCACCGGCCTGGCGCAACGCCTGATGCACCTCGCCGAAACCCATGCCCGCAGCCAAGGCGGCATCGAGATGAAGCTGTGGTCCGATACCCGCTTCGATCGCGCCCACCGCTTCTATGAAAAACACGGCTATATCCGCGAAGGCGCCATCCGCGTCCTGAACGACCTCTCCAACTCGCTCGAATTCGGCTACGCCAAACCGCTCGCCGGCATTGTCATCCGCCAACTCGATGCCGCCGCCGCCGCCTCCGCCATCCCCGCTTTGCAGTCGCTGGCCGAAAGCCAGCCGGTCTGGCGCAAAGCCGCCTCCGATGTCGCCCTCGCCAGCCGCATCCTCCTGCTTGCCTGGGTGGATGGCGAACCCGCCGGCCTCGCCAATCTCCACCTCGCCGCCCCGCATCGCGCCGAGTTGCAAACCTTGCACGTCGCCCCCGCCTTCCGCCGCCGTGGCGTCGCCCGCGCCTTGCTGCACCACGCCCAATCCCTCGGCCACGCCCTGCTCACCAGCCAATCGCCGGACACGGACGCCGCCCGCGCCACCCTGCACGCCGCCGGCTGGACCGCAGCCGGCCGCATCCCCAACTTCCTCCGGGCGCCCGATGGCACCCCGGTTGCCATGCTAATATTTTACCGGGAAGCTAGATAAAAACGAACGAAATTCAATAATTATAACGATATCGAAACAAAATAGACGCCGTTCATCCCGCGCGCCTCACGCCTGCTTTTTCGGCCACCAAGGCGCCCGGATCGGCCCGGGAGACCAAGGCTTCTCCTTCTTCACCCGCGGCTTACGCACCACCGGCGGCCGAGGCTTGCGCACCCGCACCACCACCGGCCCCACCTCCACCCCCAGCATCCGCCCCAACGGCCGTAACACCCGCCCAACTCCGGGCACGGAGGCCAGCAGCGCCGCCATCTCCGGCTCTGTCAGCAATGCCTGCAACTGGCAGCCGAACCCCGCCGCCTCCCAGCCCAACGCCTTAACCAGCCAAGCCTTGCCAGTCGGCATTCGCACCCGAGGCGCCAAAACCCTGCGCGCCTGCGCGGCCCGCACCACCTTCGGCGCCGCCACCATCGGCACCCGCCGAAACCGCCGCACCGTCCGGTGCAACCAGCCCCACAACGGCACAATCAGCGCCATATACTTGGGCTCACGCAGAAATCGCCGCGCGATCAGTGCCGCGATCGCCGAAACAATCATCTCCATCCGCTGCACCGTCTCGGGGGCAGCATCGCCGACGCGCAGGGCGGGAGAAATAAAGCTCATAAAGTTATTTATAACAACAAATAACACTCTGACGCAAGCAAAATGTAGTAAGCCCAGGCCTGACCGCGCGCCTGCTAAAGGCCCACGCCGCCGCCAGCGGCACCACTGTCTCGATTGCCAATCCGTCCAACACGCCCGTCAACCCGACCGTGCATAGGCTGCCCGGCCCGAAGCCCGCGCTAATCCCAGGCCGCGCAAGACCAATGGCTCACCACCCCCACGGACTCCTGGGCAAACCGCTTTTTATACGCCGCCCGCACCGCCGCCACCTTGGCCCAGGTCTCCGCCGAGGCGCTGGTGACAATTTCCACCACCGTCGCCTTCTCCCGGATCACCTTGCCCGTCGCCCGTTGCTGCCATTGCCCGCTCGCCTCCAGCACCGTCAGCCCGGCCGGGAAGCGCGGGGTCACCTCACGCCCGAGGTAATCCGCCCATTGCGCCGCATCGATCTGGCTGCCGTCCTTCATCGCCCGGCCATAAAACAACTGCACCGTCACCTGCGCCTCCCCCGGCATGTCGTCGCAACTCGGCGCGGCATTGGCAACAAACGGGGCCCAAATCATCGCGGCCATCAGCACTCGGCGCATCTGCATTCTCCTTGGCGCGGCCTCTGGCGGAGCGGGCCGGGCGGCGATACCATCGCTAGCATACCGGTTCGCGTTGGGCCGGCTGCAAGAGGAATCTCTCATGTCTGAATCTCCCGTCGTCGCCGGCAAGGCGCCCATCAAGGTCGCCGTTGAAGCAGGCAAAGACTATTACTGGTGCTCCTGCGGCAAAAGCACCAAGCAGCCGTTCTGTGATGGCAGCCACAAGGGCAGCAGCTTCGTGCCGATGAAATACACCGCCGCCGCCACGGGTGACGCCTGGTTCTGCGCCTGCAAAGCCTCCGCCAAGTCGCCGCTGTGCGACGGCAGCCACAAGGCGCTCGCCTAACACCACGCCCCGCCGCGATGATCGGGGCACCGGTCATCGTGGCGTGTTCGCGCTCTCCCCCCTGGCTATAGAGGTATTCGATGTCCGGTGTTGAAGACCCGCGGGTAAACTCGCGCATTGTCGCCGCTTATCGCGCGCGCACCACCGCCTCCGCCGATCTCAACCGCCAGGCGCGCGACCTGCTGCCCAGCGGCATCGCCCATGATGCCCGCAATCTGGATCCCTACAGCGTCTACATCACCCGCGCGCTCGGCCCGCATAAATGGGATGTCGATGGCAATCGCTACATGGATTATTTCGGTGGCCACGGCGCCTTGATCCTCGGCCATTCCAACCCCACCGTCACCGCAGCCGCCGCAGCCGCGATGGCGGAAGGCACCCAGTTCGGCGCCAGCCACCCGCGGGAAATCGCCTGGGCCCGCGCCATCCAGCGCCTCGTCCCCTCGGCGGAGCGCATCCGCTTCACCTCATCGGGCACCGAAGCCACGCTGATGGCCGTTCGCCTCGCCCGCGCCTTCACCGGGCGGGAAGCGTTGTTGCGCTTCAAAGGCCATTTCCACGGTTGGCACGACCAGATGACATCCGGCTACACCAACCATTACGACGGCACCCCCACCCCCGGCGTGCTGCCCGGCGTGGCGCAAAAATCCGTCCTCGTGCCGCCCGGCGATCTCGCGGCGGTGGAAGCCGCCTTGCGTGCCAATAACGACATCGCGGCCATCATCCTCGAACCCACCGGCTCCTCCTTCGGCCAGGTGCCGCTCACCCCGGAATTTCTGCACGGGCTGCGCCGCCTCACCGAAGCGCATGGCGTGCTGCTGATTTTCGATGAGGTCGTCACCGGCTTCCGCGTGTCCCCCGGCGGCGCCCAAGTCGCCTTCGGCATCCGGCCAGACCTGTCGAGCTTCGCCAAAATCGTCGCCGGCGGCCTGCCCGGCGCGGCCGTCGCCGGCCGCAAGGATGTGCTGGACTTGCTGGATTTTGAGGCGACAGCCAAAGCCGGGCGGGAGAAAATCGGCCATCCCGGCACCTTCAATGCCAACCCCGTCTCCGCCGCCGCCGGCATTGCCTGCCTGACCCTGCTGGCGGAAACCGATGCCGTCGCCCGCGCCGCCGTCACCGCCGCCGATCTGCGCGCCGGATTGAATGACGCACTGGCCACCGCCGGGGTCAAATGGTCGGTCTACGGCACCTCGTCCGGCTTCCATCTGTTCATGAACCCGCAAAACCGCGACATCACCCCGCACGGCTTCGACCCCTATGCGGCGTCGATGGACGAGCTGAAAACCCAGGACAGCCGCCTGAACAACCGCATGCGCCTCGCCATGCTGGTCGGCGGCGTCGATCTCAACCCCCGTCTTGGCGGCTTCACCTCCTCCACCCACACCGCGCAAGATGTGGCGGACACCGTCGCCGCCTTCACCGAAGCGCTGCGGATGCTGAAAACCGAAGGCGAGTTGCCGAATTAGGGGAGAGCGCAATGACCGACGCCGATCTGGGGTTTCTGCCAGCCACCGAACTGGCGCCGATGCTGCGCGCCAAAACCATCTCCCCGGTGGAGGTCACGCAATCCCTGCTCCATCGCATCGAACGGCTGGAACCGCGCCTGAACGCCTTCGCCACCCTGGCCGCCGATCAGGCGATGGACGCCGCCCGCGCGGCGGAAAAATCCCTGATGGCCGGCGGCCCGCTCGGCCGCCTGCACGGCATCCCGGTCACCATCAAAGACCTCGCTTCCGTGCAGAATATGCCGTGGAAATCCGGCAGCCACATCAACGCCGGCATCACCGGCAGCTTCGATACCCCCTTCGTCGCCCGGCTGCGGGCAGAAGGCGCGGTGATCCTCGGCAAAACCACCACCTCGGAATTCGGCTGGACCGGCGTCTCCCGCAGCCCGCTCACCGGCATCACCCACAACCCCTGGAAGCACGGCTATAATGCCGGCGCATCCTCAGCCGGGGCAGGGGCCGCCGCCGCCGCTGGCTACGGCCCGCTGCACCAGGGGAGCGACGGCGCCGGCTCGATCCGCATGCCCAGCCATTTCTGCGGCGTCTTCGGCCTCAAGCCCAGCTATGGCCGGGTGCCGTCCTACCCCGTCGCCGGCACCGGCGACTACACCAGCCATAACGGCCCGATGACCCGCACGGTGGCCGACAGCGCCCTGATGCTGCAAATCATGTCCGGCCCGGCCTGGCAGGATCACACCTCGCTGGAGGCCTGGCCGGCAGACTATCCCGCCCGCCTGCACGATGGCATCAAAGGCAAACGCGTCGCCTTCAGCGCCGATCTCGGCCACGCCCGGGTGGACCCCGATGTTGCCGCCCTGGTCCGCACAGCCGCCGAAACCTTCGCCCAAGCCGCCGGCGTCGAACTCATCGACGTCACCCCGGACTGGGGCCCGGCCGGCCCGGCCCTCGGCCGCGGCATGTGGTCCTCCCATCTCGCCCGGCTGGCGAAATATCTGCCAGAATGGGAAAGCCGGATGGACCCGGGCCTGGTCGCCTGCATCCGTGCCGGGGAAGGCACCAGCATGGCCGCCTACCAGGACCTGCGCGCCCGCAAGATGGACTATATCGCCGGCATCCATCGTTCCTTCCAGGACTGGGATTTCCTCATCACCCCCTCCGTTTCGGTCGCCGCCTTCCCGGCGGAAAAGCTGATGCCGGACCACTGGCCCACCCATGCCTGGGATTGGATGAGCTGGGCGGAATTCTCCTACCCCTTCAACATGGCCTGGAACCCGGCCGCCAACCTGCCCTGCGGCTTCACCGCCGCCGGCCTGCCGGTCGGCCTGCAAATCGTCGGCCGCCGCTTTGACGATCTCGGCGTGCTGCAAGCCTCGGCCGTGTTCGAGCAAGCCCTCCCCTGGGCCGACAAACGCCCGCCGCTCGATGTTTAACGTCCAGCCCATTGGCCGGCTGCGCACCCCCTGGGCCACCACCTCGGCGTGCCCGCGCAACGGCCGCCGGGCGGACCCGCCGCCGCTGTGCCACGTCGAGCTTGATCCTGCCTTCATCGACGGCCTGCACAGCATCGAAGGCTATTCGCACCTCATCCTGCTCTACTGGCTGGACCGCGCCACCACGCCGGAAATGATTTTCACCCCGCCACGCGATACCGAACCCCGCGGCGTCTTCGCCACCCGCACCCCGCGCCGCCCCAACCCGATCGGCCTCTCGGTGGTGAAATTCGAAGGCATCGAACGTCCCGGCGTGCTGGCGGTGCGCTATCTGGATTGTGTCGATGGCACGCCGCTGATTGATATCAAACCCTACCTGGCGACGACGGATAGTGAGCCGCAAGCGAGTATGGGGTTTCAAAGGCGATAAGCACGTCTTTGTTTGAAAACAAAGAAGCAAAAAAACTTTATGACTTCCTTGCCTGCGGCATAATCTCACCGGAGAGTGTACGGCGAAGCCCAGACATTGATAAAAAGTTTTTTTGGTTCTTTTTGCCCACAAAAAGAACACCTGTCTTTTTCCTGCATGGAGCCAAAACATGCCCCGCCCCGTCCGCACCCTCCCCAAGCCCACCGCCATGATCGTCGCCCCGCAGCCGGAGGCGGTGGAGGCCGGCGCCGCCATGCTCGCCGCCGGCGGTAACGCCATCGATGCTGTGCTGGCCTGCGCCTTTACCCAAGGCGTGGTGGACCCGCTGATGTGCGGCGTCGGCGGCCTCGGCGTCATCCACATCTACGACAGCACCACCGGCCGGCATGAAATCATCGACGGCCTGTCCACCTGTCCCGCCGCGTCCACCGCTGATATGTGGGCAGCGGATTTCGAAGGCGAATGTGCGGATGGCTTCGGCTTCCGGGTGCGCAACTACGCCAACGAACTCGGCCACCGCGCCGTCACCACCCCCGGCATTCTCCGCACCTTCGCCCTCGCCCATGCCCGTTTCGGCAGCAAGCCCTGGGGCGATCTGTTCGACGGCGCCATCCGCTTCGCCAGCGACGGCTGGATCATCCGCCCCCACGTCGCCGGCGTGTTCGCCACGGACGAGAGCGGCTACGGCCGGCTGCCCTATTCCCGCAAACTCGCTTTCACCCCGGATGGCATCGCGCTTTATTGCCGCCCCGATGGCAGCCCGAAACGCCTCGGGGACAGTGTCCGCAACCCCGGCCTCGCCGCCACCCTGGCCACCATCGCCCGCGACGGCGCCGATAGCTTCTACACCGGCGCCCTCGCGGAGCGCATAGTTGCGGACATGCAAGCCCATGGCGGCCTGCTCTCGCTGGCCGACCTCGCCGGCTTCACCCCGCGCACGGTGCAGCCAATCTGGATCACCTATCGCGGCCGCCGCATCGCGCTGCCACCGCCGCCCGCCGGCGGCATCACGGTGGCGGAAATCCTGCGCATCGTCGAACGCTTTGATCTCGCGGCCCTCGGCCACAACACGCCCGAATACATCCGCGTCGTGGCCGAAGCGATGAAGATCGCCGGCCGCGACAAGGACGAACACATCGGCGATCCGGATTTCGTTCCGCCGCCGCTCGATATGTTGTTGTCAGACGCCTACGCCGATGCCTGCGCGGACCGCATCCGCCGTGGCGAAAAAGCCCAACTCACCCGCGTGCTGTCAGACAGCAAAGGCACCACCACCATCTCCTGCACGGACCGCAACGGCCTGGTCGTGTCCGTCACCCACACCCTCGGCGTGCCCTCCGGCGTCATCCCTCCCGGCCTCGGCTGCATGCTGAATGGCGCGATGAACTGGTGCGACCCGCGTCCCGGCCGCGCCACCTCCATCGCCCCGGGCAAGCGCCGCTTCTCCTCGATGTCACCAACCTTGGTGTTCGATAGCGGCAAGCCGGTCGTCACCATCGGCGCGCCGGGCGGCGCCTGGATCGGCGTCGCCGTCTCGCAGGTCCTGCTCAACGTGCTGGATTTCGGCATGGGCATGCAGGAGGCTGTCATGGCCCCGCGCTTCTCCGCCACCACAGATGCCATAGACATCGGCAACCGCGTGCCCCGCGCCACCCAGGCCGCGCTGGAGGCGATGGGCTACCAGGTCAACCGCACCGCCGCCACCTTCCCCTTCGCCGGGGTGCACGGCATCGGCATGTGGGATGGCATCCTCGATGGCGGTGCGGACCCGCAACGCGATGGCTACGCCGCCGGCGTGGCCTGAACAGCATTTCGGCCCGTGGCGGGCGCCACGGGCCGAACAGTCACGCTCGCACAGGCGAAATGTTAGAAGCGGTAGCCAAAGCCCGCGCCGAACACCGTCGGGTTCAACGCAGTCTTGGCGGTAATGGAGCCATTGATCTTTGCCCGCGTGTTCAGGAAAATCTGTTTCACGTCGAGGTTGGCAAACCAACGCCCGGTCAGGTCAAAGTCCACGCCGGCCTGGATCACTTCACCAATATTATTGGTCATCTTCAGGTTGGTCACCGTGCCGCCAGCGGCTTTGGTGTTGTAGAACAGCGTGTAGTTCAGGCCCGCGCCGAGATAGGGGTTCACCGAGCTCTTCGGCAGGAAGTGATACTGCACCGTCAAAGCCGGCGGCAGCACCCAGGTGGAGCCCACCTTCAACCCGCCCAACGAGGTATTGGTCGCGGTGATATTATGCTTCGTCGCCGCCGCGATCAGCTCCATCGCCCAGTTGTCGGTCAGGAAGTAGGAGAAATCCACTTCCGGCGCCAGGGTGGAGTCAGTGCTCACCTGGCCGCCAATCGCACTGATATTGCTCGGCCCGTTCTGCGGCATCACGTCGATCAAGCGGCCACGGATCAGGATCGAGCCGGCATGCACGCCATTATCGGTCGATTGCGCCATGGCGGTACCGGACAGCATCGTCGCTGCCACCAAAATACCGGCCAGACCACTAAAGATTTTCGCTTTCATATCGCCCTCGACTCGCTCTGCATTCGTTTTTCGCATGAACCCGATGTCATGCCTTACGGATGCTAGGAACGCCCGGCAGGGCCCGCCCGCTTTGATCTGAGTCAACGCCGGATCATTGCGGGGATGGGTGTGTCAAATCAGCAACATTCCCAGTGTAGCCAAGTCACGGGGCCACCAGCCAATGCCAGCGGCCCCGCTTTATCCAGGCTATTTCTGGTCCGGCGCGCGTTCCAGCGAGTGGTCATGCCCCAGCAGCAGCACAATCACCATCGCCACCGCCGCGCAGCCGGCGATCAGCAGCAGGCCGCCGGAGAAACTCCCGGTCGCCTTCTGGATATACCCCATCGCATACGGCCCGGCGAAGCCGGACAGGTTGCCGATCGAGTTGATCGCCGCAATCCCCGCCGCCGCCGCCGCGCCAGACAGAAACGCCGTCGGCAGCGTCCAGAACACCGGCAGCACGCCAAACACCCCAAACGCGCCGACCGACAGCGCCACCATCTTCATCGTCGGGTCGGGCAGGAAGGTGGAAATGCCAATGCCGAACGCGGCAATCGCCAGCGCAATGGCCGCATGCCATTTCCGCTCCATCAACCGGTCCGAACGCCGGCCCCACCACACCATGCCGATCGTGCCGACAACGTAGGGGATCGCGGTCACAAACCCGGTTTGCGCGTTGGTCAGCCCGAACGCTTTCACAATCTGCGGCAGCCAGAAACCAATGCCGTAGTTGCACGCCACCGCGCCGAAATACACCAGCGACAGCGCCAGCACCCGCGGGTTGAACAGCGATTGCACGATGGAGAAATGCTTCACCTCCGTGCGCTGCTGCTCCTCAGCCACCAGCCGCGTCGCCAACCAGGACCGTTCGTCATCCGCCAGCCAGCCCGCATCCGCCGGCCGGTCGGTGAGGTAGAACAGAACCACCACCGCCAACACCAGCGCCGGCAACGCCTCGATAATGAACAGCCACTGCCAGCCCGCCAGCCCGCTCGCCCCATCCAGCCCCAGCAGCAGGCCGGAAACCGGCGCGCCAATCACCGACGACAGCGGGATCGCCGCCATAAACGCGGCAATAATCCGCCCGCGATACACCGATGGGAACCACAGCGTGATGTAGAAGATAATGCCAGGGAAGAAGCCGGCTTCCGCCAGCCCAAGCAAAACCCGGATGATGTAGAACGTATATTCCTGCGAAATCCCGGTCGCGGCCGCAATCTGCGGAATAAACGCCATCAACCCGGACAGCAGGCCCCAGCTGATCATAATCCGCGCAATCCACTTCCGCGCGCCAAACTTGTTCATAAACAGATTGGACGGCACTTCGAACAGGAAGTAGGCGATAAAGAAGATACCGGCGCCGAAACCGAACATCTCGGCATCCAGCCCCAACGCCTTATTCATCGTCAGCGCCGCGAAGCCGACATTCACCCGGTCGAGATAGGCAACGAAATAACAAACGATCAAAAACGGAATTAATCGCCATGATACCTTGGCGATCGTGCGTGTTTCGACTTCAGACATGCCGCAACTCCCTTTGGCGCCGCTTACGCGGACTGGGTCGCCCGGCCCCCGATGGGCCAGCCAACAGCTCACACCGCTGCGCCATAGCCGAAACCGCGAGATGACAGAAGCGTTAATCTTTACCGGTGCCATCCGGCCGCCACCGCCGCATCACCGCCTGCAACTGGTCGAGCGGCAGCGCATGGATCACCCGCCCGTCGCGGCCGGTCATCGTTTCGGCCATGCACATCGCATTCAGGATCGCCTCCTCGGTCGCTTCCGCCGCCGCCTGGAATAAATCCGTCATCGCCTCGGGCGCCAGCATTTGCACGTCGGAGACCGCCTCCCCCGGTCGGATGTGGTTGCCGGTGGAAAAGGCGAGGAAAATATCGCCGCTGCCATTGCCGCCAATTCCGCCCACCCAGGCCAGCCCTGTTGTCGCCCGTCGCGCCAGCCGCTGGCACTGGATCGGCAATAGCGGCGCGTCGGTCGCCAGCACCACGATGATGGACCCGCCTTCTGGCGCCACGCCGGACCGGTGCGCCGGCACCACCGCCGGGCCGATTTCCTGCCCCACCGGCACCCCGTCCACCCGCAACTGCCCGCGCATGCCATAATTGGCCTGCACCAGCGCCCCCACGGTGTAGCCGTTCACCACCCGAGACGCCGTGCCGGTGCCGCCCTTGAACTCATGGCAGATCATCCCGGTGCCGCCGCCCACGTTGCCCTCCGCCACCGGCCCGGCGGTCGCATTGGCGAACGCCGCCAGGGCATGGTCGCGGCTGATCGGAAACCGCGCGATCTCATGCAACCAGCCGTCATAGGTCTCGGCCACTACCGGCAAATGGAACGGCGCCCCATGCCCATCGGCAATCTCGCAGATCGCATCGCGCACAATACCAACCTGATAGGTATTGGTAATGCCGATCGGCGCGCTCAGCAGCCCTTGCTCGGCAATCCAGGCCATGCCGGTCATCTCGCCGTTGCCATTGAAGGAGTGGGTGCCGGCGAAACAATAATCGCCCCAGATCTCGTCCCCGCGCGGCCAGATCGCCGTCACCCCGGTGCGCACGATGTGCGGGCTGTCGGCGATCAGCGTCGTGCTGCCCACCTTCACCCCCGCCACATCGGTGATCGCGTTCAGCTTCCCGGGCGGCAGCTTACCGGTGATGATGCCAAGGTTACGCAGCCGGGTTCGTTGCATGGTCGCCTCATCTCAAAAAGTGGCGGATTAACCGCCTAAAAACAGCCGACTGATCTCCGGGTCCGCCGCCATCGCCCGCGCATCGCCCTGATGTACCGTGCGCCCATCCACCAGCACCACGCCACGGTCGGCAATCAGCAGCGCCTCGCGCGCATTTTGTTCCACCATGGCAATCGCGGTGCCGTCGCCATGCACCGCCACAATTGTCTCGAACAACAACTCCGCCGCCTTTGGGGACAGCCCGGCGGATGGCTCATCCAGCAGCAGCAACACTGGCTCGACCATCAACGCCATCGCCATCGCCAGCACCTGCCGCTGCCCGCCAGACAGCGTCCGCGCCGCCGCCCGCCGCTTTTCCGCCAGCATGGGAAAGCGGGCGAACTGCGCTTCAATCCGCGACGCCACCTGCGCCGCCGGCGCCAGAAAGCCACCCATTTCCAAATTTTCCCGCACCGTCATGCTCGGAAATATATTCGCCTCCTGTGGCACAAAGGCGATGCCCCGCCGGGCGCGCGCGCGGGCGGATTGCGCGCCGATTTCCACCCCGTTCAGCGCGATGTGGCCGGATTTTAACCGCAACAGCCCGGCCACCGCCTTCAGCAAGGTCGATTTGCCCGCCCCGTTCGGCCCGATAATCGCCACCAACTCGCCGGGCGCCACCGATAGCACGGCACCCTTCAGGATCTCATCTGCTGCCCCATAGCCGCACACAATCCCATCCGCCAGCAGCAGGCTCATGTTCGCTTGCCCATATAGGCCTCCCGCACCTCGGGGTTGGCGGACACCGCGGCAAAGCTGCCCTCGGTGAGCGTACGGCCCTCCGCCATCACGATCACCGGGTCGCATAGCCGCGCGATCAGGTCCATGTGATGCTCGATGATCAGAAATGTCAGCCCCTCGGCGCGCAATTCCGCCAGATGCTCGGCAATGCGCTCGGCCAGGCTCGGGTTCACCCCGGCAATCGGCTCATCCAGCAAAATCAGCTTCGGCCCGGCCATCAGCGCCCGGCCAATTTCCAGCAATTTCTTCTGCCCGCCGGACAGCGCCCCGGCGGCGTTGTCCAGCACCGCCAGCAAATTCAGCCGCCGCGCCACCTCCATCGCCCGCGCCCGGTTCGCCGCCTCCGCCGCCCGCCCCGCCCCGGTCAGTGCCGCCACCAACCCCTCCCCAGGCTGATCGGGCGCATACAGCAGCAGATTATCCAGCACCGACAGCCGCAAAATCCCCCGTGCGATCTGGAACGTGCGCGTCAGCCCGGCGCGGGTGATGCGGTCTGCTGGCCAGCCGGTCATGTCCTGCCCATCAAAGCGCACGCTGCCGCCATCGGGGGCCAGCACGCCGGAAATACACTGAAACGCCGTGGTCTTGCCGGCCCCGTTCGGCCCGATCAAGGCGGTGATCGTCCCCCGCCGCACGCTGAAATCAGCCCCGCGCAGCGCCTGCACCCCATAAAAGCTCCGGGTCAGGCCACGCACCACCAGCAATTCGTCGCCATTCCCCATGCCACACCCTACCCATTCCCGCGCCGCCGCCTACACTGCAACCGATTTCGATCCGCGCCACAAGGACCCGCAGCATGCGCCTGACCAGCCCCACCATCCGCCCGGCCGGCGAAACCCTGCATTTTCAGTTTGAAGGCCAGGACATACCGGCTCTGGCCGGCGAAACCATCGCCGCCGCTTTGTCCGCCGCTGGCATCGTCGCCTTCCGCAAATCCCCCACCGGCACGGATCGCGGCCTCTATTGCGGCATCGGCGCCTGCCAGGAATGCGTGGTCACCGTCGATGGCAAAATCGGCCAGCGCGCCTGCATGGAAAAAGTCGCCGACGGCATGATCGTCAGCGGCGCCGTCACCCTGCCGCTGGCGCCGCAAACCCCGGACCCACGCACCCCTGGCCCGGAGGAACGCGCCTGCGACGTGCTGGTGGTCGGCGCCGGCCCGGCTGGGCTGTCGGCGGCGCTGGCGGCAGCCGAGGGCGGCGCCCAGGTCATCGTGCTCGATGAACGTGCCGCCACCGGCGGCCAGTATCACAAGCCGCTCGCCCCCAGCCACGTCAACCTCGCGCCGGACCCGCAATTCGCCGAAGGCACCGCCCTGCGCGACCAGGTGCTGGATGCGCATGTGGTGATTGAAACCGGGGCGCTGGTCTGGGCCGCCTTCGGCCCGCACGATGTCGCCGCCGTCATCGATGGCCATGCTGTCGTGTTCCACCCGCGCAAACTCATCCTCGCCCCCGGCGCGCATGAACGCCCGATGCCGTTGCCGGGCTGGACCCTGCCGGGAGTGATGACCACCGGTGCGCTACAAACCCTCGCCCGCGCCCAGCGCGTCTCCCCCGGCGAACGCGTGCTGATCGCCGGCAACGGCCCGCTGAACCTCCAACTCGCCGTCGAACTGCTCGCCGGCGGCGTAGACGTGCTCGCCGTGCTGGAAGCCGCCCCCCGGCCCGGCCTGTCCAGCCTCGCCATTGGCGCCCGCATGTTCGCCGCCTCCCCCAGCCTCACCCGCCAGGGCCTCGGCCTGCTGCGCCGTCTGCGCAAGCACGCCGTCGATCTGCTTTGGGGCAGCCGCATCCTGGCGCTGGAGGGGGAGGGCAGGGTGCAAACCGCCATCGTCGCCACGCCCGCCGGCATCAAGCGTTTCACCGTCGATGCGGTGGCGATGAACATGGGCTTCCAGCCGGAAACCGGCCTCGCCCGCGCCCTCGATGCCAGCCACCATTTCGTCGATATCGGCCTCGGCCATCTGGCAACGGCAACCGACCCCGTCGGCCGCACCTCGGTGCCAGACGTCTTCGCGGTTGGCGATGGCGCCGCCCTCGGCGGCTCCCGCATCGCCATGGCGCGCGGCTGGCTTGCCGGCCAGGCCGCCGCTGCGGACCTCACCACCCCCATCCCCCCCGATGCCCGTGCCTTGCGCGAAGTCGGCGAGGCGGAAAAATTTCAGGCCGCGCTATGGACGATGTTCCGCCCGCCTGCCCCGGATCCGATCGCCGATGACACCATCGTCTGCCGGTGTGAAGACGTCACTGCCGGCCGCCTGCGCGCCGAAATCGCCGGCGGCCTAGTCTCCATAGCCGCGCTTAAAAAGGCCACCCGCGCCGGCATGGGCCGCTGCCAGGGCCGCTTCTGCGCCGGCTCCATCGCCCGCCTCTGCCCGGATGCTCCGGCCGCCGAAAGCTTCGCCGCCCCGCGCGTGCCGGTCAAACCCGTTCCCGCCGCCGCCCTGATGTTTGAAGCCGCGGAGTTCGAAGCCCCGCTGCTGGAACGTCTGGTGCCCAACCAGCGCCGCGTGCCGGTGCAAGCCGCCGGCGCGCAAGATCGCTCCTGCGACGTGCTGGTGATCGGCGGCGGCTGCGTTGGCCTGTCCACCGCCTATTACCTCGCCCAGGAAGGCGTGGACGTGCTGATAGTGGAACGCGACGAAGCCGGCCTTGCCGCCGCCACCGCCAATGCCGGCAGCCTGCATGTGCAGTTGCTATCCTATGATTTTGCCTATCCTGGCATGCCGGAGGATGGTGGCCCGGCCGCCCACACCATGACCATCGCCCCGCGCAGCATCGCGCTATGGAAGGAAATCGCCGCCGCCGCCGGTGAAACCCTCGGCATTTCCACCCCAGGCGGGTTGATGCTGGCGGCGGGCGATACCGACATGGCCTGGCTGCGTGCCAAAGCGGCGATGGAAAAGCGTTGGGGTGTCGAATCCCACGTCATCGGCCCCAACGAGTTACGCAGCCTCGCCCCGCATCTGGCCGGCGATCTGCACGGCGCGGTGTTCTGCCCCGCCGAAGGCCGGATCGACCCGTTGCGCGGCACGATGGCGCTGCTGAAACTGGCGCAAGCCAAAGGCGCGCGGGTGCTGCGCGGTGCGGAAGTCTCCGCCATCACCCGCGCGGGCGCGTCATGGCAGGTGCAAACCAGCCAGGGCCGCATTACCGCCGGCCGGGTTGTCAACGCCGCCGGCGCCCTCGGCGGCCAGGTCGGCGCCATGGTCGGCCTGGATCTGCCGGTCACCGGCACCGTGCAGCAGGTCATCGTCACCGAGCCCGCCCCGCGGCTGGTGGAGCATCTCGTGGCCCTCTCACACCGCCATCTCTCGCTGAAACAACAAGATAGCGGCGGCTTGCTGATCGGCGGCGGCTGGTTCGGCGCCTATGACCGCGCCGACGGCCGCACCCGTAACCTGCGCGACAACATCCAGGGCAATCTCTGGGTCGCCGCCCGCGTGCTGCCGGCCTTGCGCGGCCTGAACATCATCCGCAGTTGGACCGGTATCAACCCCGCCATCGACCGCGCCCCCATCCTCGGCGAAGCCCCAGGTTTGCCCGGTTTCTTCAACGCGCTGACCGCCAACGGCTACACGCTCGGCCCGGTCGCCGGCCGCCTGACGGCCGATGCGATCCTGCGCGCAGACGCCCCGGCTGCCTATTTCCGCATGGAACGCTTCAACGGCTAGCAGGGTAAATATGCGTGCAACTTTGTTTTTTACGTTCTTTGTCTAAAAAATAAACGAGACGAATTTTGTAAATGATGTTCCGAGAGGTAAACCATAAAATTATATTGCAAAATATGTCTTGAGGCCCGGACGTGCTTGCGGGGAACATAGGGGGGCGGAAAGAGTTAAGGAGAGATTGTTGGTCCCGAAACAAGCATTATCGATTAATGACGATGTAACGTAAAAAATAATATGTAAACGTAAGTTAGCATATTATTTAGTTACAAAAATAACTTACTTAATTATTACAGTCATGTCGGACTTTTGTGAAAATGAGCGAAAACGATCTGTACAAAAACGCTTTCGACTCAGACCGCACGCATTGGGACGTT
>Ga0164297_10001483_pt1 | contig 24911 bp, 20 predicted proteins | sample GEODES058metaG_FD_113539 | JGI IMG/M metagenome (GOLD analysis project Ga0164297, IMG submission 113539) | Dystrophic lake water microbial communities from Trout Bog Lake, Wisconsin, USA - GEODES058 metaG | ecosystem: Environmental > Aquatic > Freshwater > Lake | place: USA: Trout Bog Lake... | reverse complement strand
TCAGCGGCGCGAGTTACATCAATATATCGACATTTCGAAAGATGAACTGGACACCAAGTGCTTGATTTGCTCGCCCATCAGAAATGTAGGCGGTTTGTGATGAAGGTTGTTCTGCCCCGCCAGCCTACGCCGCCGTGGATCCTTACAGTGGATTAGGGGCGATCCGCCTCCGACACGGCTTGTTCCCAGTTAATCGACTGGGCGAAATCGTCCGCCAGTTCTCGATAGCCCAAAGGCGTAAAGTGAATCAGATCGACCGCCATTTTGCGGGGGTTGGATTTGCTCCAGCGATATGCGCTGCCGAGGCCACCCATTGCGCGCTGCGCATCAAAGGCCTGACACTGAAACTCCTGGCCTACTTTGCGTTGGATTTGATTGATTTCGGCGTGGATGAGCGCGTACTTCAGTAACGCTTGTTTTCGCACTCCCGCCTTGAAGCGTTTGCGTTTTTTGCCAACGCCTTTGATCACCACGCCGCGATCTCCGGGGCCGATCAAAATGCAACTGGATTGCGCGAACACGCTGCGCACTTTGGACAGCGAGGCGCGCAATTGGCTCTCGTAGACCGCGGGGTCAAAGGAAGGCACATTGCCTTCATTGGTTCCAAACCACAGCACGACGGCGTCGTAGTCCGGCGGCTGATGAAACCATTGCGTCCAATACGACAGATCGGCTTTGTCAAAACCCATCACCGTCGCCCCCGGATAACCAAAGACGTCTAAGGTGAGCGCGGCGCGGGGCGGCGTGGGCAATTGCAATCCCTGAAACCGAAACTCGGGGGTGTCGGTCGAGAACTGCAGGATGGAGATCGGATGCGGGGCTTTAATCACCACGCGCGCCGGTTGCGGCGCACCGGCCGGCAAATCAATGGCCAACCACTCGCCGCGGTCCACGCTGACGTTCAGACGTTGGGCGACCTCGCGTTGGTGATACAAAATCTGCACCTGGTCGGCATAGGCCTCGAGCGCCTCCGAGCGCAGATCAAAACTTAGGTCGGCGCCGGCCGTGCTCGCCACGGCGCTGGACAGACCAGGGCCCGGAAACGCCGCTGCCGCAACGCCTGCAAAACTGGCCTCATAGCGCCAACCGCCACTGCTGCACACGCGACGCAAGGGCAAACGCACGCCCGGTCGATCCACGGTGGCGGCGATGAGACTGGAGGAGACGCTGGTGGAATGGGTGAGTCGAATCAATTCCCCACTGAAGAAGCCGGCCGCCAGATGGCTGTCGCCAAAGAGGGCGATTTTGAGGCCGTGATGCCCGTGGGGGAGATTCAAGGCGGGTGCGGTCGTGGCCGGTTCTGCAGACGACAACGCCGCGATCTCGTCGTCGGAAGGCAGTTCGGTCGCTTCGCTGCGATCGGCCGATGGTTTGGCCACCGAGGGCGCGGCGTGACAGATCAATTCGGAGGGGTCGGAGCCTTGAATGGGGTAGGCTTCGGTCGTCTGGTGGGCGATGGCGGTCGAACTCAGGCCCCACAAAAACAGCGCGCAAACGAGCATCAACGGGGTCGCGAAGGGCGCGGACGATGGCGGGTTAACCGGGCGGATCCCGGCGTGCGTCAAGCGCGGCAAGGCGCGCGCCTCACTGGGCGGAGTTGGGGTTGGTCTGTTCACAGGGGGTTGGTCTCCGAGGGTTTCGTATTCCCTGCCGCTCCTGGCGCGCCGGGCGCGCCGTGGTTGGTCGCGCTCACCGGCACGCCGGTGGGCGCCGTGATCCCCACGCCCTCCGCGCCCACCTCGGCGCGTTTGGGCAGCCACGGTTTCAGCGCGTCGACGTAGGCGCGAATGCCTTTGGCGGTCAGGTGAATGCGATCGGATCCAAAATACTCCGCATGCTCGGTGGAGATCGCGTTCCAATCGATGAGTTTCACATTCGGATGCTGGCTGGCCGCCACACTCAACAGGGCGTTGTTGTCATCAACCCAACGGCGCGGCGCGCAGGCGTTGATCAACACCACGTGGGTGTCGGCAAGCAGGTTGAGCATCTCCTCCAGCTGCGTGTCCGTCACATAGCCGTTCGTACCCAGATGCAGCACCACGCGCTTGGGCAAGGTCCCTTGCGCTTTTTGATGTTTGAGCAGAGCAATCACCGCCGCCGCTTGTCGACCCACTTCGGCATCGACGTTGAGGCCGGGGTAGTGTTGTTGCAGGGCCGATTTGGCGCCCAGCATCACCGAATCGCCAATCAAACCCACCTCCGCGTCGTCGCCGAGCGAGGCGCTCGGTTCCTCGGTGAGGGCCGCGCGTGCCGAGTTGTTGGTCGCGCTCGCCTCGGGGTGGGCGGCGGCAAGCGCAGGGTCTTTTGTCGGCGCGCGGACGGCCTCGTTCACGGCGGACGCCATGGGGTTGCGTGGGGGGGACTCGGTCAGGGTCAGTGCGCCGACGCTCACGGCGGTCAGTGCCAGCAGTGCCGCGGCGGTGAGTGCGCCGCGCCGAGTCCAGGAGGAGTTGCGTTTTTTGGGGCTCGTCGCGCGAATGGGTTGTTCGATCCACCGATAGCTCAGTTCGGTCAGCGCCCACGTGATGGCGAAGCGGGCTAAGTGGGTCACCCAGGGGGCCCAATCGACATCGATGTGGGGGCGCAGTAAGGCAAAGACGGGCCAGTGCCACACGTACAGGCCATAGGAGCGTTTGCCAATGTAGCGCACAGCCTTCCACTCCAAGGCCCACGCCAGCCAACTGGCCGGGTGCACGGCGATCATGACGAGGATCGCCGCCAAAATCGCCACGGTTAAAAAGCCACCGTGGTATAAAAATAGGGACACAGGGTTTAAGGCGTAGCACAGCGTTAAAAACGCCGCGAACGCCGCGATCCCTAAGACGTTGGCGGCCCAATGCAGCGGTCGGTTGACGTGAATTAATCCCTGCGGGGTGTGCAGCGCCAACGCCAACCACGACCCCACCATGAGTCCCATGGTGTGGCTGTCGGAGCCAAAATAAGCGCGCGTGGGATCGGCCTCGAGCGGATACCCGTACAGCGTCGACAGATGCACGAGTTGGCTGGTCGATAAAACGGCTAGGACGATGGCCATCGCTTTGAGGCCGTTTAAGGCGCGGTGTTTGAGGGCCCACCACACCAACGCCGGCCACAGCAAGTAAAACTGCTCTTCGATGCTCAACGACCACAAGTGTTGCAATAAGGGCTCGCGACCACTGAGCTCGAAATAACTGCGTTGATTGACGATTTCCCACACGTTGGTGGTGTAGGTGAGCGCAAACCAGACGTCTTTTTTCAACGACGCCAACGCGTCCGGTGCGACCGTTTCGCTGGCCACCACGCACCCAATCACCGCGCAGAGCACGACGGGGGTTAAGCGTCGCAGCCGCCGATGGTAAAAATCCCCCAGCGCAATGTCGTGGCGACTTTGCCACTCGCGCAACAGCAGCGTGGTGATGAGAAAACCGCTGATGACGAAAAATAAATCCACCCCCAAAAACCCACCCGCGGGGGTGTGGGCGAGGTTGGAATGAAAGGACAACACCAATAGCGCAGCGACGGCGCGCAAGCCATCGAGGCCGCTCAAGCGTAACGAAGGCGCTGCTCGTGCTGGGGTCATAATAGTCGGCGGTTAAAAATAGCGCTCATGATACCCGATGTCGGTCGCATCGTGCCGAAATCCCCTGGGAGGGGCACGCCGCGGGCGCCCCACCGCGCGATCGCCAACCTTTGCATTTCTTGACGGATTTATGGCGGTTTGTTTGCAAAAATGATCGCTTCCATCGCACACGGAGCTGGGGGTTCGGGTTTGCGGACCAACGGTTAACGCCCATGTCGTCATCATGATCATTCGCTTTTCCGGACAGGTCTACAACCAGGCTGAACTTCAATCCCTCGTCCGCGAGGAGTTGACTGGCGAGTCGATCGGGGATTTGATTGCGGCGCTGTGGCGGCGCTTTGGCACCGATTGCGTGCACCATTTCTACGGCGATTACGCGCTGGTGATTGAGGATGCGACGCGCGGCATCCGGTTTATGGCGCGCTCGCCCTTTGGGGTCAAGCCGCTGTACTATCGCTTGTGGCAAGGGCAGTTGTACACCGGATTCACGCTGCCCGAATTGAAAAAAGTCTGCCCAGCGCCGTTTGTGCCCTCGGACGAATGGATGGCGCGCTACCTCGCCGACCTGTCGGCCGATCACCGCCGCACGGCCTTTGAGGACGTGTTCAAAGTCGCCCACTCGCACGCGATCGCCATCGATCCCGCCGGGCAAATCAAGGAATGGCGTTTTCACCGCTTTGTGGACGACGCCCCCGTCGTGTGGACGCGCGACCCGCGGTGGGTGGAGGCGTTTCGCGAACGGCTATTCAATGCGATTCGAGTGCGCATGGACTTTGATCATCCGATGGCGTCTGAAAACAGCGGTGGCCTGGACTCTGGGTCCATCACCTCCATTCTGGCGCAGCAGTTGGGGGCCGACAGCGGGTCGCGCTTGTGGAGCGTCGGCTTTGCGTCGATGGAGCAGGAACCCCAGCACATCTTAGCCACCAGTCGACAGTACAAACTGGCCCACAACTACATCGTCTGTGGGGGCGATCCCAAACATCATAACGACGCGGCCGTGTTGTCCACCATTCGAATCTTGGGTCATCCGATCGAGCACAGCAACAGTAAAACCCATCGGCCGTTTTATCAACTGTGTCAACAGCACGGCATTAAAACCTTGTTCTCGGGCTTTGGTGGCGATGAGGTGGCCACCTCGCACGCCCAACAGGTGCTGTTGGAGATGGCCGATCAGCGACAGTTCGGCTTGTTGTGGCGGCATTTGCCGCAAAGTCGCCGCTTGCGCGTCAAGCGGGTATTCGCGGCGCTGTCCTCGGGGTTTGTCACCCAGCCGACCAACCACCTTCTGCATCACAGTTTGATGGCGCGACTCACTTTTAAGCCCATTCGCAGCGAACTGCTGGAGCACTACGGGTTAACCGCCATAACCGCACAGCGCGCCGTCTACGACGCGCCGTATCGACGCCTCAACGACTTTATCCTCCAACACCACTTGACCGAATCCAGTAATGTCAGCACGCGCAACGAGAACTGCAGCGTGATTGCGGCGCACTTTGGGGTGACCTATCGTTGGCCATTGTGGGACGTGCCGTTGGTTCAGCAATATTTGTCGACCCCCAGCATCGAAAAGCTCGGCCCTAATAATTGCACGCGGTATTTGTATCGGCGCGCGGTTGATAAAATCGCACCGGACATGGTGACCTGGAAGCCCACCAAAGACATGGGCTACGCCGCTCAAGTGGAGCCTCAGGAAGTCCAACGCCGAATCGAGAATGGGTTGACGCTGCTCTGCAAATTGGAATCGGAACTCCACCCCAAACTGCGCTCGATGCTGGATTTTGATCGCGTCCGGGCCTTGTCGGCCACGGCCAACACCCCCTCCGAGCGTCTGAACTTGAGCCTTTCGATCTTAGGCTCCGGCCAAGCCATACGCCAATTAAACCTGTGGCTGAACGATTTGGCCTGACGGGAATCGTCGGGCGCTCGTCCCCACGGGGCGCAGTTGGGCATACAATGGGCTCAGAAGCGGGTCGCAGGAGTCGGTCATGTGGTGGTGGCAATGGGTGTTGTGTGGGCTGTTGCTGTTGGCGGCCGAACTGAGTGTGGTGGTGGCGGATTTTTATTTGGTCTTCATTGGCCTGGCCGCCATTGCGACGGGCTTGGTGTTGGTCGGGGTTCCACTCGCGCCCGCCACGCAGTGGGCGGTGTTTGCGGCGTGCGCGGTGATTGGCTTGGTGTTTTTCAGAGCCAAGGTCTACGCCTATCTCAAAACCAGCGAGTCGACGGTGGGGCCTCGGTTGGTAGGAGAGACCCTCGTGTTGCCGGCGGCCCTAGCGGCCCACACCCTCATCACGGTTGAATTTCGCGGCAGTACCTGGACCGTCCGCCACGCCGAGGTGGAGACCTTGCCGGCGGGCACGCTGGTTCAAGTCGTGGCGCTGGAGGGATTGACGCTGTTGGTGCAACGCGCGGATGGGTGATCGTTGTCGGCGATTTTAAAATTGAGGTGAGCGATGGAAAGTTTAGTGGTGTTTTTTGTGTTGGCGATTGTGGTGATCACGGTGATCGCCAAAACCGCAGTGGTGGTCCCGCAGCAAAGCGCGGTGGTGATTGAAAATCTGGGCAAGTTCAGTCGAACGCTGCAGGCCGGGTTTCACATACTGGTGCCGTTCATCGAACAAGTGGCCTATCGCCATTCCTTAAAAGAACAAGCGATTGATGTGGCCGAGCAGGTGTGCATCACGCGCGATAACGTTCAAGTGGGCGTGGATGCGGTGTTGTATATGCAAGTCTTGGATCCGCATCTGGCCGCCTATGGCATCACCAATTACACCTTTGCGATTACCCAGCTGGCGCAAACCACGTTGCGCAGTGAAATCGGCAAGATTGAGTTGGATAAAACCTTTGAAGCGCGCGCGACCATCAACGCCAATGTGGTCATGGAGTTGGATAAGGCGTCGGCCGCCTGGGGCGTCAAAGTGATGCGCTATGAGATTAAAAACATCACCCCGCCCAAAGACATTCTGTCGGCCATGGAAAAACAAATGCGTGCCGAGCGCGAAAAGCGCGCCACGATCTTGACCTCCGAGGGCGAACGCGACGCCAAAATCAACCAAGCCGAAGGCGAAAAGCAGAGGGTCATTAAAGCCTCCGAGGCCAACAAGCAGCAGCAAATCAACGAAGCCGAGGGTCAGGCCGCCGCGATCTTATCGGTGGCCCACGCCACGGCCGCGGGGCTGCGACAAGTGGGGGAGGCCTTGCGCGTGCCCGGTGGCGCCGAAGCCATGCAGCTGCGAATTGGTGAAGAGTACGTCAAACAGTTTGGCAAAATGGCCAAAGAGAGCACCACGCTGGTCGTTCCGGCGGGGCTCAGCGATGTGGCCGGGATGGTCGCAATGGCGAAAAACGTCCTCCAAAAAGTGCCGTGATGAACCACCGCCGCGATCCCACGCGGCGGGCAGTCGAAACGGCGGGCAGTCGGGTGCGGGCCCCCCATTCAGCGATCCGCCGTTGATCGGGCCGATGAGCGGCCGAGCGCCGTCCCATTTGTGCCCATAAGCGTGGCTTTTTGGGTCTCGCCCCAGCCGGTTTAGGCTAAAATACGCCCTCGCCCTCAAGGCGAGCGTGAGAAGTCCACGAGGACTTTTTCTGTGGTGATCCGCGTCGGTTTCTTCGCGACGATTCGCCGTAAACCCCGTCAGGCCCGGAAGGGAGCAGCGGTAGCGGATGAAGCGGGTGTTGAAGAGGTGCTGGCGCGGATCGCCTCCCCAAACAATGCTGGAGCAGGCATGAGTTATTTGGTTTTGGCCCGCAAATGGCGTCCCCGTCGCTTTGAAGAGCTGGTGGGTCAAGAACACGTCGTGCGGGCGCTCTCCAACGGACTGGAGAGTGGTCGGGTGCACCACGCGTTTTTATTCACCGGCACCCGTGGGGTGGGCAAGACGACCGTGGCTCGCTTGTTGGCCAAAGCGCTCAACTGCGATCAAGGGGTTTCCAGTCACCCGTGCGGGGAGTGTGGGACCTGCAAAGAAATCGAAGAGGGTCGATTCGTCGATTTGATCGAAGTCGACGCCGCCTCGCGCACTAAAGTGGAGGACACGCGTGAGCTGTTGGAAAACGTGCAATACGCGCCGACGCGCGGTCGGTATAAAGTCTACCTCATCGACGAAGTGCACATGCTCTCGGGGCATTCCTTCAATGCCTTGTTGAAAACCTTAGAAGAACCGCCGCCGCACGTGAAGTTTTTATTGGCGACCACCGATCCGCAAAAACTGCCGATCACCGTGGTCTCGCGTTGCTTGCAGTTTCATTTAAAACGCTTAATGCCGAGTCTGATCGTCAGCCGCTTGAGTCACATTTTAGAGATTGAAAAAATACCCTTCGACGCGGCGGCCTTGGAGTTGTTGGCGCACGCGGCCGATGGCAGTTTGCGCGACGCGTTGAGCTTATTGGATCAGGCGCTGGTGTACGGGGCGGGCTCGGTCATCGACACCGACGTGCGCCAAATGTTGGGCACCATTGACCGGGCGCACGTGTTGAAGTTGATGCAAGCCTTGGCGGCGGCCGACGCTGAGGCCTTGTTGGCGGTCATGGCCGAGATGGAGCCCATGGGCTTGGACTATCACCAAGTGCTCGGCGAGTGTTCCGAGGCGGTGCTGCGACTCACGCGCGAGCAGTGGGTGGCGGGCACGGGCTTTGGGGATTATTCCGAGGCCCAGCCGTGGGTCGCGATTGCCGCGGCGGTGAGCGCCGAAGAGTTGCAGTTGTGGTTTCAGATCATGCTCATCGGGCGTCGCGACTTGAGTTTGGCGCTCAGCGCCAAAAGCGGCTTTGAGATGACGATGTTGCGGTGTTTGGCGTTTAAGCCAGACGATGGCGACGAGCACGCCGGCCACCCGGGTGCGCGCGCCTTGGGCGCCTCTCGCGGCAAGCCCAGCGCCAAAGCGCCGCTGGCGGGCGGCGTGCAAAACCTACACGCCTCCAACGACGCGAACGTGCCCAAACCGCCCGCCACCGTCACGCCGCTGCGCGCGCGCTCCAATGCGCTGGCCAAAGACGAGCCCGCGCCGATGATGCCCGAGGCCTGGCGCGATCCGGCGGCGTTTCCCGAGTGGGTGCACTCGTTGCCCTTGCGCGGCGCGGTGGCCGCGCTGTTGTCTCACTGCAGTTTGATTGAGGCCACGCCGGAACGGTTGCGCTTGCGGCTGGATTCCAAAGGCTTTAGTTTTTATTCCACCGAACGGGTGGCGCACATTGAAGCGTTGATCTTCAAGCTCACCCGACTCGCCGTCGGGGTTCAGATTGAACGTCAGTCGGACGTCGCGCGCGAGGCGCCGGCCCAACCGACGTCGGCGGTGGCGCAATTGAAAGCGGCCAGCACCTTAGCGGAACGGCAAACGGAGCTGCACCGTCAGACGCAATCCAAAGCGCAACAACAGTTTCTCAGCGACCCCGTGGTCAAGGCGCTGCGCGAGCACTTTCACGCAGACGTCAAACTGGATTCCGTTAAACCGATTGATAAAGGACATTCATGAAAGGCAACATTGGGCAAATGATGCGCCAAGCGCAGCAGATGCAAGAGAACATGCAGCGCGCGCAAGCGGAAATCGAACACACCGAGGTCACCGGCAGCGCCAGCAACGGTTTGGTGAGCGTCACCATGACCGGCAAGCACGACGTCAAACGCGTGCGCATCGATCCCTCATTGATGGGCGATGACGCCGAGATGTTGGAAGATCTCCTCCTGGTGGCGTTCAACGACGCCACGCGCCAGATCTCAGAGCTCACCAACCAAAAGCTCTCCGGCGCCATGGGCGGGATTCGTTTGCCGCCGGGCATGAAGATGCCGTTTTAAGGGCACCGACTCACCATGAACTTTTCCCCCGCGCTGTCGGCGCTCATTGCCGCGTTAAAACGCTTGCCCGGCGTGGGCCCCAAGTCGGCCCAACGGATGGCGTTTCATTTGCTCGAGCGCGATCGCGCCGCAGCGGCGTTGATCGTTCAAAGTCTGCAAGACGCTTTGGTCAAAGTCGATCACTGCAGCCAATGCCGCATGCTGTGCGACGGCCCGCTGTGTCCGATCTGTCAAAACAGCGCGCGCGACGCGTCGTTGCTGTGTGTGGTGGAATCGCCGGCCGACGTCGTGGCCATTGAGCAGGCGGCGGGCTATCGGGGGCGGTATTTTGTATTGATGGGGCACTTATCGCCCTTGGACGGCATTGGGCCACACGAGTTGGGGGTGCCCTTATTGGAGCAGGCCTTAGATCATCACCAGGTCCGCGAGTTGATCCTGGCCACCAACCCCACCGTGGAAGGCGAGGCGACCGCGCACTTTTTAGCCGAATTGGCGCGCAAGCGTCAGATCAAAGCCTCGCGCATTGCCCACGGTGTTCCGGTGGGCGGGGAACTCGAATACGTCGATGGCGGCACCCTGGCGCACGCCTTGGCGGGGCGTTTAACCCTCGATTAGCGTCTTAACTTAGGCGCCGAAGCGTTCGCCCAAGCGCAGCAGCTCGACGTAACTGTGATACCGCCGTGCGCTGAGCGCGCCGGTTTCCACCGCGCGTTTGACGGCGCAGCGCGGCTCTTTGAGATGGCGACAGTCGTTGAACTGACAGTCGCCCAAAAGGCCCGCGATGTCGGTGAACCCAAATTGCAATTGCGCCTGACTGGGCAGGGGTGGGGCGTAGTCTCGAACCCCGGGCGAGTCAATGAGTTCGCCCCCACTGGGCAGGTGGTAGCGCATGCTCAGCGTCGTGGTGTGCTTGCCCTCGGCGGAGCCGATGGACAAGGCCTGCGTGCGCTGATCGGCGTCGGGAATCAAGCGATTGGTGAGCGTGGATTTGCCCACGCCCGATTGACCCACCAACACACTGACCTGGCCTTCCAGGCGGCGTTGGAGGGCCTCGATGCTCTGCGGCTGTGGGGTGCTGGTGGTCAACACCTCGATGCCGAGCCGTTGATAATCGGCCAAGGCCGCCGCGTCCGCGGGGCTGAGCGGCAGGTCCGCTTTGTTGTGCACAATCACGCAGCGCAAGGATTCAAATTCGGCCGCCGCGCAGTAGCGATCGATCAGCGTCCAATCCGGTTGCGGCTTGGCGGCGACCACGGCGACGATCTGATCGATGTTGGCGCACACCACTTCCGCTTGACCGCGCGCGGTGACCCGCTTCAATTCGCTGCGTCGGGGCAGCACCTCGGTGACCACAAAGGGGTGTTGGTCGCCGTCGCCGCTTAGGATCACGTCGTCGTTGCAGACCGGGGTGGGTTTGATGCGCCGCGCGCCCACCGTGCGCACCGTTCCGGCGCATTCCACCAACAGCTGTTGGCCGTAAAAGGCCAAGACGCGGGCGCGGGTGTCGCTCATGAGTTGAGCGCGTGCACGCGCTCCACCACACTGGGGTGAGACGCAAAAAAGCGCGCGTACCAGCGATCGGGAACGAGGCAACTGGCGTTGTCGCGCACGAGTTTTTTGAGCGCGCTCGCCAAGTGATCGGTCGAACTGTACCCCACGGCAAACGCGTCCGCTTGGTATTCGTGACGGCGGGAGAAGGCGTTTTGCAACGGCTGGATGGGCCAGCTGATTAAGTGCAAGGCCAACACGCAGGTGAGCAACACCACGCCTGGACTGGTGGTGAGTCCTAAGCTTTGAAAGACCCAAGCCTGTAGGCTCAGTTGTCCCAAGACCCAAAATCCCACACCCAGCGTGAACACGCGCAGGACCCATTGGCTTTTGATGTGATTGAGTTTGAAATGCCCCAGCTCGTGCGCCAACACCGCACGGATTTCCGTGGGCGTTAAGCGCTCCAGCAAGGTGTCAAAGAACACAATGCGCTTGTGACGGCCGAAGCCGGTGAAGTAGGCGTTGCCGTGCGTGGAGCGACGCGAGCCGTCCATGACGAACACGCCTTTGGACTCAAAACCCACTTCCGCCAAGAGCGCGTCGATGGTGGTTTTCAACGCCTCATCGTCGAGGGGTTTGAATTGGTTGAACAACGGCGCGATGACCGTCGGGTAGAGCACGGTTATGCCCAAACTGAACGCCACAAACACCGCGTACGCGACCCACCACCAGTGCGTTCCCAACGAGCTCATGGCAAACAACACGAAGCCCAACAGCGGCACGCCCAACACCGCGCTTAACGCCAGACCCAACAGTTGGTCTTTGAGGAACAACCCCCAGGTGCTTTGATTAAAGCCAAAGCGCGCTTCCACATCAAAGGTGCGGTAGGCCGCTAAGGGCCACTCCACCACGGCGCCGACCGCAAACACAACAACGACCAGAGCAAAATCCGGGCTTAAAAACACCGATGGCGCAGTCGAGCTCAACGCGGGCAGCGTCGCTGCCAGGGCGTGTTGCACGCTCGCAATGCCGCCCAGCGGGATCCACCACGCCAACAGCGCGGCTTCCAGCAGCAGCTCCACGCGCGCGAGCTTGAGTTTGGCCAGACCATAGGCGGTGGCTTTGGCTTGATCGTCGGCGGCGTATACGTCTTCAAAGCCAACGGGGATTTGAGTGCCGTTGGCGGTGATGGCGCGTTGCTGGCGAAGGAGCAGCAGCCATTGAAGGGCGTAATACAGCGCCCACAATCCCAAAAAGATGCCCATGTCTGATCGATCCTCTACCCGTGATGCACGCGCGCTAGTGTACGGGATTTGAGCCAGCACGCGCCAATGGGAGTGGCGCGCGGTGTGGGAGCCCACGCGTGCCGGCAAGCCCGTGGCTTTGGCACGTCGCCCGAGGAGCGGATGCGAACCTGTTAAAATCGCCGCTTCGGCCGTGCGCTGGGGGGTGTTGTGGATAATCGCTGGGTGTGGATGGATTGCGAGATGACGGGTTTGGATCCGGCGATCAATCGGCTCATTGAGATTGCGACGATCATCACCGACACCGATTTGAACATCATCGCCGAGGGGCCGGTGTTGGCGATTCATCAACCCGCGGAGGTGTTAAACCTCATGGACGAGTGGAACCAAAATACCCACGGCGCCAGCGGTCTGATTGAACGCGTTCAACGCTCCACCATTTCCGAAGCCGAGGCCGAAGCGCAAACCCTGGCCTTCATTCAAACCCATGTGCCCAGCGCGCGCAGCTCGCCCTTGTGCGGCAACAGCATCGGTCAGGACCGCCGTTTTTTACGCCGCTACATGCCGAACTTAGAGGCGTATTTTCATTATCGAAATTTAGACGTCAGCACCTTGAAAATATTGGCACAGGCCTGGTCGCCTACGGTGTTGGAGCAGGTGATCAAACCCACCGACCATCAAGCGGCGTCGGATGTGCGCGCGTCGATCAACGAACTTAAAGTTTACCGGCAAGCCCTACAATGGCCCTCGTCGAGCGTTTGAATTTATTAACGCCGAAAGCGTCGAAGACGCGCGGCCTGCTGTTGCTGGTGCTTGCGATGGTGGGCATCGGTTTGCGGGTGTATTACACCCCCGACGAGCCGCGCGAGGCGAGCTTGGTGTTGAGCCTCATTCATTTAAGCGATTGGTCCTTGCCGCAATTGGGAGCGCTGCCGTTCGCGGAAAAGCCGCCGTTGCTGTATTGGTTGGGCGCCACGACCGCCAGCCTCTTGGGGTCCTCCGAGGCCATGGTGCGCTTGCCCAATCTGGCGTATTGGTTCCTCACCGCCTGGGCGGTCAGCCGAATGGCGGGACGAGTCGCGGGCGATCTGGCGCAAGCGGTCAGCGCGGTGCTGACGTTGACCTTGTTGCAATGCTACTTGGGCCTGATCTGGTTGGCCACCGATGCGCCGTTGATCGCGGGCGTTGCCTGCGCGCTGTGCGGCTTGGTTGAACTGAGCGTGTGGAGCGCGTCGGGCGACGATGACGCGTCCGCCCGCCTGCGCAACGCGCGATTGATTGCCTATGTGTGGTTTTATGGCGGCTTGTTGATGGCGTTCTTTGCCAAGGGCTTTGCCGGTTGGCTGGTGCCGGGCGCGGGGCTTTTGGGCGTCGTCTTGCTGAGTCGACGCGCCGCGCTGCTCACGCGCGTTGATTTTTGGATTGGCGCGGGGGTGATGCTCGTGCCCATCGCGCTGTGGGTGGTTTGGGTGGCCTTGCGTGCGGATGGCCTCAACGAACTCAAAATTTTATTTTGGTACAACCTCGCGGGACGATTCTCCGATGTGGCGGCACCGGCCCCGTATCACTACAGCCAGGGTCATCCCAACACCCCCTTTAAATATTTGCTCGAACTGCCCTTGTACGTGATGCCCTGGTGTGGGTGGTTGTTCGGTTCGGTGCGACTGCAGCTGAGCACCGCGCGCAGCCAACCCCGCGATGTTTTTATGCGCCTGTGGTGGGGCTGCGTCGGGTTGGTGTTGCTGCTGTTGTCGGTGGCGCACACCGCGCGGGGCGTTTACATTGCGCCGCTCTTGCCCTTGATTGGGGTTGGCATGAGCGTGTATGTGGTTCGCTCGAACGCCGTGTGGGACCAGTGGGACGTGAACTTCTGGCGCCTCAATCGCGTCTGCTTGATCGCGTTGAGTTCCCTCTTGGCGGCGGTGGTGGCCTTGATCAGTTTTGCGCCCAACCACCCCGTGAGCGCCCTCTGGGGTGGGGTGGCCGTCGTTGCGTGGGGCGTGGTGCTGGGGTTGCTGCTCACCGGTCCCGCCATGGGGGCCGCGGCCTTAAACCGCCAACTGTGGTCGGCGCTGTTGCTGTATGGGTTGATCGCGGGGTCGCTGTATCGGTGTTTGAACCCCTGGCTCAGTTTGCCGCTCATGGCCGAGCGCGTGGAACGCGTGAGCCATCATCAACCCTTGCAGTTGTGGCAGCCGGATGAAACCACCCAAGCGATGGCCAGCCTTTATTGGCCCAACGCTTTGGACGCCGCGCAGACACCCAAGCCTCAATCCAGGACTCTGTTGGTGAGTTTGACCTCGACGCACTGGGATGTGAAACGCTATATGCTGGAATTGGGCTATGCGTCCGCAGACGGTTCCGGCCGCGTCCCCGCCACGCACGGTCTGCCCGCGTTATCGCCGCCTGAGGGCTACGAGCGCTTTGAACTGGGGTGCGTATTTGAGCGGCCGGGAGGGCGGACGCTGCTGTTGTGGGTCCCCGCCGAGCAAGGCGCGGCGGTGGCCGAGCGCTGCGAGGCGAAGTGAGGGTTCAGCGCCGGACGGCCATTGGGCCTTTTGAATTTTTATAGGGAGTGCAGGCGATGACGTCCGAGTCGTTGATCACCTTACGTGGCCATTGCCACTGCCAAGCGGTTCAATTTGAATGCGATACCCCGCGCGACGTGCGGGTGTTGGATTGCAATTGTTCGATCTGTAGGCTCACGGGTTATTTGCACTTAATTGTGCCCGAGGAGCGCTTTCGCATCACCCAAGGGCAGGATCAATTAACCGAATATCGCTTCAACACCCAACACGCCGCGCATTGGTTTTGCAAAACCTGCGGCATTAAAACGTTCTACCGACCCCGATCGCACCCCACTTCCATTTCGGTGCATTTGCGCGCCGTCGATGCCACCGCGTTGAACGTCACCGTGGTGCCCTTCGACGGTCAAGAGTGGGAGGCCGCGAAGGCCAAGCTTGCCTCATCTCATTGACCGGAGTTGGTCAGGCGAATCCACGTCTCCAACACGGTGTCTGGATTCAACGACAAGCTGGAGATTCCTTCCGCCACGAGCCAATCGGCCAAATCCGGGTGATCGGACGGCCCTTGTCCGCAGATGCCCACGTATTTATTGGCCTTGCGGCAGGCCCGAATGGCCAAGGACAACGCGGCTTTGACCGCGGGGTCGCGTTCGTCAAAATGACTGGCCATGGACCCCGAGTCGCGATCGACGCCCAGCACCAATTGCGTCATGTCGTTGGAACCGATTGAGAAGCCATCGAAGTGCTCTAAGAACTGATCGGCCAACAGCGCGTTGGTGGGCAACTCGCACATCATCATGATTTTTAAACCGTTCACGCCACGCTTGAGGCCGTGTTCGGCCAGCAAATCGATCACCGCTTTGGCTTCGTTGAGCGAGCGCACGAAGGGCACCATCACTTGCACGTTGGTCAGGCCCATGACGTCGCGCACGTACGTTAACGCGCGACACTCCAACTCAAAACACGGTTGAAAGTGCGGGTTCAAATAGCGGGCGGCGCCTCGGAAGCCAAGCATGGGGTTTTCTTCGTGGGCTTCGTAGCGCTGGCCGCCGATGAGGTTGGCGTATTCGTTGGATTTGAAATCCGATAAACGCACGATGACCGGGTGGGGCGCAAAGGCGGCGCCAATTTGCGCGATTCCCTCCGCCATTTTTTGCACGTAAAAACTCACCGGGTCCGCGTAACCGGCCATTTGGCGCTCAATTTGCGCTTTGACCGCCGGCACTTGCTCTTCAAATTCCAACAGCGCTCTGGGGTGCACGCCGATCATGCGGTTGATGATGAACTCCAGGCGAGCCAGTCCCACGCCTTGGTTGGGGATGGCCGCAAAATCAAAGGCCCGGTCCGGATTGCCGACGTTCATGGTCATGCCCACGGGCGGAGGGGGCAGGGCTTGGGTGTGCACGTCGGTGCGCTCAAAATCCAACAGCCCTTCGTAGACGTGGCCAATGTCGCCTTCGGCGCACGAGACGGTGACCTTGGTGCCTTCGGCGATGTGACTCGTCGCGTCGTTGCAGCCGACGACCGCCGGAATGCCCAACTCCCGCGCGATGATGGCGGCGTGGCAGGTGCGGCCACCGCGGTTGGTGACGATGGCGGAGGCTTTTTTCATCACCGGTTCCCAATCCGGGTCGGTCATGTCGGTGACTAAGACGTCGCCGGGTTGCACGCGCACCAACTCACTCACGTCTTTGATCAATCGCGCCACACCGGAGCCAATGCGGCTGCCGATCGCGCGGCCTGTGGTCAGTACTTTGGATTGGCCGTTGAGCGTGAAGCGCTCCATCGCGCCCCCTTGGCGCGATTGCACCGTCTCGGGCCGCGCTTGCAGGATGTACACCTGTTGGGTGTCGCCATCGAGGCCCCATTCAATGTCCATCGGACAGCCGTAGTGTTCTTCGATGATCAAGGCCTGACGCGCGAGTTCTTCGATCACCGCATCGCTGATCGCAAAGCGGGATTGTTGTGTGGGCGGAACGGCGATGGTTTTGACGCGCTCGCCGGGGGCATCGGAGTAGACCATTTGAATGGCCTTGCCGCCTAAATTTTTACGCACAATCGCCGGACGCTTGGCGCGCAGGTTGGGTTTGTAGACGTAAAATTCATCCGGGTTGACCGCGCCTTGCACCACGGTCTCGCCCAAGCCATAGGATGCGGTGATGAACACCACGTCTTTGAAACCCGATTCGGTGTCCAACGTGAACATCACCCCCGCGGCCCCGCGATCGGAACGCACCATGTGTTGAATGCCCACCGACAACGCCACTTGCGCGTGCGCAAAGCCTTGATGCACGCGGTAGGCAATCGCGCGATCGTTGTACAGCGAGGCGTAGACTTCGTGAACGGCTTTCAACAACGCCGATTCGCCGACGACGTTCAACAGCGTCTCTTGTTGGCCGGCGAAGGAGGCGTCTGGCAAATCCTCAGCGGTGGCACTGGAGCGCACGGCGACCGCGATGGTGGCGCCGCCCATCTGGCGGTAGGCTTCCAATAATTCCGATTCCAACGTGGCCGGCAGTGGCGTGTCTAAAATCCACTGACGGATTTGTTTGCCGGTCGCGGCGAGCGCGGTGAGATCGTCGACGTCCAGTCGATCCAAACACGCGTCAATTTTGGTTTTCAATCCGGATTGGGTTAAAAAATCGCGGTAGGCGAGTGCGGTGGTCGCAAAACCCGTCGGCACCGACACCCCCAGCGCGCTCAGGTGGCTGATCATTTCCCCCAGCGACGAGTTCTTGCCTCCCACGGTGTCCACGTCGTGTTTGGTGCAGGATTCAAACGGCAATATGTAGGCGCTCATGAGAGGGTCTCAACCAGGTGAAAGGCGAGATTGTGCATGAAATTAAGCGCGTGCGCAGGCCAGAAAGCGTCATCCTCTGCAAACGATTGTACACCGCGGCTTTCCTTGGCCAGCGGGGCAGGGTAACCTATACGCCGGTGAGTATGGAAAGGTTATGCGCAGCGTTTATTTCGTATCGGATCAAACTGGGGTTACCGCGGAAACCATGGGTCACAGCCTGTTGACTCAGTTTGCGGATTCCGACATTAAAACCACCACCATTCCGTTCATCTCCAACGCGGAGACGGCGCAGGTGGCGCGCGCGCAAATCGAAGCGCAAGCGCGCAAGGACGGCACGCGACCGATTATTTTCAGCACCATCTTAGACGACGAGGTGCGCGAAATTCTATTGGGCATCGACGCCGTGTTTTTGGATTTTTTCTCCGCGTTCTTAACGCCCATTGAGGTGGAATTGGGGGTTAAGGGCTCCAAGGCGGTGGGGCGGGCGCACGGCATGTCCGATACCGCCTCGTACACGGCTCGAATCAACGCCACCAATTTTGCGATGGCCAACGACGATGGCGCGAACACCAAAGACTATGAAAACGCCGACGTCATTTTGGTGGGGGTGTCGCGCTCGGGGAAGACGCCGACCTGTTTGTACATGGCGTTGCAATATGGCGTCTACGCCGCCAACTACCCACTGACCGACGACGATTTAGACAGCTCGCGCTTGCCGCAAGCGCTGCGGCCGTACTACCACAAGTTGGCGGGACTAACGATTGACCCCAAACGACTCATGGAGATTCGCCACGAACGGCGCCCCAACTCGCGTTACGCCTCTGAAAACCAAGTGGAGTACGAGTGTCGACAGGCGGAAATGATTTTCAGCCGCAACGGCATTGTGCATTTTGACACCACCACCTGTTCGATTGAAGAGATCGGCTCTCGGATCCTGCAAAACCTCAAACTCGACCGCCGCGTGCACCCATGAGTGAGTGCTTCGATCGCCCGCCGAACACGCCACCGCCGTTGGTGTCCTGGCGCACGCGGCCCCAGAGTTTTGGGGCGCTCATGGCGATCTACGAGGACAACTACGGCCGATTGTCGCGCTTAATGGGAGGGTTTGGTCACATCGCCCCGACGACGGTCAGTTCGATTGAAGGGGATTGTGATTTAAAAATCACCTTAATCGAGCGCACGCCGTACACCATCACGCTGCAGCTGACCTATGAGTTTTTGCCGCAAACGGAATTAAACGACGCGCCCAATCTGTGCGTACGGATTTTTGAAGACGCGCGGCTGTGCTCGGCCGAGGCGATGATGGATCATCCCAACGCACGCACCCTCGCGGCGCGTTGGCAGCGCAATATTTTTTTGAACAAGTGGCTCGAGTATTTGTGGGATCGGGGGTACACGCTCTCGAAACAGTAGGCTGGCGTCCGACGAGGGGCGATCGTCGCGAGCGATCCCCGTGATGCGTTTAACCCGCGACGCGCGCTCGGACCCATTGTTGAAAGCGATACACGTCGTACTCTTCGGGCATCAACACCCCCGCGCTAAACGGTTGGGCCATTAAACCGCGTTGCACCGCCTCACACACCCGCGCATCCTCTTGCATCACGGTTTGCGAGAAGCTCACCGCGTTGGCGATGTCCACCGTGGGGTCTGCCAGCAGTTCGGGCGCAAACAACCAATCGATCTGCAGCTCCGTCTGATCCACTCCCCGTGGCAGCAGCCGAGTGCAGCGCACGTGATCCACATGCAACACCAGGTATTGGCCGGGGACCTGGGTCAGATAGTGATAACCCAACTGACGCTCCTCGGCGCTCAAGCCAAACTCATGACCCAAGGACTGACCATCTCGCGTCCAACTGGCCGCGCCGCGGTTCAAGCCGCCGCGATATAGCGGATCCTCGTGGTGTTGGGTCTCGCGCCAGTTTGGATCATCGCGGCTTTCCATGATGCCGCGTTGGTAGATGGGCACGCGTTCAATGAGCGTGGGATGCACGCTCGGGCAGTGCAAACACTCGTTGTAGTTTTCCCAAAAGATTTTCCAGTTGCAGTGGATGCGCTTCGTCCAGCGATGCCCAGATACCAAGCGCTCCAGGGGCCAGCGCTTAAACTGCTCGTCGTGGGGCGCAAAGGCCTTGGCAAACTCTGTGGGCTCGGGACTTAAATTGACGTAGACAAAGCCGCGCCACTCTTCGAGGGCGACGCGATACAGGCCGAGGTTGGCAAACTCCAATTGAGTCGCCCCGTGGCTCACCGGCACCTTCGCCAAGCGACCGTCGAGGTGATAACGCCACGCGTGATACGGACAGGACAGGCCCACCCCAGTCAGATGGCCAGAGCCCTCGGCGCACAACTGGGCACCGCGATGCCGACAGGTGTTGTGAAAGGCCCTTAACACACCGTGTTCGTCTCTGATTAAGACGATCGACTGCGTGCCGATCGTTACGGTTAAAAAGTCTTTTGGCTTAGCGACCTCGGCACTGCGTGCCACATAGATCCAGTCGCGATACCAGATGGTCTCGAGTTCGTGTGCGTGGTGGGCCGCGTCCGTGTACCAGCGACTCGGTAAGGCGGGCGTGGGGTGCGACAGGGCGTTGTGATCGGTGGCCATGACAGCATCAACCATGGTGTGTCTCCCCTCTAAAGAAAAAGCCAAAACCAAACTGCTGCGGCGTCGGGCGTGGAGTGCCACCAGGTCTCGTGTCGCGGCCTCAGGCTCACAGCCTAATCCTCCACGGTGGCCACACCCAGCGGGTCAGCGCTCGAGCCGATACGCCTCACTCAAACGCGTAAACCAAAACCCGACACCCGCCTGGCCTGCCGGTCGCCACGGCGTTAAGCCGGCAGGGCCTTGCCCCATTCGGCAGGCGGGTGCGGGCGTCGAATCTCCGGTATCGCCGCCTCCAGCTGCGCGTGGAAGGTCCCCATCCAACGCTCCAGTGTCGACAACGGCCCCGGGGTGTAGGCACTGGACTCGATGCCTCGTTGTACGAGTAAGCACAAGGTTTTGTCCTCGGCATTGACCGAGCGGTTTAAGCGCAAGCCCAAACGGCGCAGCGTGGCCACCTCGGGTCTGGCGTCGGGCAGGCCGTAACGGGCGTAGCGCAGGCGAGTTTTGCCGTCGTGGGTTGGTAAAATCTGAAAGAAATCCATTTGCTCGGGATAAAAATCCATGCCCAAATTGGGTAAGGCGCTGTAAAACCGCCACGAGGCGGCCTGTTCGGCCGGCAAATGCGTGATGAGTTTTTGCACCAGTTTGAGGTAGAGCCGCTCGGTCCAGACCGTCGAGGGCTCCGCCCGAAAGCGGCTGATGCCACGGGCCACCGTGTTGACGGCGCGTTGGTTCTCGTAGTCGGGGTGACAGAGGCGGTAGAGCCCCGGATGCCCAATGGGCACGTGGTAGGACTCTAAGTAGTTGTCCATGGCCACCTTCCAGTTGACCGGCCAGATCTCCTCCTCAATGGGGGCAAGCGGCACCATCTGAGCCAGTTGATAGGGGGCCAGTTCCGCCTCAAAGGGTGCGAACTGCTCGGCCAGCGAGCGCGGTGCTTGCTCGGATAACCACACAAACACAAAGCCGTTCCACAGCGCCACGGGGGCGCGTTTGAGCGACCACTCCTGTCGATTAAACGTGGCGTCAAAGGTGTCTTTTTGGGGCACTCCCACGAGTTCGCCTTGGAGGTTGTACGCAAACCCGTGATAGGGACACACAATCAACGACGAACAGCGCCCGTTGCCACTGAGTAAGCGCGCCCCGCGATGGCGGCAGTGGTTGTGATAGGCGTTGATGACGCCGGCGGCGTCTTTGACCACGATGACCGAATCGGTCCCGACGTCGAGCACCTGGTAGTCGCGGGCGTCGGGGAGTTGGCTCTGATGGCAGACGATTTGCCAACTGGGTTTTAACAGCCGCTCCTGTTCAAGGGCCGCCATCCGCGGGTCCGTATAGACCCATCCCGGCAGCGCGTGCGGGGTCGTTTGGAGGGCGGGTGGGGTGGTGCTCATGGGGGTTCACTAAAATTTATACAGTTATAAAAGTTTAGGCTTTTTTCCCAAAATACTCAAGAGCAGCCACCGCATGGGTCCGTTATGGGCAGCCCAAAAAAACTGATTAATTGATTTTTATCAATCAGTTATCTAATAATTGCGTCACAACACATGATCGCGCTGCGGCATAATAATAATTTATACGGTCATATAGTTTTTTTGCCAAAAATTTGTCATGCTAGCGATCGTTGCCCGCAAGCGGCGTCAAAACGGCACCTCGTCATGGCCCGAACCCTCACCAAATCCAATGCCCACTGGCACAAAGCCAACCGCCGTCTGCCACTCGGGGTGGCCTCTAACTTTCGCTACTGGGGCGAGGATCGAACCATTTACGTGAAGGAAGGTCGCGGTGCGCGCCTCACGGATTTAGACGGCAACGTGTACGTCGATTACCGCTTAGGCTATGGGCCGTCCATCTTAGGGTACGCGCACCCGGAGGTCGACGCGGCCGCGCGGGAGGGCATGAAGGTCGGTGGCGTGTTCGCGCTCTCCACCGAGCGTGAGCTGGCTGTGGCCGAGCGCATCGCGCGCATGGTGCCCGCCGCGGAGATGGTGCGCTATTCCAATTCGGGCACCGAAGCGGTCATGGCGGCCTTGCGCTTGGCGCGCGCCTACACTCAAAAAGACGACTACCTCATTTTGGAGGGTGGCTATCACGGTTTATTTGATGCGGCCATGTGGTACACCCCGATGGAGAACTGGTCGCGCCAGGGCGAGCCGGAAGTCAAGCCCTACAGCGAGGGCATTCCCGTGGGCATCCGAAGCTATGCGCATTTTGTGCAAGCCAATGATTTAAACGCGCTCGAGGCCACCATTCAAAAACACGCCGATCGCATCGCCTGTCTGCTGATCGAACCGATCATGGGCAACTGTTTAGGCATCGCGGCGGATCCGGAGTACCTGCGCGCCGCGCGCGCCCTCTGTGATCGCTATGGCATCGTGATGATCATCGATGAGGTCAAAACGGGGTTTCGGGTCGCGCGCGGTGGCGTGCAGGAACTGTATGGGATCAAAGCCGATTTATGCACCTTCGCCAAATGCGTCGGCAACGGCTATCCGCTGTCGGTTCTAGCCGGGCGCGAGGACATCATGCGTAAATTGGGTAAAGGCGTGGCCCACGGCGGCACCTTTACGGCCCACTCGGTCTCGTTGGCCGCCGCCGAAAAATGCCTCGACATCCTGGAGAACACCGACGCCTTAGAACGGGTGGCCCGCTTTGGGGAGCGCTTAAAAGCGGGCATCACGCAGATCTTGAACGCGCGCGGGATCGTGCACAGTTTTGTCGGGCACGCGTCGATGTTTGGGCTGTATTTTGATGAGCGGCCGCCGCGCAATTACCGCGACTGGAAAAACTCCGACTATCATTTTTACGACGCCGTGGCGCGCGTTCTGCACGACGAGGGGGTGTTGTGTGAACCCGATTCGCGCGAGCCCTGGTTCATCTCGGCCGCCCACGACGAGTCGTGTTTGACCGATACCTTAAAAGGCTTCACCACGGCGGTGGATACGGTGCTCAACGCCGCAGCCCCGTCCGTAAAGGCTTAAGTCCGCCCATGGCGCCGTCCGCTCGTGTCGCCCCCAACGCCCCCGAAGTGCTCGTGGTGGGCGGCGGCCACAACGGCTTGGTGGCGGCCGCCTATTTGGCCAAAGCCGGGCGATCGACGCTGGTGTTGGAGCGCTCCGATCGGGTTGGTGGGGCCGCGGTGAGTCGCAGCATGTATCCGGAGTTTACCTACTCCAACTGCTCTTACGTGTGTTCGCTGCTGCGACCGTCCATCCTGCGCGATTTGGATCTGCCGCGCTTTGGTTTGCAGATCATTCCCTACGACGGCGGCTGCACGCTCACGCGCACGGGGGATTACCTCGCGTTATACGACGATAAGGACGCGCTCTTTCGCGAGTTGTCGCGTCACTCGCGCCGCGACGCCGAGAGCTATGCGCGCTACGTGCGGGACGTCCTGCGCCAATGCCATTTTATTAAACCCTTGTTGGAGCGTGAACCCGTTGATCCCACGGGGTTGGGTTGGCACAACTGGCGCGAGTTTAAGTTCCTGGCCAAGCACGTCACGGATTTGGGCGAGCAGCGGCTGTACGACACCTGGCGATTTTTCACCATGAGTGCGGCGGATTTTTTAGACGAGTATTTTGAGTCCGATCTGATCAAAGCCCATTTGGCCGGCACCTCAATCATTGGCACGGGCTTATCGCCGCGCTCACCGGGCAGTGCCTACGTGCTGCTGCATCACTACATGGGCGACATCGATGAGACGGTGGGCGCCTGGGGATTTGCGCGCGGCGGCATGGGCGCGATCACGAGCGCGCTCGCGCAGGCTTATGAGGGCTTGGGTGGGCAGATTCGGACCGAGGCCGAGGTCGAGCGCTTTCTGGTGAAAAACGAACGCGTCTGCGGGGTGCGCTTGAGCACGGGCGAGGAGATTTATGCGCCCACGGTGTTATCGAACCTCGACGTCAAACGCACCTTTTTGACCTGCATGGATCCGCGCGATGTGCCGGCTCCGTTGATGCAAAGCGTGCAGCGCTTTAAAATCCGCGGCTCCTCCGGCAAACTCAACATCGCCTTGGATGAGCTGCCGTTGTTTCCCGCGCTGCCCGCCGATGCGCCGTGTCGGCGCGGCGACATGCACATCACGGACACCATGGAGAGCCTGGAGTGGGCTTATGACGATTGGAAGGCGGGGCGTTGGTCGGCGCGGCCCTACGTCGATATGCTCATCCCCAGTCAAATCGATCCCACCATGGCGCCCGTGGGCAAGCACTATATGTCGGTCTTTGTGCAGTACTGTCCTTATGAGTTGCACGACGGCGCGTGGACCGACGCCAAACGCCAGGCCTTTGGGGACTGCGTCATCAATGCGATCGCCGCGCACAGCCCCAACTTCAAATCCGCCATTCTCCACACGGAGATTCGCACCCCGTGGGATTTGGAGCAGGAGGTCGGGTTAACCGAGGGCAATATCTTTCAGGGCGAACTGACCTTGGATCAGTTGTACTTCAATCGCCCCGTGCCCGAGTGTGCGCAGTACGCGACGCCCATCCGCGGCCTCTATCTGTGCGGATCCTCCACCCACCCCGGCGGCGGCGTCATGGGCGCACCCGGTGCCAACGCGGCGCGGCGCGTGTTGCGGGATTTGAGGTCGTGATGCCACAGTCAAAGCCCCCCATCGTCATCGTCGGCGGCGGCCACAACGGCTTAGTGGCGGCGATCTATTTGGCCCAACTGGGTCATCGCGTGCGAGTCATTGAAGCGCAGCCCCGCGTTGGCGGTTTGTGCGGTGAGCACGAGTTTGCGCCCGGCTTTGTCGCCCCCATCGCGGCCCATGAGCTCAGTTTGTGGTCCGATCAACTCACGCGGCAGTTGGGGTTGCCCGTCGAATCTCAACCCAGCACCTCATTGGCCAGTTCGGACAATTCGGCCAGTTCAACCAGTTCAACCAGT
>Ga0164297_10001481_pt1 | contig 24949 bp, 27 predicted proteins | sample GEODES058metaG_FD_113539 | JGI IMG/M metagenome (GOLD analysis project Ga0164297, IMG submission 113539) | Dystrophic lake water microbial communities from Trout Bog Lake, Wisconsin, USA - GEODES058 metaG | ecosystem: Environmental > Aquatic > Freshwater > Lake | place: USA: Trout Bog Lake... | reverse complement strand
CTTCCATATCGGGTTAGCCGAGCGCTTAGTAGTTCGGAGCGCAGAGTTAGGCCACCAATTGGTCATAAAGCAGATAGCTTTATCAGGTGGGTGTTTTTTCAATTCAATTTTAAGAGAGTGGGTGATGATGGGCTTGAAGGGTCAGGGCTTCAAGGTCTATGTCCCCCATAGACAGAGTTTTGGCGATGCAGGACTTGCTTTGGGTCAAGCCTGGGTGGGTGCGCAGACACTACTCGCTCAAAGGGCCCAATGCGTATCGAATACCTTCAGTGGGCATAGCGTGTTTGGCGAGGCATCTCATCCATGTGTTTAGCGCTGCCTGCTGAAGTCTTGGAGGTTCACTCCGATCAAACGGCCACGATCAATTTGGGTGGTGTACATCGAAAGGTATCGATCCATATGACACCTGATGTCATTTCGGGAGATTACGTCATCATTCACGCAGGCTTTGCGATTGGTACATTGGATCAAGATGAGGCTTTGGAAACCCTCGCCTTGTTTGCTTCCCTTACCAGCGTTGCAGAAGCACCCTAGTCGTCAGATCCATCGCCATGTTCTATCGGTTCAATGTGCGGATTTCTGCTAAGGTTTCCATAATGACCTCCAGAGTGGTCTGATGAAATATATTGACGAATTTAGAGATCCGGTCTTCGCCCAATCCTTGCAGGCAGCTATCCGCGAGGAGTCAAACCCCAGTCGTCAATATCGCTTCATGGAGTTCTGTGGAGGTCATACCCATGCCATTTCTCGATATGGCCTCGAGGACTTGATCCCAGATAATGTCCGTTTGGTCCACGGGCCTGGCTGTCCTGTATGCGTTTTACCCATGGGACGAATAGATCAAGCCATTCACCTGGCTTTAAGCAAGGATGTGATGTTAACTACCTATGGCGACACGCTTAGGGTTCCGGCATCTAATCAGTTGTCCCTAATGCGGGCTAAAGCACAAGGTGCAGATATCAGGATGGTCTATTCTGCGATGGATGCTCTGGATTTGGCTCAGAAACATCCAGAACGCCAGGTGGTTTTCTTTGCTATCGGTTTTGAAACCACAACACCCGCAACGGCGCTGGTGATCAAGATGGCCTCAACACTAGGCTTAGATAATTTTTCGGTCTTGTGCTCCCATGTCCTGACACCGGCCGCGATCACACATATTATGGAGGAGGGGGGACGTGATTTGGGTGTTGATCTGCATGGATTCATAGGGCCTGCGCATGTAAGCATCATTATTGGCTCATCAGCTTATCAATCGTTTGCAGAGCAATATAAAACACCGGTTGTGATATCAGGCTTCGAACCTCTGGATGTATTGCAATCGATATGGATGCTCTTGCGTCAAACCAATCAGGGTCGTCATTGCGTAGAGAATCAGTTCACTCGTGCCGTCTCGGAGAAGGGTAATCACATCGCCCAAGCGCACATGAATGAGGTCTTCGATCTGCGCGACACTTTTGAATGGCGTGGCCTGGGTGAGTTGGCTCATAGTGCCCTGAAAATCTCTGAAAAATTTGATCGATTTGATGCGGAAAAGCGTTTCAGTCTCAACTATCAGCGTGTTCCAGATCATAAGCAATGTGAGTGCGGGGTCATTTTGCGAGGGCTTAAAAAGCCCAATGAATGCAAGCTCTTTGCAACGGTCTGTACCCCTGAAAATCCTATAGGGTCTTGTATGGTGAGTAGTGAAGGAGCCTGTGCAGCCCATTACAGTTATGGCCGTTTTCGGGACCAGAAAACCTAAGCGTCTGTGCCAGATTAGTTAACAGGCGGTCAGTGGCTATTCTCGAACCTGACTTCTATCGATAAATATTTATGACGCCAAAGAAAAAATACATTCGTCCACTTGACCTGAAGCATGGATGTATTGATATGAACCATGGTGCCGGGGGTAGAGCCAGCAAGCAACTCATTGATGAGGTCTTTATGTCCCTCCTTGATAACGCGTATCTCCAGCGTGGGGATGATGGTGCAGTACTCGAATTTCCACCCGAAGTCATGAAAGGTGGGCGACTGGTGATGTCAACTGACATGCATGTCGTGAGCCCGCTTTTTTTCAAAGGAGGTGATATTGGGTCCTTGGCTGTGCATGGGACGATCAACGACGTCGCCATGATGGGGGCCCGGCCGCTCTATCTTTCAGCGAGTTTTATTCTTGAAGAAGGGTTTCTTCTCAGTGACTTGCGACGTATTGTGGAAAGTATGGCCAAGGCATCCAATAGGGCCGGCGTTCCTATTGTGGCGGGTGATACCAAGGTCGTTGAAAAAGGGAAGGGTGATGGTGTCTTTATCAGTACCACAGGTGTTGGTATTGTTCTGGGTGAAGAGATTGGGGGTGCCCATGCTCGTGTGGGCGATGCGGTCCTCATTTCTGGTTCAATAGCCGATCACGGTGTTGCGGTCCTGGCCCAACGAGCGTCGTTGGAATTCGACACGTCTATTGTCTCAGACAGCGCATGCATCCATGGACTGGTAGCAGAGATGTTAAGTGCAGTTCCGCCGGGTGCTGTCCATGTCTTAAGAGATCCCACACGAGGAGGATTAGCGACTACGTTGAACGAGATAGCGGGTCAATCCAATGTGGGTATGCTGTTATATGAAGATCAAATACCCATTGCAGCACAAACTGAAGCGGCATGTGAGTTGTTAGGCTTAGATCCCCTCTACATAGCCAATGAAGGAAAGTTGGTTGCCATTGTTGACACTGTGTACGCTGAGCCACTACTGGCAGCCATGAGACAACATGAATTGGGACTTGACGCGGCTCGCATTGGATCCGTCGTCGCGGATGATCAAAACTTTGTCACCATGAAAACGAGCTTGGGCGGCATGCGCGTTGTTGACTGGTTGAGTGGAGAGCCCTTGCCGAGGATTTGCTAAAGCTTCGACCACGCCAGCAGGGGGGGCTCTATCAAAGAATCAATCTTATTTGAGTTTTTTGAAGAAAAGCCTCGTGCAACCGCATACAATGGCATCCAATTATCGTGCGATTAGGGCTTTCTAAGAGTGTACAGGTTGACTCATCGTTTTCTTGCCTTACTGTTCCTGGGTGTCCTCGCAACAGGTCTTTTGGCTTGCTCTGCCTTGATTGAAGTCAGTACCTACCCGTTAAAGCAGATCGTCACTTTTGTCGAAGAAAGCACAGGAGAAGAAAAGCCTGTGATGACGCCTATTGAGCTTGAGCATCAGTTGATGCGCTTTGCCGACGGCTATATCTCTGCGGCCGTTGCTGCGACCGACAGGCTCCGCACTAACGGTCAGTTAGCCGACCCAGAGAGAGTGCTACTGTTCAAGATTGAACTCACCGGAGATGTTTATCAGGTTGCCACCGGTCCAAACGCCTACGGCAACCTGTTGGATATGATTGTATTGGTCGCCTTAGAACGTATCGAGCTTGAGCGTTATTTGATCCCTGATCGATGGGGACAATCGGCGGAGCCATTACTTCATATCATCCAGCAGAATGAAAAAGCGATCTGGGCTATTGGGAAACAGATTCTCAAACCCGAGATGCAGAATGAGTTGCGACAATCCATTAATGACTGGGCCAAAAAGAATCAGAAATTGGACACCTTGTTGGATGTTCGATCCACTGGATTTGCTTCTGAAATTGCCAAATACTCCACGTATCGACCGGAAAAAAGAGATACGAGCGTGTTTGACTTGCTCGAGATTGATCCTCTATCTTCTTTGGATCCTGCGACGCAGGAGTTAACCAGGACGCGCCATTTCGCCGAGCGAGCACTTTATCTCGCGCAAAGGACGCCTACTATTCTGAGGTGGCAGGCGGAGCTTCTAAGCCTTCATGCAGCGAGGATACCTGAGGTCGAGACTTTGGTTCAGAATACCTCGAAGATCGGTGATGCTGCAGAAAGGCTGAGTCATGTCGCCGAGGCGCTCCCTCAAAACGCTGCGCGGGAGCGGGAAGCGATTCTTAAGGCGCTGAAGGAACAGTCAGGTCAGCTCGCTCAGATGGCTACACGCATTGAGGAGGCGTTCCATGCGGGGCATGAGATGGCGATTGCAACGGACAGCTCCTTAAAGACCTTCGATCAACTATATAAAGATCTTAAAAGCGAACCCAGAGATCCCAATGCAAAGCCTTTCGATATCACCGAATACAAGTCTATTGCCAAAGACGTTGCAACCACATCCACGCAGCTTAATCAGCTGCTGACCACATTGGATCAACGAGGGTCCGGCGCTGATGAGCCCTCAGGTCTCCTGGCGTTAGCGAATGAACTGGAAGCACGAGGTGATCGATTGACTCAAAAGCTCTTATTCGTAGGGTTGATGTTGATCGGTGCTTCTTGTCTTGGTTTATTGCTGACGATGCTTCTATACAGGTTACTGCTTAAAAAAATAGCCAATCTGATCTAGTCAGGTCCAACACTCGATTTTTGACGCGTCATTAATTACGAAGAGCCATTGAACAGGCGAAAGTTCATGAACACAAATAAAATCCTCTTAATCCTGATTGTCATGGGTTCTCTGAGTCTCTTTGCGAGCACATATGAACCAGATAAGCCCGTGAGTCCATTTGAGTCTGTAGATACCTCTAGTCCCAGAAGAACCTTGATGGGCTTTCTCGAAACCATGGATAGGCGTTATCGAATCGGTATGGGTCCAGAAGGAAAACTCACTGGGTACCTTGCTTCCGATCGGCTGTATCCCTCAAAAGAAGAAGAGTGGGCCGTTAAGGAGATGTTTAAACTTCGAGGCTATGAATCTAAATATTTGGATCTTAGTGCCGTTGCCGATGCGGCTAAATCAGAAAGTCTTTGGCGACTTTCGTTGCAGCTGAAAGAGGTGCTCGATCGGATTCATCTTCCTGATGTACAGGAAATACCTGATGAAGCCATGATGAAGGCGTTAGGTCAGTCACATTGGAAAATTCCCGGAACTCAAATCGATATCACTCGCAAAGACAAAGGACCCCATGAAGGTGAGTATCTCTTTAGTGCGGAGACTGTGAATCAAGTACCGGCTTTTTATGAGGCTATAAAAACCTACCTTATCAACCTGGGGCTAACGAAGGTTGGTACTTTAAAGCCTTCCATGAGCCCATGGGCCTCGCGATGCTCCTTCGCCACATTGTTCCCCGCGTTGGATCATTAATACGCCTAAATGGACGAATACCTTAATTGCGGATCAGCCCATATGGCGATGGGTAAGCATCCTGATTGTTCTCTTTGTTTTCTGGACAGTTCTTGGTTGGGCACGTTCGTTGACTCGATACTTACAAAAGGGGGGACCTCTGATCATCATTCCTTTTGGGGCATATTGCCCCTTGTGGTGCTCGTTGGGATCACCCCTATTTATTCCTGGTTTTTTTCCGAAATCCTCCGTGTTTCTGGATTCGTTTATACCGTATTCAATTTCAGCGTTTGGTCTTTGTTTTTTGTTTCCCTCACCTTACTAGTATGGAAAGGCGGGCATATTCTGGCGGAGATTATCATCATTCTTGCTGAATTGAAGTCGGTCAGTCTCGATAGTCAGATTATTCGTTTAGGCTTTCGATTGATCAGTCTTGGTTTATCGCTTCTGATCATTACCGAAGGCGCTAATCGTTTGGGTCTTCCCGCTTATTCGGTTCTGGCAGGCCTTGGGATCGGTGGTCTGGCTGTCGCTTTGGCCGCACAACATTCCTTAGCCAATTTGCTAGGTTCGCTCATCATCATGATCGAAAAACCTTTTAGAGTAGGTCACCGAATCAAATCAAGTGCCGTTCAGGGCTTGGTTGAAGACGTGGGGTTCCGTTCAACCAGGATTAGAACCCAAGAAAACACCCTTGTGAACGTCCCAAGCAGCGACCTCATCAATCACCCGATCGAGAATCTGACGACGCGGAAACATCGCGCTTCACGGCAATCTGTCTATTTTTCTTTAGAAACACCGATTGAGAAAATCAGAACGATGATTGGGTCCATCAGCCACATTCTCAGCCAGGGTAATGGCGTCGTATTCGGTCATGTCGATGTGGTGCTTCGTAGCATCAGCCATAAAGGCTTTGAAGTGATGTTCGACTTCGCGGTTAAAGTGCATACAGAAATGGAAGAGTTCCGTGCGCAACAAAACGTGCTACTTGAAATTGCTGCAGTGGCAGAACGCGAAGGCGTAAAATTTTCACGCTTTGAAAGCCATCTCACGCCTTCCGAAACCATGGAAATGGAATCAACATTGCCTGAAGAGAAAGCGGGTGAGTCGTCTCATGAATCGCCTTCCCGAGAAGAACATGAATAGCGCTAAAAGATAGGCTGAATCTACTTTTGGTTGCGCTACCGGCTCAATCTTCTGTGTGATGGAACAGGCGGCGGCAAGGGCCATCAAGGGCAGAATAAATAACTTCATTATTTCCCCCATATCCCCGTCATTTCTAAAATCAATTGAGTTTGCGTCTTGATCGAGAGAGGCGCGGCAATCTGCCCTTCAATGATTTTGTGGGTCACTAAAGCTGTGGTTGCGGCGTCCATAGACTCAAAAGGGTTGGAATCGTTGAAATAGTCTTCTTTCGTTGTTTCTTGGTGCTGATCCTTAAAAAGAAAGTGCATTTCGGGTCGCCTCTGAATCGATGCCGTGGGTTCGCCTTCAGCGCCTCTCATCAAAATAGCGTTAGCAGAGCGCCTTTGAAAGTATTCACTCAGTTTCGCCGGGTATTCTGGGTGCGTGTAATTTGCGATTTGCCAGGGCTGATCGGAGCAGGGATTAATGAGTTTTGCAAGAACATGTCCAGAGTTTCTGAGCCCCAGTTCGATCCTTAAGTCTAAAAATTTCTGAAGCGCAGGTGAAAGTACTCGGAGAGGACAAAAGATCGGGAGACTTAAGTCGCTAAAACGCCCAAAATCTTCAGCTGTTTCGAGGATTGGCCAATCTAGGACTTTAAATATTTCGTGAGAAGTGACTCTGGCTGGGTCTTTCTCTATGCCCTGCACAATGACCGTGAAACCCCCTTTAGCCAGGAGTGCAGCGAGAAGTGGCGTCAGATTGGCATGCTTTCTAGCACCATTATAGCTCGGAAGCACAATGGTTGGATGAGGGTCTGTGTTCAGTGGCTTAAAGTCTGTGGCTTCAAGCCCGTCCATAAATCCCATGAGCTCCGAAGCGGACTCACCTTTGATCCTCATGGCAATACAAAAAGCGCCCAGTTCAAGATCGGTGACTTTACCTTTAAGAATTTGAGTGAACACGTCTTGGGCCTGATCATGATTAAGATGCGCTGAGCCCTTAATGCCGCGACCAATGACTTTTAAAATGGATGAAATACTCATGCTTATGATTATGACCCTTGAAGCCTTATTTGAAAAATCCAAGGCTAGGGCTGATTGGAGAAAGGAGGGCCATCGGGTATCCTAGGGTTTCAGTGAATCGGATCAATAAAACTCAAGCAAACGAATAATCATAGGATGAATACATTCTGGACATGGGCTTCTATCATCGGCTTGTCGATGACGCCGAGTTTAGTGCTGGGTCCCTCAGTGGCTGTGGGTGTTGGAATCATGGCCCATTATGATCCAATGATTCTGATTCCTGTGGTTGCAATAGCTGGTTTTATTGAGGGGTTGATCCTCGTCTGGATCGTAGGACAAGCACAACGATTTAGCACCATTCATCGGTGGATTTCAAAGTTGCATACTCCCAGGGGTATGGCCCTTGCCAAAAAGTGGGGCGTGTGGGGTGGTCTGAGTGTCGGATGCTTTCTGGTTGGTCAGGAACCGATCTTGTTAGGCCTTCGCTGGATGAATATCAGTCTAAGCAGGATTTGGATTCCTCTAGCCATCAGCAATGCTTTTTTTACCTGGTTGTACTATGTACTGACTTCAGTCAGCATTGAGCAGTTGTTGATCAATCTTCAGTGATATCAACAGTAAGATCTCATTCGGTGTGGTGTTTGGAACCAGTCTACGGCTTGGGATAACTAGAGATAATCGGGGGAAACTCTCTGGTTAAGCGCAGACTGGAAGAAGCACAATATCAAACTAGTGATCAAATAGCTAATAATAGCTAACAGCCTCTTGAGCAGCTCGTTTAATAGGTTGTCTCTGGAGTGCCCGTTGCGCTGTATACCTTATCTATCTGTGGTTGTATGATTGGACTTTTGCTTTACCCCAGGTTTGTTAAACTTTATAAAGGGTCTGCGGGCATTTAGACTTTCGGTCTCTCCGTAACCACCCTTTAACGTGAATGAACATGGATCAAGTCTCGTTAGGTTCATCAGATGTTGAATTAGTCAGGCAGTATGGCGGCCCCGTCAGTCATGCCATTCTGAACCCGCCTTACCAGATATTTAGGAGGGAGGGTATCCCCGGAATCATTGGATATGTGCTCCATGGGCGCTGTGTGGTTGTGATGGGTGATCCCGTAGCTTCGGTTGAATATAGAAGTCAATTGGTGGATGCCTTCCATCAACATTGTACTGTGCATAACTGGCGTGCCATCTATGTGGTCACTCATAAAGAAATGGCGTTCTTCGCCGATCATTATGGTGGCGCTATGATGCAATTTGCTAACAAACTCGTCACTAACCCTCAGAAAAAGCTTTATTTAGATCAGAAGGGTAATCGACTTAAATCAAAGTCTAATACGGCACGAAAATCAGGTGTGACGGTTCGCGAGTATGACGGGACAAGTCCAGATTATGGCGACGGTTTTGAGCAGAAGATTACCGATGTGATCCATCAATGGCAGAAGGCTCGAAAAGGCTACCAGCTATTCCTAGAGATCCCTGATCTTTTTAACCATCTCCATGGTTGTCGGTGGTTTATTGCAGAACATGACGGCGTTGTTGTTGGCGTGCTTTATCTTCTTAAAACAGGTTTTTGTGACTGTCAGTATACGATTGATCTGGTGCTTTCATCGCCGTTCGCTCCCAACTTTACCAACGAATTGATGATTCTTACAGCTATGGATCAGCTTGGATCCGAAGGGGTTGATGCCATGAGTTTGGCCGTGGGTCCCAGCAAGACCCTAGGTAAGATTGTAGGGCTCGGGCTCATCAGTGCTTTTTTGGCTCATGGGTTTTATGGCTTGGCCACCAGATTAGTACCACAACATGGAAAAGTGTTTTTTTGGGATCAGTTTGGCGTTTCTAGACGAGAGCCCCTGTATCTTTATTTCGAGAAACCCACCATTGGACTCGCTGAATTCCGAGCCTTGCTGAAGACGTTCAATTTTTCCAGGGCGTAGTAGGCTTATGAGCTTTTTAGCCGATTGCACTCGATAGTCTTGAACTAGCGGTTGAAAGAATGCTACAGCCGCTCTTCGTGCGGTTAAAACGCCTATAGTTCAAGGGGAGGCATGCACTAAGCACGTCTGGTCGTTCATATTCTTGGGTGGGCAACATCTGGTCTTTTTTAGGATTGCTCTTTGCTAATGAGCAGAAGGGGTCGTTTTAAGTTCCTGGAGTCGCGGCGCTACAGCCGAATCGTCTCCTTAAATCGGTCTAAGCTTCGGCTAGGCGTGTTAACTGTCGTGTACTCATTTTTTGCATCGTTCTAATCGATCACCATCAATATGTACTACATTCTTGCTGGTTGAGAGTTCCCAATGCTCCTCTCTGTGCGTATCTGGCTTAATTTCAGAAATACCGCAATCCTGATTCACGATATAGCCTTTATCCGCTCGAGTGAAATAGGTCACCGTGCATTTGAAGTCGCTCAAAGGGTAAGCAATCGTTGGGTAACGAATCAGCACGATAGGATCATTGGTGCTGACTGTAGGATCACAGTAAAAGCCATCTGGGAAAGGAAACAAACCGTCTTCGGCTTTGACTGGTGCATGAGCTAATGTAAGAAGTAGGGCGGTCAGGACTTTAGTCGTATGGATTCTGTTCATTGCATCATCGCTCTGCTGCTATCGTGCTTTGTGGCGCCACTATGGGGTGGCATAGTACTCGACAAATAGATTGTAGATAGCCTCATCGTTGTGGTTTTTCTTAACTACAACCCATCAGTGACCCAAAAAAATCAGGTCTTTTTGACTTTGAAGACAGCCGCCCTGATCAAGATGAGCTTTTGTCCTTGTCGCCCTGTTTTTCGATCTTTTTCCCAAGTTTTTGCATGTCTTGCCCAAAGCCACTCCATGTATTGCATGCCTGGAGTGTCCCACAAGCAAACAATAAGAGCAGTAGGATTTTTAGAGGTGATGTCATGGTCGTCTTGTCTTAAATTAAACCTTAGATACACGATATTGAGGATTGAATCCTATTTGGCCTCTATTCTGATCGGGTCGAGGCCTCTCTTCAAGGCCAGTTGGATCCTTATTAAGGATATTGGAAAGTTTTAGATAGTCATAAAATTGAAATATCCCTCAAACATAATAGAACCGTTATTGAATACTCTTCTGGTCGTTTTCTCGACGCTTCACCTGCCTCAATTAGGGGCAGGTTTCTTTTTTCTAGCAATCCAATCGCCCTAAACGCCGTATTTACAAAGCGCTTTCCTAACTTTGATCACGTCTCGAAGATAAGGATGCCAGTTGATCTTTGATCATCCTTCCGAGAAATAAGCCCGATGGCATCGCCTTCATGATTTCCAGGATATCCATAGGTAGGGCTCGATCTCCCAGAAAGCGTATCAAACGATCCGTTCTCGTCTTTTGGAAGAGTCTTATAAATAGATTGGGCGCTTCTGTAGGGTGGGCTTCTATTATTTTAAGTAATAGGGTATCCATCTTTCTAATGACGCCACTATCTAATGATGGTGGGAGTGGCGCTAGTCCTTTTCTCAAAGTATTTGCACAATGTTGGCTCCAGTTCTGGATTCTTGAAAAAGCATAGCCCGTGCTGGCGCGGGCCGTTCCTGAGCTTAAGCTACAGTTAACCCAAGGTGATGGTTTGGTTGGGGAGCGGGAGGGGATACCCATCGGAATCACGCCTTGTTCGGTACGGATAGTGTCATAGGTGATATCACCCAGCTTGTGTCGGATGGATGCCCGAAGTCGATCTTTAAGGTCTAATGGGTTTAGCGGTTTTCTTGAAAATACCGTTTGTTCGATTAGGGCACGTCTTGGGCTTAAGGGTAATAGATAGATGAATTCCACAAGGTAAGGAGAGGGGGCGATAAAATCCATCAAGGTTACGGCTGAGGGGTCAAAACAATCGGTACCTGTTTCAATTTCATCACCTAAGAATACTTGCCAGAGGTGGCCCTTTTTGAGTGAGCGCTCGCTCGAGGGTCTTGTGTCTACGACGAAACGTGCTTGGTGGGATCCAGAGCTCGTTTGTATATGAAAAACGTTATCGTCGATCCAAGATGACGCTAGAATCCGAGTGCTCATGACTAGCTTTACAATGTTCTGGTCTCTGATCATCGTTTCGGCTCGAGCATAAAAGCTTTCAGATTTGATCATTTGATAAGGAATGATTGGCGATTCGATCCAGGACTTTGTTATCCCTTTAGATACCAATAACTTCTTCCACGAGTGATCAGGCTTTATGGGCCAACGATGTGTCTCATCGAAGCCCCAATAACACCAGGTTCGGTCGTGACTGTATCGCGATCTTTCTTCCAGTATGAGGACGCTAGATAGACTCCCAGGATCACTTGCCAGCTGCATTCCAAGACTTAAACCTGCACACCCACCACCCAGGATAATGAGGTCATGAATCATTGGGCTAGGAAGCCTTGTGTTCATAAATAGGAAACTCAGATAGGGCTTGATGCAGTTTGCGTTCGTGATGAAGCCCTTTAAGCCAGAAAGGGTTTGAGCCTAGAGGTGAAATAAGTGTTTTGGCGGTGATGGCGCTTTTCTTTTGAGCGCTGACGTGAGCCCTCTGATCCCAGTAATTAAAGTTTCGGTTGTTGAGCTCCTCGCCGATGGCTTGATACACTTTGGCTGCAACCAGTATAGCGATTCGTGCTTTCTTGGGAAGATAAGGAATCCCATTTAAGCCGCTTTGATAGTAATGGTCAGCCAAGTGGAGGAGGTCCTTAACGGCTTGAGTCACCAAAGGCTGAAGATCCTTTGAAGGTTGAATCAGCTGTTCTGGTGTTGCCTTGTGAACGCTTATACCAGGGAGATAACGCCGGCCCATTTCAGCGTCTTTCCGGACATCCCTTGCAATATTGGTGAGTTGCATGGCGATCCCGAGATCGATGGCATGAGGGTAAGCCCTAGAATCTTTGACGTCGAGAATATGACTCATCATGAGACCGACGGTACCGGCGACTCGGAAGGCGTAGCGAATTAACTCTGCGTCATCTTCGACCAGCACGGTCTTAAGATCACTTTTAACCCCATGAATGAGTTCCAGAGGAATCCACAAGGGGATGTGGCACTGCCTGAACAGCCTCATAGCATCAACGAGCCAAGGATCTTTCGACTGTCCTCTTTTAAGGCATTCTTCAATATCTGAAAGTCTTTGGATGGCTTCGCCTGGAGTGTTACTTTCATCAGCAATATCATCGACCTCACGACAGAAACTATAAAGCCGGGTCGCTCTCTGGGCATGTTCCAGATCCAGAAGGTGACGAGCCCAGTGAAAGCTCTTGCCATGGGTTTTGAGTGTTAGATCAGCGGGATCAGTTGGGTGATTCTGGTTCAAAAAAACTCCGTCCAGTTATGACGAGGTCAGATTCGGTATGTAACTGTCGACTACTTTCGCGGAGCAGAGGACTCCAGGTAAGCCTGCCCCTGGGTGAGTACCTGCACCCACAAGATAAAGATTCTCAAGGCCTTCCGCCTTATTATGGAATCGGAAATAGGCCGACTGAGAGAACACGGGCGCTAAGGAGAATCCGGTGCCCTTGTAACTCAAGAGTTCTTGCTCGAATGTTTTTGGAGTTCTAAAGAACTCAGCTGTAATTGTGGTTTTGAGTTCGGGAAGAAGGGTTTCATCTAAGGCATTGACAATCCGATCACGAAGGCGAGGACCCTCTAATGCCCAGTCGATGCCAGATTCTAGATTCGGGACAGGACAAAGGACATAAAAGCTGTCACAGCCGGGAGGAGCAAAACTTGGATCCGTCGCCGTGGGGCGATGTACATACAGTGAAAAATCATCGGAAAGTATTTTACGGTCGAAAATATCGTGTAGCAGACTTCTGAATCGTTGTCCCATCCAGATGGTGTGGTGGGCAACTTCTGGATAGGTGCGAGTGGTTCCGAAATAAAGAACAAAGAGTCCCATGGACAACGTTCCATAACGGACATTGAGCCGGGTTTGCAACGACTGCTTCGGGGTAGGAACCATATGTTGATAGAGATGGAGGGCATCGGCATTAGCTACTACGATGTCGGCCGACAGGGTTTCGCCGGAAGCAAGTAGTACGCCCGAAGCACATTTGCCTTGGAAGGTAATCTCTTGAACTGTCTCCCCTAAACGAATATCAATCGCGTGTCTTTCCATCAAAGCGCGCAAAGCCTGGATAATCGCTCCTGTACCACCCATCGCAAAATGGACCCCCCAAGCTCTCTCGAGATAGTGAATCAAACTGTAAATGGATGTGGTTTGAAAAGGGTTTCCTCCCACCAGAAGTGGCTGGATGGAAAAGGCTCTCCTCAGTCTTGGGTCTTTTAGATAGCTTGAGACAAAGTCCCAGGTCGATTGATAGCTCTTCAGCTTTAAGAGCTTGGGTATTTGTGCAATGAGGGTAGAAAACTTCTCGAAGGATCGGGTTGAAAGTTCAGTAAACCCAACCTCGAAGATGGCCTTCGATTGAAGAACCATGCGCTGATAGCCCTCAGCATCCAGAGGGTTAAAACGTCGGATTTCTCTGAGCGTATCGTCAAGACTGCCGCCATAATTGAAATAGTCGCCATTTTGGAAGACATAACGATACCAAGGTGACAGTTCAATCAATTGGATATGGTCTTCAAGACGTTCGGAGAAGAGTTCAAATAACTCACTGAGAAGGAAAGGCGCCGTAATCACCGTAGGTCCACCGTCGTGTCGAAAGCCCTCTTTTTCAATCGTAAGGGCTCGTCCACCCAATTGATGGTTCCTTTCAAGTACCGTTACATCATAACCTTTGGCCCGAAACCTTAGGGCAGAAGCGATCCCTCCAAATCCGGAGCCTATGACGATGACTTTGTTTTTGGGTTTCACAATGATGTTATGAGCAGGTAGTCCGAAAACTTTAATGCTTCCAGCACTCCAGCCCATTTCGATTCATGAAATCAGAATGCCTAAAGATGTCCGAAGAAAACCAGGGTGTTTGGGCAATGATTTTATCTTCACGCCGCTCTAAGAGGATCTGCATTTCATATTCTTCTCCAGTGCCTTTCTTTCTGAACACCGGAAAAAACTGCAGTTCTATAAAGGGGTTCGATTCCCCTTCTCTGACAGACTTATCCCAAGACATCTGGGCTTCATCAAGAGGGGTAAATCCTTTGCTGCATTGGCGCATGAAATCAAATAAGGTCAAACCATTAGCCAGCTTGATGAGTTTGGCGAAATATAAGGCTCGGTAAAAGTCGAGCTTGTCCGTATCAAGCCCTTGATGGCTATCACCTAACTCACCAATTGGGTTGGCTCGGATAGCATTGAGGTCTGGGAATCGGCTAAAAATATAACGATGGAACTTCTTAAGTCCAAAACATTGAGTTTCATTTTTGCAATAGAAGTCTTTAAGCAAGCGTGTTTCTTCTTCGGATTTGGCGACCGTAATTTCAGCAACCGAATTTTGTTCATCTCTTTCATCTTCACCAAATATCCATTCGAAGTCATTCCATGACATCCCATGGTTAACCTTTTTTGCAATCTCGGTCCTATCGATCAGGACGCCAGCAAAGAGAAACACAGCAACGATGAGGCCTAAAATCATCCAACCCTGGGCGCCCTTTCTGGGGCCCATTTTTTTCTGACAGTGTGGGCAGTGCTTATGGGGTGTGTTGCTGTCTTGGATATTCATAATATGTTGATCTCAATGGCCTAGAGGCCCTTTAAAATTTTGAAAGATAAAGGCGCTAAAGCGGAGGACCAATTTAGTGATAGGGCTTTTTTACTTGAGATGGCCTTTTACCGATTGGACGGTGCTCAACTTCTGATCGTTTCCGGAACAGACTGATGCCCACCAGAATGATTAAAAGCCCTAGACTGCCTTCAAGTGTAATGAACGAGATGAGCTTAAACCATGCGAAATCTGCGTGGACAAACCTAACTAACCATCCGGCTATTTCGTCTGAAATAGCCGATAAGAAGATCAGAGAGCTCAAGCGGATTTTTACAGAAGGGCTGACATTTGCGAAGAGCAGCAGATGGGTTAATGTGACTGCCAGCATACCCATAGAAAAGAAGTGGGCATGTGAAACTTCAAGCAGGCTCTCATAGCTTTTGGGTTCTGTGAAGTTCTCCGGAGAACCTAGGTAATAGGCTATAACTGAATCCTTAGATAAAGTCATACGATTAAAAAACATCAGTGCATTACTCACCCACTGAATGAGCATATAGCCAACAAACATGGAGACAATCGTATTGAGTAACTTATTCTTGTTTTGTTCGCCAGTTACGAAGAAACGCATTAATTTTTACCGCCCGATACGACCACTGAGAAAACGGTCAACACAGTTCTTACCGCATTGAGCGTTGCTCGACTGCTGAGCGTCGCACCACTAATCGCATCAACGCCCTTGTTCATCCTAAGATCCTCGATTGATCGATGTAATAAATGAGCCAGCCAGATCTCTGATGGCTTGTACTCGGGTGGTTCATGGAAGGCTAGCACTTCAGTCCTGACCAATTCCCCATTGGGGGACAATAAAATCAGGAGTGTTTCGGGTTGTGTACGGACAGTGTGAGACTCAATAGCGGCATAACCGAGCACGACATCACCTTTCTTACCTTCAAAGAAGGTAAATAGTTCGCTATCGAGCTTAACCTGCGCCTTTTGTTCAACCGTCGCCTTCTGCTCTTCGGTCAAATACACAGGGATACTCTCAATCAGCGCATCCTTACCAAAGGCCAGCTCAAAAGCCTCTTCTTTACTGAAGAAAACTTTGGCATAGGCATGGTGAGAGAAAAATATGAAAAGCAGGGTGAGTATGAGGCTTGAATGTAGGCGTCGCATGTTTGAGGGATGAACGATGAATATCCAAAGGTGAGCGCATTTTCGCTGAAAGTTCTCCCTATCAGCATACCAAGATTAAGACCTAATATAGAGTTGTTTCGTCACTATTGACTCAATGAATCTATGATAGGTCATAAACGAGAACAATTATCATATGCGAATGAGAAGCTAAATGAAATCATATCTCATTAATGATTTTGTAGAGGGTATTGGGATGAACATTCGTTTCGTTATGATCCTGTTCTTATTCGCTAAGATGTTCTTGGCGCTGGAGGCTATGGCGAAGAAAAGGAAGCCATCATCGGTTGATGAGATATGGAAAATTATTCAGCAACAACAACAGATTACTGAGTTACAAACCAAGATTTGACTAAGAGTAATGATCACGAGGAAGCGAGCTCTTCGTCTTCCCAAGGCAAGTTACTCAAAAAGTCCACCTTCGAAGTGGCCGATATTGGCGATAAATCAACCAGTGAGAGCTCAGTTGCAAGCGCAAAACTCAAGAGGAATAAGACGGATGCGGATAGAAAAAAGACGACATCCTGGCCTCTAAGGTCGAGAAGATCAAAACCCAGATGCACATCACCGATAAACGGGAATATATAGTGAAATGGGGCTTGGGTCCTGCCGCATCCGAAATTTATCGTGTCAATCGAGGTCTTTCGATGCAGGTTGTGGAGAGTGGTTCTATTGGAGAGGTTTCTAATGAATTTACTTATCTCGATTTTATGTTAGATCCAAAAATGAACATTCAAACTGGCTTATTGCTCCCACCCATGGGATTCATCAATGAGATACATGAAGGGCCTAGTTTCTCTGGCAATTGGCGACCTATAGTCGAGCAAATGATCATTTCAACAACCTGGCGTGAAATGGGGGCGGGCTTTTGGGGGCGCTCGGCTTAAATGCTTCGAAGTTCAGTAGTGCGGGCATAATGGAAGGTATTCAAAATGGTAGCTATGATTTGGCATTCTCAGGACGACTCGATTATTACGCGCCGTTCGCTCAAGGTTTGCAGATGGGGGGTTCTGCCTGGATTGGTAACTCGGGTCAGGGCTCGCAGGTTTATGAGAATGGAACCACGCAAAGTATTAACGCGTTGACGCAACTATACGAGGAACTCATTCAGTGGCATTACGAAGGGCTTGAGATGAGAGCATTGGGTGCCGTGGGTAGCGTGGGTAATGCTGACCACTTGAGTTCAGCCAATTGTCAGACCATTGGTATCAGGAACTATGGCTGGTACATCCGGGCAGCCAACGAAGTGATGCCTTACCTTTCTGGTGAAAGCACCCATTATCTGTCGCCGTTCTTCGGCTATAAGTTATATAACATCTTACCCTCAGTTTATCAGGGTGGAGATGGCTATGGTGGTTTTTACAACCAGTGGATTTATCAGGCGGGTCTTAAGTAAAAACCGATCGAAAAAGTTGCTGTTAAGTTTGACTAAAGAAACTTCAATTCTGGCGCAGGGCGACTGGGCGACCAATTTAATTTGGGCGTAGCATCCATGTATTGATTTTATCTAATCCATCTTTAAAGCTGTTGAGTGGCTACTGAGTCTTTTGATTGTTTGGGGCTGTATTTTCCCGCACAGATATCGGCAAAAAATGGTGGGGCTGCACTCAAGGGTTGGTGAAGCTCTGCCGATGGCGTGCCAACATTGCTTTCTGCCGATGTGACAGGCTTGCCGTCCTTATAGGTGACGATCTGTCTGATATAAGAACTGATGTAATATTTATCCTTACAGAATAAAGACGTTTTGAAGCTGGTTTCGCTCTGGAATTTATTTTTGGCATTCAATAGCAAAAAAGGGGCCACAAAATCATATTTCGTCGAATCACCCACGGGTCTTGAAATCAGAATCTTGGTATCACCAATCTTATCGTCGTGCGACGTATAGAGTGTGATGACTTCGATGCCTTTAGGGGCTGAAGAAGTTGTTGGCTGAGTATCCGAGCTACTTTGTTGCGGCTTGCTATCGACGATGGGAGGGCTTGTTTTCTTTGCGCAGCCAAAAGACAGCATGGCTAGAATTGTTACCGCTCTCGTGATCTTTATAAAAGGGGTTTGATTTAGGTGAGGCATAGGCATGTTCTCTTACTCATTCTTCTTCTGATCAACCGCAGCCTCTAAGAGGTGATGCCCGGAGGAGGCGTGCTCAGTCGTTGTGTCTTTTCCTTGGGCTAAATTTATGGGTACATTTTCTGACTGGGGTTTCATGCTTACTGAGTTTTTACAACTTTGGTTTTTCTCCAGTCGCATTGCATTTCGTTGGTTTCAGGAATATATCGATTCCAAGTCTTAGGGTCTATGTGACCTTTGTCCTCGAGGATTTTAAACATACCGTCTTCTTGGATCTCGCCAATCAAAACCCGTTTTTTTAGATGGTGGTTTGGCTGAATTTGAATGAGCCCTTCGGGCGCTTCAATGGAGACTCCAATGAGGGCGTCGTTGACTTTATCTGTATCGAGGCTCTGTGCCTTATGAACACCTTCGGCCCACAAGTTAACCATGTTGTAGCCCGCCTCAGTGGGGTCACTGGTGACGCGCCGATCGCCGAATCTATTCTTAAATGCTTTGGTGAAATTTCTTGAATTACGTGTATCGAGGCTCTGAAAAAAGTCCCAGGTAGCATACGTTCCAGCCAAAAATTCAGGTCCTATGGCTGACGCTTCTTCCTCGGCAATGGAAAAACTCATAATTGAATAGCCATTGGTCGGTGTGAGATAAGCAGATTGCATGCCTTTAAAAAAGGCAAGATTGCTGTCGCCATTCAGGGTATTTATGATGATCCCCCCATTAGGAAGCGCCTTTTTTATCTTTTCGATGATCGGTCCCACGGTCATCGTGCCGAGCGGAATATAGTCTTCTCCTTTAACTATGCCGCCCAAGGACGCCAACTGGCCTTTGATAATACGATGAGCGGTTCTTGGGAATACGTAGTCAGAACCCACAAGAAAGAATTCACTTCCTTTGTTCTGCATCAGCCATTCAATCGCTGGCTCTATTTGTTGGTTAGGCGTGGCGCCGCCATAAAAGACGTTTCTAGAGCACTCCTGACCCTCGTATTGGATGGGGTAGAACAGCAAGTGATTCCTCTGTTCGAAGATAGGGAGCATGGCTTTGCGGCTAGCCGAGGTCCAGCCACCGAAAACCACCGAAACTTTTTCGACGTCAATGAGTTTTTTCGCCTTCTCTGCAAAGATGTTTGGATCAGATGCACCGTCTTCATCAACTGGAACAATCTTATAACGCTTACCATGGATATTAAGGCCACCTTTGGCGTTCAGTGCTTCAATTGCAAGCGCTTCACCTTCAGCGGCTGTACCTTCAGAAACGGCCATGGTCCCACTTCGCGAGTGCAGAATCCCAACCTTGATTTCACCATGAAACGCTGGCTTCGGATTCGCGCCTTCATGTTGTTCGCAGCCAATCAACAGTAAAGCTTGAACCAGTAGGTACATGTGGGTTCTTAAACACGAATGTATCTTCATTGGAAATAGGCCCTAAAGACTAGCAATCCAATACAAGAGAACAATATGATGGTGCTGGTCATGCCCACCTTAAGCCCTCCCCACCTCAAGCGGTCGTAGTTCCCGTGATGTTCCAGATGTTCATGGGTATAGAGGACAAAGACGGTTGCGATGCAGGTATAGATCAATACCAGAATATGGATTTGATCAACCAGAGTGAGGTATTCGACAGCTCCAAGATCGGAGGATGCGGACTGCATGCTTAATACATCAGCAAATACTGACGCAGCGATTAAGCCGAGACGGGATTGAGCGTCCAATCGCTTGAAGAATGCGGGAATCGCTAAAGCAGCTGCGGTAAACGCCGCTATGGTGAGCTTCCAAAACGCGGTGTAAGAAGAACGTTTCAGGGTGATCGAAACATCGGCGGCGGTATAGGTGACCTCAGTGTTCTTGGGCAGTCGAGGATCCCCAAAGTTAGAGTGGTAGGTTACCTTGTCAGCATAGAGTGATGCGCCTTGTACCATCCAGCCTGGGATCACTATTTTAGGATCGACAATGGATGTGATGCCGTCATCAACAAATCGCAGTCTTGAATAATCAAGACCCGAAGATTCAAGTCGAATGGTGAGCGTTTGGCTGTCGAAAGGAAAGTTCGTCATGTTCCAAGCGTGTCGGAAGGTTCCACGAACTTTTCGGGTTATCCATATACCTTTGGCGGTGGGAACCGTCTCGATGCTGGAGTCTCTTATTTCCTTGGCATTGGGGAAGATGATGTCTCCAAGCGGATTGACGTCCTCGCTATTTGTCAGTGTCCATAGCCAGAAGGTGGCATCAAATTGTTTTGTTTGGCGATCAAAATCGCCAATATCTGTAATCAATGCCCCAATGGGGGCATGTTCGGTCTTATTTAAAACACCCTCTTCGGCCAGAGAGTAATTTGAATAGCAGAGTGCGCAGCAGACGATTAGGATCCTAAGAATGTTTGTTTCCTCCATGATCATTCTATATTTCATTAACAGGATCTGAGTTGGCCATATACTGTACATTCGAAGGTTTGACGTAAGTGATTGTTCGTGGCTTGCGGTCTGAAAGTATCAAGTATAGAGGTTTCCATCAACCACATCAGTTCGATAAGGGTTAGATGATTTCTGGAAGGGAAATTTTCAATGGCAATTCATTTCTCATCTCAGCTACCGTTCAATTTGAACGCTACATTGGAGCGAGTCGCGAAATGGTTGCCAGCCCAAGCGCCTATCAAGGATTTCATTCATCACAACACACTCCACAATCTCGAAGATCTGCAATTCCATGAGGCAATTGCGGTGGCCTCAAAAGTCTATGGGGCAAGGAGTTACCTCCCCATAGCGCAATATCAGCAACGTTATGAGGAAGGTAGAATCAGTGATCGAGCCCTACGTTGGGCCGTGAATCAAATTGAAGACCAAGGTGAACGTCACGACACGTTGCTGATGGATCTTTTTCGTAAAGATCATAGTGGGCATTTCCCGCCTGTTTCATTGGCGATGCACGGGCTTCGACAGAAATGGTTAACCCATATCGAAGTTAACCTTGATGAGCATGCCTCTTTAATTCTGATTCGTTTGGTGGCTAACTACCTTGATCAAGGGCTAGGGCGTTGGAGCGTCGCCAGGGAAGGGGAGTCTCTTTGGGCTTGCTTACAGCGCTTGGCCCAAAAGAGCCTTATCCCTTTACAGCCTTTTGATGACCCGCAGGCCAAAGAGTTACTTTCCAACACGCCCGAACAGGTTATCGAGATCTGTCTTGCAAGGATCGTGGGGTCTGAAGCTCTCTTTGAACAATATCTACTTGAAATGCTCTTAATTCACCCCGGCTGGTCTGGGATGGTCCATGTGATTGAACATCACCCTGAGCATCTTCTAATCCCCAGAGCCATATCACTCAAGGAATTTGTAGCGGTTCGTTTAGTGATGGAATTGGGTTTTCTTCATAAACAACAAGGTTCGAACTTTCTCTCAGTAGCCGATGTTCCCAAGATAGAGGCCGTGTTGGATCTCAAGAGCTTAGTGGCGGATAGGCGAGCGCCATCCGTGCTGCGTGTCTGGCAGGAGGCGATGGAATACAGCCTGCATGCTGAGTTATTGGATGCACTACACGTACTCAGACATTCAGAGTCGCCCCAGGTGGAGGCTTCGATACCGGACATTCAAGTGCTTTTTTGTATTGATGATCGGGAATGCTCTTTAAGACGACATCTAGAAGAGATCAATTCAGCAGTCGAGACTTTTGGCGCGCCTGGATTCTTTGGCATTGATTTCTATTATCAAGGTATTGATGACGCCTATCCCGTTGCGCAGTGTCCGGTTATTGTTAAGCCCAAGCATTTGATTAGAGAATCGGATCCTGCATCTCATCCTAAGAAAGCCAAAATACGAACCAATCAGTTTCAACATGCGTCGCTGATCTCAGGTTGGCTCCATACCCAAACGCTGGGGCTTTCCTACATTGCTCACATGCTATGGGATGTATTTCGACCAGGCTCAAAATTATTGGGCATTCAAAGGCTAGGAGAAGTAAAGGCGCATGGCCATTTACATCTTTTGCGGGAAACAGATGAATTAACACCCGATGGACGCTTGCTGGGATTCTCTCATGATGAGATGGCCGACAAGCTGGAGTTACTGTTTCGAAGTATTGGGTTGGTCCATTTTTATGCGCCATTGGTGGTCATCGTTGCGCATGGTTCTAGCAGTGTTAATAACCCCCATTTCGCGGCTTACGATTGTGGGGCTTGCTCGGGGAAACCTGGTGCACCGAATGCGAGAGCCTTTGCGCTGATGGCGAATGATCCCAAGGTGAGGTGCATTCTTTCGGAACGAAACATCAATATCCCTGAATCTACCCGATTCGTTGCAAGTCTCCATAACACCTCACGTGATGATATGAGCTATTTTGATGATGAGGATCTAGTCGGGGCTCACAGAGTCAATTTAAATGCGTTCAAAAGGATGATGGGTAAGGCGTTGGAGCGAAATGCATTTGAGCGATCGCGATGGTTCGAGCTAAAGCCCAATACTAAGAATCAGGCGGTCATCCACAATCATGTTCGAGGACGTTCGGAATCCATTTTTGAGCCAAGACCGGAGCTTAATCACTCAAATAACGCGTTCTGTGTTGTTGGCAGACGAAGCCTGACGTCAGCACTTTTTCTGGATCGGCGTGCCTTTCTTCAATCCTATGATCCATTCACAGATGAAGAAGGGGATGTTTTGTTTCGGGTGCTCTCCGCGGTGATTCCCGTCTGTGGTGGGATCAATCTAGAATACTTTTTTTCAAGAATGGATAACGAGGTCTATGGGGCGGGTACCAAACTACCTCACAATGTCATTGGCTTAATAGGTGTCTCCAATGGCGTTTCAGGAGACTTAAGGACCGGTTTACCCAGTCAGATGATCGAGGTTCATGATCCTGTGCGCTTGCTGATTGTGGTTGAGCAACAGCAACTGCTGATTGATCGAGTTATTTCGAGGCTTGGGGGCTTCAGGAAGATGCTCGAAAACGATTGGGTGAAGCTGGCTTCGTGCGATCCCACATCAGGGAAGATCCTCATGTTTTCTGCTGAAGGTTGGACCGACTATGAGCCATCGTATCTAAACGACGTCCCGAGAGCCAAAGATTCTGTTGAGCTGCTGAAGAGGCCGACACAGAGTATCCCCGTACATATTCTTGAAAACCGATTAAGCGGTAGTCCGCTGATCTAAGTTCCTCTGTTGATCAAGGTTTTATACCTCGGTAGTTCTTATCCGCTTACAAAAATCGCATTGGTTCACCGATCAGAATCTTAGAGTCTCTAAGGTATTCGGGCCAAGCTTTTCACCAATTGCCCGATGGGTTATTTCGAACCGTCATCTGGGCTTTTTGAACCGATGTGGCTGATCCCCATGGTCTCAAGGTCCTGTATCAGCATGAGTCTTGGTTGGCATGCCTTATGCCTCATATGGATTGTCCTTCTTCAACATAGGGCGAAATGAGAAAAACCATGAAAAACATACTTGTCTTATTCAGTGTTTCAATGTTTTTTAGTTCAATCGTTATTGCAGATTCTGATGATTGGGGTCTCTTGCGTGGGGTAATTGTGCCACCGGCTCTTGTGATTGCACCTCCCGCAATTGTGTTGCCGCAAGTGTATATAGGGCCTTCACCCATTGGCTATTATGGGGCCCCGGTACCACCAGAAATGGCCCCCAATTGTTAGACAGGTCGTTAACTATGTTTCCAAAGTTAAGCTGCCATCCTTTGGCCAGCTAATGTGTAATACACCTGATCGGGCGTTTGCCTATTCAGGGACTGATGTATGCGCTCTCGGTTAAAGAACTCGAAATAACTTGAGATAGACCGTCGGGCTTCTGCTACGTCACTGTAGCCTCTCAGGTAAACCTCTTCGTATTTCAAACTACGCCACAATCTCTCTACAAAAACATTGTCGACCCATCGACCTTTTCCATCCATGCTGATGCGAATCTCATGCGCTTTCAATGTTGAGGTAAAGGCTTCGCTTGTGAACTGACTGCCTTGATCCGTATTAAAGATCTCAGGTGCGCCATAAGTCCTGAGCGCCGTCTCCAATGCCTCGACACAAAACCGCACATCCATGCTGTTCGAAAGCTCCCAAGCTAGAACCTTTCGGGAATACCAATCAATCACCGCAACCAGATAGAGAAATCCTTTCGCCATCGGCACAAAAGTTATGTCCGTTGACCAGACCTGATTGGGGCGATCAATGACCAGTCCCTTGAGAAGGTATGGGTACACTTTATGGGCCTGGTTTCTTTTACTCAGGTTTCTCTTCGGATAGAGCGCGCATAACCCCATCTCTCTCATCAATCGCTGAATCTTCTTACGACTGATGACATATCCCATCAACTGCAACCAATCCCTTAACCGTCGTGAACCATAGAACGGGCGCTCAAGGTGCATAGCATCGATCTTCTTCATCAAATCCAGATCACCCTGACCAACCGGCTTCGGCTGATAGTAAAAGGTTGATCGAGGAAGATCCAGAAGCTCACACTGTCTTTTGACGGAGAGCGGCTCCTCGGGACTCACCATTTCTTTCCTCTGGGCCCGTGAATCCGTTCGAGCCCGTGTTCTAAAAAATCACGCTCAATGGTCAGTTGACCAATCTTGGCGTGGAGTGTTTTGATCTCCTCCTCATTCGAAGAGTCTTGTTTGCCCTTTGAAAAAACCGCTCCGGCACTCTCGGCCAATTGGTTCTTCCATTCACTGATCTGGATCGGTAGCAGATCAAACTGCTCCGCCAACTCAGCCAGTGTTTTATCTCCTCTAAGGGCCGCTATGGCCACCTTAGCTTTGAACTCAGGGGAGTGAGTCCTTCTTGGTCTTCTCATCATTTCCTCCATGGGACGTACCCATCATGTAGGAAACATATTAACTCGTCCTATCCCTGTCCAATCACTGGGGTCCATCTGT
>Ga0164297_10001479_pt1 | contig 24954 bp, 17 predicted proteins | sample GEODES058metaG_FD_113539 | JGI IMG/M metagenome (GOLD analysis project Ga0164297, IMG submission 113539) | Dystrophic lake water microbial communities from Trout Bog Lake, Wisconsin, USA - GEODES058 metaG | ecosystem: Environmental > Aquatic > Freshwater > Lake | place: USA: Trout Bog Lake... | reverse complement strand
TGTACTTCTACCCGGAGTTACTCAGGCCCCAACGACGAGTGCCGCCGATGAGAAGGCGGCTGCGGGTGAAGGCGATGACACGCTGATCCCGCCGCCGCCAGCACGCGAGTCGCTGTCTACACTCACATCCTCCTGGACGTCAGCCGCACCGGCGACGCGTGAGGCGCAAGCGCCTGTGTTCGCGGACGCCATTGCCATCGCGCTTGGCATGGACCGGGATTGGAGAGTGCGTATGGCTGCTGCAGAAGCTGCGCGGGCCATGTGCGCTGGCCTGGCGGCACAGACCGCTTCAGATGTGGCTGCCAAGCTGGTACCGCCGCTTACAGCGAACCTATCTGATCCGACAGCAGCTGCGCTGCGAACGGCCGTCATCGAGGCTCTGGGCGCTGTGTTGCCTCACGTGATGGCTACGCCTGCAGCTGAGCAGGCAATGACAGCTCTTCACGCAGCAGCTGGGGGTGATGTGAACAGCGGCGTGCGTGGAACCGCCGCGAGGGTGGAAGCAAGTCTGCGAGGAAATGCCGCAATGGAGCACTGAAATGGAAGTGTATGCGTGGTATTCGATCAGCATGAGCGTCATAGTGCCGTATATGTTCCTAAGCCATGCCGATGACGCCGCACGCCTGGCGCGCTCCGGCGTTGCCGGTCGTCTTGGACGTCTTCCCCTGCGTGCCTGGCTCGCTGTGGTCGCCGCGGCCCAGGTCGTCTTCCAGCTCGTGCACCACCACCGCGCGGCCGATGATGCTGTTGGGCCCAGTCAGCGGGATCTGCGTGTCCGTCACAGACACGGTCGCCACTCCGTCAGCACCGGCGGTGATGTTGCCCAGGTCACCTGCGTGGCGCTCCTCGTCACTCGGGCCGCCGTGCGTCTTGCCAGCAGGGTTGAAGTGCGGGCCTGCAACACGGAGTGCGAGTGTGTGTGAGAGTCAACGCCGGGGGCGTGGGCGTGAACTGCAGTTGTTAGGGAGACGGTGCCTCTGAGGTGGGAGGCGAGCGGACGCACCAGTGGAGATGCACCCGTTGGTGGTGTCGCCAAGCTGAGGTCAAGAGCGAGGCGGTCGCGCGTGTTAGACAGGGAGCGTGTTTCATCGCTTAGAAGCCGGCATCAACTGCCAACCAGGAGTCCACAGAAGGACTGTCGAGCCACGCGGCGCCCTGAGCCTGCCTCACGCGACGCACCTGGTGGATGTGGAACCCGTGCAGGCCGGGCTTGAGGCCAGACACAGTGCCGGTGACGACCGTGCCTGCGCGGACAACGAGGTGAGCCCAGCATCAGCAGTTGCTATGCTAGCGAACCGCGACTCCTGTGACACGCACCGTTGGCAGTCTCCTCGAAGTTGATGGTGCCGGACACGCCAGCAGTGCCGAGCAGGACGCACACGGCCTTCATTGTGCGTGTGTGCGGAGTGAAACCTTTGGGTAGTGGGGGTAGATTTACGGCGGCGGCGACGCACTCTAGCGCCTCCGTCACGTGACTACTGAGTAGACTGGGACAGAGGGGCGGGCGATGAGTCTCCAGACAACGGCGTGTGGCACTCCTGCTCCACCTCTGTCGCCTCGCGCCCGCAAACTCGCGAAGAAGCGACTAGCGCGAGAGGAGTTGAGACGCGCAGCTCCCCCACCGCTATACTCGCACCACACAGCGCTGTTCAAGCACCTCAGCTGCGACCTGCTCCAGACTGAACTGGGCAGCCAACTAAGACAAGAAAGCATAGTCGGCGCTAGTGGCGAGTCCATACCTGAGCGGAGGCTCACTGCCTGGCAGTCCGACTCGGGCGCGAGCTTCAGATACAGCGGCAAGGTGATGACCGGGCCGCCGCTGTCGCCACGACTCGCTGAAGTCCGCGACGCACTTCACGCCCGCTTCGGCGTGCATTTCGACAGTGTGCTCATCAACTTATACGCGAGCGGCGAGTCATGCATGGGGTGGCACAGTGACCCGCAAGGCGATGACTGGGCGCAAGAGACGGCTGTCGTGTCCGTGGGCAGCACCCGGAAATTCGGCTTCCGGAGCGCCGCATCACCAGCCGATGCGACACAGAGGCGAGACTTCACGCTGCATAGTGGGGATGTTATCTGGATGGGTGGGGAATGCCAGAAGCTGCTTCAGCATGCGCTGTTTGCAACAGAGGCGAGGGAAGGGGAAGAAGCAGTGGAGCCGGCGCCGCGCATTTCACTCGTATATAAGCGCAGGGTTGTTGCGGAGGAGGGTGATGTTGAAGATGAATAGCATAATACTGGATCACCATTGCGTCGTGACTGTTGTGCAGCAACGATGCGTTTCACTAGACTCTATCTGACTTCTGATGAAACATCATGATACGACGCAGCATCCACCATCTAGCACTGAGCATGTCCTCCAGCGACGCGTCCACGACGAGCTCGGTGGCGAAGCCCAGCTTAGTGCACAGCGCAGCCATGTCCTGTGCGTCGTTCCCGGCGTTCCTCAACGGGCTGCTCGCATACTTGCTGTTCCCAATACACAGAGCTACATGCGTGGCGCCCAGCGGCGCCGGCTTCGTGTACATTCCGCGCGACATGCTTCCTGCGACGCGAGTGACATGTGCTGACGTCCTGTTGTCAGAGAGCTCACATCGTCACTGCGGCGATGAGTTTTGCTGCGTCTATGCTCGCCAGCACTGGCACTCCCTTGCGAATCGTGACGCACTCAGCCGCCTCTGCGCGTCTCGCGAGCTCCATAAGCTGGTCAGTCGACAGAGCATACCGCATCGGTGGGGCCGCGATTGCGCCGGGGCCGAGCATGGGCAGGATGCACTTGAACCCCACCGCTACATCCACATTATGTAGTCCACTCACCATGTCCTGCACTGTGGCAAGGTCCTTGGTGCCAGGCTTTGCTTTTGCCAGCAGATCCCGGAGCACTGACAACGGCCAGGCGGACACCACCAGCGGCTTTGTGTCTGTCAACTGCTCCACATTGAGGATCTCCAGCTGCACGGGCCCAGGTGCGCCGCCCCATGGTGGCTCCGCCATATGCTGCAACACGAATGCCAGAACTTGCAAGGCTGTGAAATGAGCTGGGAACGCCTGAGAGAAAGCGTGTAGCGCCTTCGTACATGCCTCTGCGTTCATTTCCTCCTTGCTGCTTGGGACAGGCGGAAGTTCGCTCTCTCGCTTCCGCTTCAACGCATCGCACACCGGCTTATGGTTGTCGTACCAATGCCCAGCAGCGCACTCGACTGTGCAATACACGACTGAACGGCAGTTGATGCACTCCCGGAATCGAATGCCATAGCCAGTGGCAGCATCCACAGCACCACAGGCGTTGCAAGTGGAGGCGGTGCTGACCACGCTCCGCCCAGGAAGGGGCACAGGAACTTGACGCTGCTGTGTTGCTTCTCTTATCTCCTCCTTCATCGCCTTCTTGTACTCCGCCGCGGCTTTCGCGAACTGAGACTGCAGAGTTGCGTCGCTCGCGGCGGTCGCCCCTTGCTGTGCAGCCTTGAGAGCCTTGTGAAGGTGGCCGAGACCGGCATACGCCGCAGCTAGTCGCAGCAACGCTTTGTGATATCCCGGATCTGCTTCCACAGCCGCGAGCGAGTCCTCTACAGCGAGCTCGGGCTTGCGCAGCTGGAGGTAGCAGGCGGCGCGGTTGGAGCGAAGGACTGCAGTGGTTAACTGTGAGCACGGCCCGCTGCTCAGCGCTGCGCCATACGCTGCCGCTGCAGCCTCGTACTGGCTTTTGCCGAAGAGCGCGTTGCCAGTAGCACGGTGCTCTATGCAGGCGGGAGAGTCAGTCATACGGGCTGCACGGAGGAAGTTTGACGGTGAATGGAAGGCGATTTGCGTCTCCATCTTTCCGTGTTGTCGTGTCAATTCATCAAGTGTGCAGGCTGCTATCCTCGGCTCCAACTGCGCTGACGGATTTGGAGCGATGCAGGTGCACCGTCATGTGGCTGTGCAGTGCCACATCGAGCGCGTGCGCCGCCCCACGCAGAGCCGCCGTCATGTGGCTACCGCCTGCGGCTAGAATGCCACCGCCTGGGGCGTGCAGCATCATGAAACTCCTCTGAGAAGGCACAGCATGCACCTTTCCGCTCTCTGATGGCGCGACGCCCAGCTGGTGAGCAGCCTCTGGCTCAATTGCATGCACGATGGCAGCCGCTTGGCGTGCAGCATCGCCCATGGAGAAGCATACCGCGCCCAGCGCATGGACGTTGTGGCGCAACAAGGACGCGTCCACTGTGTTGGGACTGTCATCCTTGTGGCCATGCACTGCTGATGCCCAATTCGCTTCTCGACTCACATCCTTGGCGAGACGCTCAACTGCAGCTTCCAGCGCTGACAGGGACGCATGCACCTCTTCAGGTTGCGCAGCTCGTCTCGCAAGGCGCGCGACATCGGCGTAGCACGTAGCCAGCGCGGTTTGAGCTTCACGGATGCATGCGCGATGAGAGTGGCACAGCGCGCATTGCGTCAACCCGCTCTCCATGCTGTGGAGGAGGGCAACGGCGCCGGTGAACACGGATCGAGCTGCAGCCCCAGCTCTTGCGAAGGCGTCCACTGGAAGCGGCGAGACGCTGCGCAGGAGTGGCGGCAACTCCGTCTCCTCTCGTGCCTGATTCAGCAACAGAGTGAACTTTTCGAGGCTCTTCGCTGTGACTGCCTCCAGCGAATGCAAATCCGCGTGCTTTGCATACAGATCTCCCTTTGCAGCGCCAGTGACGCAGCCGTGGCTATCACTGTGTGTGTACTCCCCGATGGCAGCGCAGAGCAATGCGCTCGCGTTGGTCAGAATGCTCGCCAGCGTGTCTCTCGCAGCGTCAGATGCGAACTCTGGTAATACCAATGCAGATACACCGAATGCGATGAGACCGCCACACGCGATGGATGCCATGCGCCAAGCGATGAGTTGGAGCGCCGATGCAACAGTGTCGGCCCTGAAGCCGGTAACCGAAGTAAGCGCTAGAGTCGTGAGCATCATGATGAAAGCGTAGTCCCGAGATACGTCCTTTGCGCGGACAGCTTGCACGATGCCAGCGCTGAGGCCAAGCAGCGTGGACATGATGGCCACCTTGGCGGTGGTCGTCTGCGCGACTGCAATTGTGAAGGCCACCACTCCTGAGCCGAGCACTCCACCCAGAGCAGTGCCTAATGCACGCAACGCGGCCTTCCGCTTCGTCGCGCCCACAGTGCTCTCCAACGCCAGCGCAACTGTGATGGTTATCCATTCGCCCTTGAAGTTAAACGCAGCGCTGGACTTGGGCGCAGTGGCAAGGATGCACGCACAGCCCAGCGCTATGGCCATCTGGAGCGGCGCGCGAATAGTGGCTACACGCAGCCAAGACAGAGCGCCTTGCTTGGTGGAAGTCAACGGCGGTACTGCTTGCGCAGCGGCGTCGTCACTGTCGTAGCTGCTCGCAGACGATACGCGGTGCTCCGGACTCGCTGCCGTGCCGGTAACATTCAATGCGACGACGGCGTGGTCAGCGGAAGGTGCCTCCTGAGCCTTTTGGGCGGGAGTAGTGGTCATACTCTCCCCTGTTCACGGGCTCAGCCGCCGTCCGTGGGACGATACATCGCTGCCTGTGCAAACAGGTCGCGCCGCGCACGCGTGCTGGGCGATACGCGGAATAGAACCTGCGAAGCGGCGCCTGCGTGGCACTGCCTTCGCGAGGGCTTACGAAGGAGCTTCGTCCGGACTGTTAGACGCGATGGCCGCTGGGTGAAGGACCTCTCTGTGTGCGACCCAGCCTGCAGCATATCATCATGGGTGACTGCGGCTGCGGCCTCGCGGTCTGCACCTGCTCGCTGCCTTTCCATCGCCCTGTGAAGCGCCCCTTCAGCCAGGTGGATACCAACGCCGCGCTGCCGCCTCACGACTGCGGCCCGCCGTGTGTGGGCAGTCAGCCGGGGGGAGATGCGCACACACAAGGACAGCACGCGGGCCACGGGAAGACTGCAGGTCTGGCTGCGCGCTTGCTAGCTCGTACAGCGAGCCAGCCTCTCGCGCTTCAAGCCTCGCAGCAGTCCGGCGGCTCCTCCGGCGGTGCCGGTGACAAGCCTGCTGCTCCGCCTGCTGGTGTGCAAGCCGTCGGCAAGCCGGGAGGCGCTGCTCTGAGAGCAGGGCCAGGAGCAAAGAAGCCGAGCACGTTCATGGAGGTCATGTCTGCCAAGCCGCCGCCGGGAGTGCACCTCGCGTCTGGCGGTGGTACACAGGGTGATGGCGGGGCGCTGAACACGGTGCGTGCGCGCTCCTCCCGTGCGCGGAACAGCGTTGAAAAAACCCGGGGCTGTCTTTCTGAAACGCTCCCGCCAAACGCCCTCGTTCACGCAGGGCCTCCTGCAGCCGTCCTTCCTGCAGCTCGTCATGGGAACCCACTTCAACTTGGCGTCGCAGCGCAGTGAGAACGCGCAGCCGCAGGCGCAGCTGCCAGGCGCGGTGCCTGGCGGCATGGGCAGTCAGGATCACATACCAGCGACTACCTGTCCTCCGCCGCCGCTGCCTGCTCTCGCTGACCCGGCGCCGCAGCGTCCCACTAGCTTCGAGGGAGTACCACCTCCGGATTTCAGTTTGAAGACCGCCGCGCGGTTCTCATCTCCTCATAGCTTTGCTTGGGCGGCTCACCCGCCTGCGGAGGCGCACGCCGCTGGCCTCGCTACTTTCATGGGCGCCGAGACATGCGATTCTAGCAATCCGCAGACGCGACTCTGTCGCGCACTCAAAAGCTGCGTCTTCCCTGATGCAGCCTGGCCTGCGGATGTGTGCACGGCGGTGCGTTAAATCGCTGAGAGCTGCTGGGCCCTCTCGTTGATTCTGACATCCTTTCTTGTGCGCACAGCTTGGCCGTGTAGATAATGGCCGCGAGTTGACGCAGCGCCGCATGCGGTGGAGTGCTGCTCTGCGGTGTTTATACAGTCAGCTGCGCACTTGTCGCTGCGATATGTTCTACCTCGTCCATCCAGACGGGTTCACCGCCCTGTTCACAGCGCCTGGCGTGCGGGTTGATGGCGCGCCGACAGCGGGACCAGGGGGCTGCGCGTGGGTGACTCCAACCACCAGAGGCTTGCGCCAACGCATGCGCCGCTTCGGAGTGCAGTTCACAACGCCGCTGGCGCCAGATGTTGATGCAGGCGGCACGGACTCTATCGAAGAGGAATTGGCTGAATTCGAGCGTCATAATCCGGGAAGCACGCGCGGGCTTTACGCGCCGAGCAGATTGCCCGGCGGCGCTGGTGGCGGAAACACTCGTGGAGGCGCCACTGCCGCTGGCACTGCTGGCGGCCTTGTAGATGGCACGCCACGCAGTGTGTGTGTGTGTGCCGGCACTGGACCGGTGCATGCTCTCTTCAATTTCCTGCACGGTCATTTGCCGACAGATTCGAGCCGGGATGTGCCCACTCTGATGGCGGGTGTGCCATTCACCTGGAGTTCAATCATCCAGCTGAATATGGCGGTGGGCACGACCACCCGGCAGCAGAGCAATGGCGATGTCCTGGGCAGTGCCCCTGTGACCAATGCTGGAGCAACCATGCATCGCGTGCATACTGCCACTGTGACATGCAGTCTTCCTGGTGGTGGCGCCTGGGCTGGCTCCACATCTCCATCGCCAGGCATCGCGCCGTGGAATATCCACCGCTTGCTTGCGCTGTTCAACGAATCACAAGATGGTGCTTTCTCGGTGCGGTTGGACACGTTCGCGCCTACCGCCGCCTTCAATTTGTCGGCCAGTCAGCCTGTGTGCGCAGTACCTCGAGGCGGCGACGATGAAGACGAGGCCGACGATGGCATCAGCAACAACCTGAATGCGCCAAAAGGGGCGTACGGTACGCCTGAGGAGCGCCTTGCGGTGCGGGGAGCCTCCGCTCTGGGGTGGCCGGACGCCGTCTGCGACGCTCTCCAATGTACCGGTGGCGTGTTTACCATCCCCGAGGCTGTGAAGCCCACAGGTGGGCAGACACGCGCGTGGCCAGGCCGGCCCTGAGCCTTGCAGCCAGTGCAGCCTCAAAATTACATCGTTGTATGACAAAACCAGCGCACATCAATCATCTTGCATGAGCACGCCCGGCGCAATATTGCTCCGCCCTCTTGATGCTCCGCGGCTGGGCACGCCAGTCATGTAGTCAGTAGCCACTGGCGGCGACGCCATGCCCGTGTTCAAGCTGCCTCGACTGTCTCTGCTATCCCGACTGCTACTGCGGCTCCGTCCACCCCCACGCTCGCGGCTCACACTCCGACTGCTTCTCACCCGGTCCCGCGCATTCTCCCATGCGGCAAGCTTGGATGCCAGTCGGTCCGCGGCGGCATTCGAAGTCGCTTCCAGAGAAGCAGCAGCATGCGCAGCGGCAGCTGCGGCTGCCTCGGCGGCCGGGGACATTGGATTGAGCATGAATGTTTGCTGTCCGCCATCACCCGTGTAGTGCTGCATGGATGGCGGGAGCGGGCTCGGCGCGCGACTCGCCTCCGGAGTGTTCAACGGCGTCGGCGCAACTGATGAAACAGGCGTGTTCCCTCCACTGCCACTGCCCCGCCCAGCTGGGGTGTTCGCACCACTAGGGGCGCGAGACCGCATGCCAGCTGCCGGACTCGGCATCGCGGCGCTGGGCGGTAGTGGCGATGACGGGATGGAAGCCATCAAGCTGCCGCTGGGGGTGGCGGGTCTCGACATGGGCGACTTGCGTGGCTTCAACGGCGACGCCAGGAACTCGGGGCTCGGCAGCGAGCTCTGCCGCGGAGATCCAGGCGCAGAGGGTGCACTGCTGGCATGGCCATTGGCGGCCGGGTATTCGGCTTCGTGATCGCTGAACATCGACAAGGCTGCCCTCCTTGCAGCAGGACTGATCATGTACGCGTCGCCTTGCTCATCGCGCAAACGCCGCTGCTGCTCCGCAGCTGCTGCAGCTGCTGACGCCGCACGGACGCGCTCCGCCTCCGCGCGCATCGCCTCCAATTCGCGCAGTTTCTGCGCAGCCTCCGCCGCCGCCGCTGCTTGCTGCGCACGCGCTGCCGCCTCCTGGGCAGCAGCAGCCGCAGTGGCAGCTGCCGCTTCAGCTTGCGCGTGCGCTGCGCGTTGCTGCTGCTCCTCCTGGTGCTGCTGCTCCTTGTGGTTCAGCTCAGCCTGTAGCGCAAGCATCTGCTCGTTCAATCTCCTCACTTCCGCGCTGTGCTTGTCACTCACAGCCAGCGCATCCGCCTCCAGGTCCTTCACTTTCGTGCGCAGCACGTCGCGCTCCACAGTGATCGCAGCCAGGCGCTGCGTCAGTCCAGCCTCTCGCTCCATCAGCTTCACCTCCGCCTCACGACGCAGCGCCAGCTGCTGCCGTGCCGTCTCAGCCGCGAAAAGGGCGTCGTGGAGCGCTGCTTGAGCGTATGAGGCGGCCGCGGACATTTCAGACAAGCGCTCCACAAGCGCCACTTCATGTGGGGTTCTGCCTCCGTCATCGCCGGTGCGCGCTCGAGCCACCGCGATGGCGGCAGCGCGCCAGACGTCCGCGGATTGACGAGCTGCGGTGTGCATCGCCTCTTGGATGGCAGCCGCATCAGCAGGCGCAAGCACTGGAGGTAGCTCGTTCTTTGCGCCCATTTGCGGCGCTGCACTCATCTTCGACGACTCAACGGCAGCGGCCACCGTAATTGCCGCCTCTTGACGAGCTTGCCGCGCCTCCTCCTTCGCAGCTGCCAACTGAGCCTGCAATGATGCGATCTCTCGTGCATGTACCGATGCAGCAGCTGCGAGCTCACTCGACGCGACTGCAACCTGGCCTTGACCAGCCGGCGTGCTGCTCATCGGTGTGCCGTATGATCCGGGTGGAGTGCCCGGCGGAGGAGATGCAGCGACATGTGTGGTCGAGGGCCCGTGGCTTGGCTGAGGTGGTGGAGGCTGAGGTGATGCCGGCGCCGCGCCTGGTTTGGTTGCGCCCGCTGCAGACGCAGGCATCTTGGGGCGTTGTTGTTGCTGTGCGGCGCCGTTGGCGTTGGAGCTGGCCGCAAGGAGCGCTTTCTGCACCAGGCTGGCAAATTCCCAGTGTCCGTTCTGCTGCGCCAGCTGCAATGCCCGCGCATCTGGCAGTGCGCCGTGGTCCAGCAACGCCTGGCCGACAGTGCAGCTGCCATTGACAGCCGCGTAATGCAGCGCAGTGGCGCCATCACTGCTACACGCGTTGCCGTCAGCCCCAGCTTGCAGCAACTCCCTCGCTGCCGCTGCGTGTCCGTGGTACACCGCGTCGTGGAGAGGCACCGCGCCCGTGGAATCCGCGTCATCCACGGACGCGCCGCCGGAGAGGAGGAGCTGCAGCACGTGCGCGTGGCCTTCACAGGCCGCTCGGTGAAGGGGAGTCACTCCGCCCGTGTCCGCGGCCCGTGGCTGAGCGCCCGCCGCCAGGAGCTCCGCCACCGCCGGTGCGCAGCCGCGGGCAGCTGCGACGTGGAGCAGGGACACGCGGTCGCGGGTGTACACCGTGTTCGCGGCACCCGCTTGGTTTCCAGAGGCCACCAGCGCAGACTTGAGGCCTGCTGCGTCGCCTTGCTCCACCAAGTGCAGCAGCCTTGCGGCCAGCGTGGTGCTGCTCGCCGCACTCGCAGGCGCATCCATGTTTACGGCAGGTGACGGCGACGCCATGCGTGCGCGCAAACAGTGATCTCCTGCGGTGACTTGCCCCGGCCCCAGGAGTCTGCAAGGCGACAAGGACGACACACGGGCGACGCGTGTAAGTTACTATCACGACACAACAAAGATGGCCGCACGCGGCCGCACGCTGGTGGCCCCGGTGGGCGCTCAGGCCGCGAGGTGGGGAAGGCAACATGCCGAGGCCCTGCGGCACACACTGTGCACATCCCAGCGCTCTCACGACCGCGAGACCCCGCATGTGCTTGCTCGGGCTCATGGTGTGAGACTATTGCACGCACCTGGCGCCTGTGTATGAGGACGAGTCAGTGTAGAGACTTGGCGAAGAGTCTCTGTCAAGCCAGCCTGAGGCGGGACCGCCGCGAGGAGAACGGCGTTTCTACGCAGGACCTGACTCTCCGATCGCGTGTGGAGTGCCATGTGAGACGGCATCCCTGACGGCTGCGTGTGCTTGTTCTTGAGCCTGCCGAGTGCACACGCCTCCACTGTCATGCCGCCACGTGTGGAGCTGATTGACGACAGCGACGACGATAATGCGGCCACAGGGCGACAAGTCAGTGCGTGGGAGCGCGCATATGAGGCTGACCGCGCGTGGGAGGAACTTGAGGAGGACGAGTTCGGACGCCTCAAAGCTGCAGACCCCACTGTCGCACAGCGAGCGAAGCGAAAGCGCTTGCTGGACGAGGCAGCCAGTGCACGCATTCGGCGAGGCATGATACGCTATTGCCTGCTCTGCGTCGACTTGTCGACTTCCGTGAACGAGACTGACCTGAGACCTTCCCGGCTGGCCCTTCTGAGCACGCTCCTGCCTGCATTCATCCGCTCTTTTTTCGGGGCGAACCCGCTGTCCCATCTCGGCGTCATGGTCGCCCGCAACGGCGTGGCGGAGCGCATCACGGAGCTGTCGGGCTCCCCAGAGGCACATGTGAAGGCCTTAGGCGCCTGTCTCCAAGCGGCGAACGCCACGGGCGGGTCGCTGTCACTGCAGAATGCGCTGGAACAAGCGACGAGCGCGTTGAGCAGCATCCCGCCGTACGGCACCCGGGAACTGGTCATACTTCAGAGTGCCCTATCCACCTGCGATCCCGGCAACATCCACCAGTCTGTAGCGGCTGCGAAAGCCGCCCGCGTGCGTGTGAGTGTCATCGGTCTCGCGGCGGAGATGCATATAGCACACCGCGTGTGCGAGCTGACGGGCGGAGTGTATGGCGTTGCATGTGGAGAAACCCACTTAGAGGAGTTGTTGAACGCGCATGCGCCGCCGCCACCGCAGCTGGCTACGAGCACAAGCGCCAACCTAGTGCGCATGGGCTTCCCCCAACGCCGGCCGGTGGATACTGCCGGCTACTTCTGTGCAGGCTCTGGGGGTGATCTGGTGTGCCCCCAATGCCGAGCGCGAGTGGCAGAACTGCCTGGCACGTGTCCAGTATGCACGCTCACACTCGTCAGCAGCCCCCACCTGGCGCGGTCCTACCACCACTTGTTCCCCGTACCCCCGTTCGATGAAATTGCCCCGGAGGTGAGACTCTCTGGCCAGCACGCGCGCTGCTACGGCTGTTTCGCCCCGCTGGACACAACTCCAGACGATGACTCGGAGGCGAAGGCGAATGGCGTGCGTGTGCGGTGCCCCACCTGTGGGTTGCCATTCTGCTTTGCGTGCGATGCCTTCATCCACGAGCAGCTTCACAACTGCCCAGGATGCGAGGCCGGGGACGGTCGCACGGGGACCATGAATTGAAGAGACTCATGCGTAGCATAGAAATGCATGGGGCACAGCCTGGAGCAAGGCAGTGAGTGAATGACACAGACGCAGATGATGACGCCTGATGCTACACCGAGTGATCACACGCCCGGCGGTCCGAAATCTTACGTCTCATGACGATGGGGCGCTACCCTCTGCAGGTGCAGGTGCAAGCGCAGCGACGATCTTCCTCGAGGACGGTCGCTGTGGTGGGGGCCTCATCCTCGCGCTGCGCCTGTCAGGAACGCCAGCTGCCTCCGGAGTTGGCGCCTTGACGATCGCCTGCGGCCCTTCCACCACCCCTTCGCCCACCGGACTTCCAACATCACCGCTGGAGACTTCACGCACAACTCCGTTTCCTGGGACGGCCAAGCCATCCATGTCCGCAACTGCGGCCATGACGCGGTCCTGGAACGTCTTGTTCCGCCGCGTCATTCTGCGGGAGAGCACCATGGAGTCGCGGCCATTTCGACCGACCAAGATCTTGACGACAGCTTTCGCCTGCTGTTTCATCATCTGCACATCGCCCTGCTCGGCTTGCACCATGCGCGCGTATTCAGCCTCCACGTCCTCCCACGTGAAGCGGTGGAGGTTGCGCCTGTACTCGTCCGAGGACAGGAAGTTGGAGTCGATCACGTTGAAGGACACTCGCATGACTTTGTATAGACTTGTCGCCTGCCGCGGGTTCTGGCCCGCGAGGCAGATGACTGATGCGTATAACAACCTGCTTCCCAGCAGAAGCGTGTTGGTGATGAGCGCAATGACGCTTGCGGAGCCGGCGTAGTGGAAGCCGAGGATCAACACGCTAGTTATGACGAGGTTGACTGCCACCATAGACACGGCGGCGCGCGCGATGTTGCCCGTCGAGATGTTCTGCCACAGCACCGCGTGAGCCACGTATGGGTGCTTCTGCATCAGGCTTGGATTCCCGTCCGCGGGGATGGCGCTCAGGTTGTTCGCCGGCCGTCGGGGATTGTACGACAGCGTGCGATCCATAAACCGTTCGCGATTGAAGATCATGTATTCCGCGATGACGACCAGCAGCAGTGTGAGCAAGTTCAGAGCAAACACCGCTCGCTCGAAGATGTCACTCTTGATCAAGCCAAACACTTCATTCAGCGTGCATGTGTGCGGGTCCGTCACCAGTGCCGATGGCGGGCACTTCTGCGGCACAAACACCGTCAGCATGGAGGCCAGCACGCCGACGTACATGCTGTGCACGCTGCCCACTGCCGTGAAAATGAAGTTGAGCCTGTTCTCCCGCTTCTCAATCTGCATTTGGGCTCGCAACAGCTCGTCCTTCACATCCTGCTGCTCCTCGGGGCTATACAGCGCGTATTCTGGACTCTGCAGCTCCCGCTCCAGGGACTCGTATTGCTTGACCAGCTCCGGCGGCGCATACAAACGCTTCAGATATTCCAGCCCCGGGAAGCTGGAATCACCCACCACGCCGTGCTCCTCCTCAGCGTGATGCGCCGATGCCTTTCTGCGGCCACTGCCAACTTTAGCCCCAGGCGTGCCGCCCTGAGGCTGAATGCCAGCAACATCGTCAGAAGCAGGCACGCCGCCCTCCGTCACAGGCTCATCCGCGACCTCCTCCTCTACCAATTCACCGGCAGTGACATCAACTGCGGCAAGAGCAGTAGGCTCGAACACGTCCGGCGATGGTGTCCCCGGGCCCTGCACAGGCGCGTCCTCAGTAGCAGTGCGGCCACTGGGCGCAAAGGTCACGCCGTTCGTATGTCGCCGCTCGCCCTCCTCGTCGTCGCGCTTATGCCGGCGACGCCGGCGGAGAGCTGGTGGCGGGGCAGGCACGTCTTCGAGGTCCCCCTTCGTTGTCTTGTCTTGTCGGTCTAGCAACTCAGCCACGTCCGCCTGCGACGTGGTCGCAGCCTGCACTCCGAGCGCCCCAGTGGTGACGTCCCATGCGCCGCTGATTGTGCTCATCCACCACTGCTGTAGCCCAGACTCTTGGCCGCAAGGATCACAGGCCATCTGAGACTGGGGGCGGCGGACGCGGCGGATGCGTTTGGCTGGAACAGGCGGGGCCTCCACATCTGTTGGTGTGCTGGTGCTCGGGGAACTGGTCGTGGGCGGTGACTACGAGTGGAAGAGCGCACAGTGTCGTGAGGCAACCAGAAAAAAGTCTGACGGAAGACCACGCAGCAGCTTGCTCGGGTGTTGCGTGTCCCAGTCGCGACGCACCTGAGTGCTAGTCGCTGGTGCCGACATGGGGGCTCGACAGCTGGCGAGCGGAGCGAGGGCAGAAGAAGTGTGGCTGCAGAAGTGAGGCCGCAGGCAACTCACGTGCGCGGGGCCTCACGCCCGGGTCCACACCCGGGGTGTCACCAGGGAGTCACTAGCTACTCGCAGACTGAGAGTGACATGTGCGAGCAGGTCGCAGTAACGTGACCTGCGACAAGCTTACTTCTAAGCTTTGCTAACGCACTTTGCCACTTGTTTGCGTTCGCGGTCACTACTGTACAGTGAGTACACAGCTATTATGCGCCACTTGTCTCTCTGCCTGGGCGGAATACACACAGTAATGGAGGCTTCTCCGAAGAACGAAAACAGATCATCGCGCAACCGGCACTTGCTCGCTGCTAGACATGCCTTCGTTTGACGCCTGCGCTGCGCTGTTGCGCTTGCGCAGCTTCACGCGCAGGCGGCACTGCCCGTCGCCCCGCGGGCCAAGGTAGATGTCATCTCCAGGCACGATGCGAGATTTGCCACCACGACGCAAGCGGGCGCGATTGAGCCAAGTCCCATTGGTGCTGTCCATGTCGCTGACGTAGTAATCGCCGGTGCTCTCGTCACGCGAGATAATGACGTGCTCGGCAGAGACCATGAAATTGCCCGCGCAGATGGGGGAATCGCGGCCGATTATGACGGAGCTCCTATCACTGCTAATGCGCTTGAGAGCAGTGCTGAGATCCATGGGCGCAACATCGGGCCGCGCCGTGACCATGGCGTGTCCACCACGCATGCCGTTAGCCTGCACAGGCACGAGCAGCCAGTCTGCGTCGGTTGCACGCAGAAGAGCATCATCGTCAGCGAGGTACAATTGGAAAGCGTCCTCGGTCATGCCGCCTGCTAGCTGCGGCTTTGACGCCTTGTTCTTGTCACTATTGTCATCCGCGGAATCGCTGCGCACGTAGATCGCCCGCCCAGGGGCGCCCACGATGTCTGCATTGCCGCCCAGCACCCAGTCCAGGACGAAGGGCATGGCGAACTTGAGCACAAGCTTGCCGCTGACGCTGCCCGGGTGCGGGATGTGGAGCTTCTCGATGAAGCTCAGCGGGCCGAGGCCTTCGCCAAGGTAGGCCTTGTATGTGCTCGCCATCTCTGCGGCCATGCGAGCCATGCCGTGGATGGTGCCCACACGCATGCGGCGCTTGGACTCGTACGTAACTAGAGCAGACTGCAGGAACGCGCGGCCGGGACGTCCCTCCGCATTCTCCATGGCGTCACTGAGCTCGCACGCCAGGGTGTACGCGTCCTCTATTGCCATGCACCCGCCTTGGCCAAGGTTCGGCTGCATCGCGTGCGCGCTGTCACCCAGCAGAGTGACATGGCCCTTGGACCAGGTCATGATGGGTGGCCGGTCGTAGATGTCACGGCGCAGGACATCCTCCTCGGGCGTGTTCCGGATCAGGTCAGTCACGTCGTCGCACCAGTGGCCGAAAATGTCGAGCAGTCGCTGCTTGCGTGTGCCGTCTGCGTCTGTGCCGCCGGCAGCCTCGCAGTGGAAGGCGTACCATTGTTGCTTTCCATGGCCGACGTCTGAAGAGACGAAGTATTGCTTGTTGCCCAGGAACACGCGGTAGCCGACCGTGTCCACATCCGGAGGCACGAAATCCGCGATGCCGGTGTAGCACGTGTAGTTGCTATACGCGGGGAGGGACTGGCCGAGCAGCTGGTTCCGCACACGGGACCGGATGCCATCCGCACCCACCAGAATGTCTCCCCATACTGTCGTGCCGTCCTCCAGATGCGCGAGCACGCCTTGGCCCTCGCCCAGCTCCTCGAAGCCGGTGACCAGGGTGTTGTTCAGGATCGTCTCCTCTGGCAAGGCGGAAGAGAGAATGGACTGCAGCTCGACGCGCGAGATGACGCGTGTGACAGGCAGGCCGTGGTCTACAGCCGGATGGAAGGTGTCGAACTTGCAGTACCAGTCACCGGTGACACCGTCCACAAGACCGTTGATGCGGTCGCCCTGTGCGCAGCGCAGAGGCGCGTCAGAGAGCTGCGGCACAAGAGGAGTTGACGAACACACAGCTTGCTTGCGACATCGCGGAGACGCACCGTGACACAGCCCGACTGCATAACAGCGGCCGCGACGTCCTTGTCCACCGCCTGAAGCGCAGCCAGGGCGTTGCTCTGCACTTGGATGGGTCCGCGGTATTTGCCCTCGCCGCGAATAGCGCTCGCGTCGCGCTCAAACACCGTGACTTGACACCCCTTGGCCAGCAGAGCTGCGAGGGTAGTAGACCAATGCAAAGGAAGCACGCGTGGAGGGAACACGGCGGCGCGTGAGCGACTTGACGACGATATTGTTTCGCGACGGTGTGCCGTGGAAAGCCCCAACCAACCATCTCTTCTGGGAAGCGCGGGGCTGCGCTCGCCCGGGTGGAGAGCGAAGCAGCTGCGTGTGGACTGCGTCCCAGCAGCTGCAGGCGCGCGCAGGGAACGCACCTTTGGCGAGGACGAGGCCGCCAATGCCGCCACCAGCGATGAGAACGCGAAGTGGTCGCACCGCGTTCACGTCGGTGGGGACTACAGAGCTGAGCTGGCTGGTGGAGGCACTGCATGTGACGCCGCGGCTGACCTGCAGCGCGCGTGCGTGCGCAGCTGAGCGGCGCGGAAGCGCGACAGCTTGCTTCGGAGTGGCCACTTGAGAGCCGGCTGCCGGAGCGCCGCTGCACCTGCTCTGCCGCTGACTGCGCGAAGCGCCCGCGGACTGAGCGCCGGGCGCGTGGCGACCAGCAGCGGTGAGCGCCATCGCTCCTGCGAACCCGTCGACTATGACGTGTAAAAGCGCCTCGCGTGCTTCGCTATCAATGGCGACACAGCAGAGTGCGGGAAGAACATCGCAGAGGGGTGTTGCGTTCGGGGCCGGTCGCAGCAGCACGACCCACCGATGTCCAGCAGCGCACACGTGCCTCACGCGGCGATGGTGCGTGTCCTTCGCCACGTCCGGTTGTCGACACTCACTCAGTCCCGATTCTTGTATCTTCAGGAAGCGCAGCGTGCACGCACAGTCGAGCGACAGTGACGACAGGCCTTGCCAGCAGTGGTGGTCTGCTCCAGCACGCACAGCTTCCGTGCTTGCAGCTTCCGCACTGCTTCTCTCAGCTGACGCCGCCTCCGCCATCGACGCTGCAAAGACCGGCTCCTGCTTGCTTGAGAAGTGCCAGCGCGAGTTGGGGCGGTGCATAGCAGACGAGAAGTGTGCAGAGAGCTTAGTGTGCCTGAACACGTGCAACGGGCGGCCCGACGAAGCGGCGTGCCAGATCCGGTGCGGAGACCTGTACGCGGACGCCACGATACGGGACTTCAACCGCTGCGCAGTGACTGCCAATAAGTGTGTACCTCAGCGGGTCACGGACGGCGCGTACCCGCTGCCGCGTCCGGACGCCCTGGTGCAGGCGTTGGACTTGAGTGAGTTGGAGGGGCGGTGGTACATCTCCGCGGGGCTCAACCCGCTGTTCGACACCTTCCCGTGCCAGGTGCACTATTTCACGAGCCCGGAGCCGGGCAAGATGTTTATTCGCATCAATTGGCGCGTCAACCGCCCGAATGGTCAATTCTACGAGCGCTCAGACTTGCAGAGGTTCGTGCAGGACCCGAACATGCCGGGCGCCATTTATAATCATGACAATGAGGTGCTGCACTACCAAGATGACTGGTACATTGCCGCCTACGAGCGCGACGCCTACTTCCTGGTATACTACCGCGGCCGGAACGATGCTTGGGATGGCTACGGCGGCGCCACTGTCTACACGCGGGCGCCCACACTGGATGCCGCCTACGTGCCCGCCCTGCGAGAAGCTGCACAGCGAGTCGGTCTGCGCTTTGAGGACTTCCAGATGACGGACAACAGCTGCCCTCCTGCGCCTGCTCTCCGGGTGGTGCCTCCCGCAGACCTGGACACACTTGCAGATGATGTGGTTGCGCTTGAGGCTCAAGGGGAGAGGGGTCTGGAGGCCAGTCTGCAGTCGTTCAGCCGCGGTTTCACCGTCATCCGCGGAAAAGAACAAGCTGCGGAAAGCACAGTCAGGGCAGCACTCAAAGAAGAGTTCGAGCAAGCAGAGCGGGCGCTACAGAACATAGAGATGCGGGCGCGCATGGGCGACTTCTTTGCCGCATTCGCACGGTGATTTGGACCAATGAAACGACTCCCATAATGAGCAGAGAGCGGACGGAGCCCCAGACGAGTGTACACTTAAGGCTTATTCGCGCTCGCCCATGTCGTCAGATGAAAAACAGAGGTCAAGCGTCAATTCACGCTGTCGTCCACACCTGCTGCACAACACCCAGCGCAAGTGTCGCCCCACCTTCACGTAATGCAACTCGCCCTAGGTGCGGGCAGTCTTCGTACCGCTCCGCAGCGATAGGACGCGCAAGGGTGACAACAATCACGCCAGCGGTGCCCCGCGCCAGGCATCTGGGCCGCGCGCGCTTCTTCTCCCCCGTGTGCGCGTCCAACTCCATCTGCAGGTCACTCACACTCGCCGGCTCACGCGCTGCGCCGAGATGGACCGTCACAGTGGCGCCCCTGAGCAGAGGCACTCGGATGCCCAGCACGCGCACCCTTAGAGTCAGACGCATCGCCGCTGGGGCAGGATGGCTCATGGTGCATAGCACGACGCCGGGTAGCAGTGCCGGTGCGGCTCCACACCCACTGCCAGAGACTGCTGGCGGCGCGGTCAGTGGAGCGAGGCCCACCTCGACAGCATCGCCAGCATGAGCCACAGTCAAGCTATGGCCTCCGCTGTGGAGCGCTTTCACTGTCGTTGTCGCGCCGGATGGACTTAAAACAACGGCTTGGCCAACACGAAGAGCGCCGCTCTCGATGCGCCCACCACAAGCGAGAGGGCCGAGTTGACGCACTGTGCCTCCCGGCGTTTCCCCTGACGCCAGGATCTCCCATACTGGCAAGCGCAGCGGTCCAGGCGGCGGTGGTGGTGACCGTGGCGCTGCCAGTGCCGCTGAAAGCACGCAAGGCTGGTCGGCAGGCCACCAAGCTGCAAGCGGATGGCCTGGAAGCTCAGTTGCCGCGCGAGTGGCGAGATTGACGCCATCTCTACCAGCACAGGGTACCCACGTGATGGATGCATCCTTCCAGCCCGCGCTCTTCAAGTGAGGGCCAAGCACTGCGCGGACGGTGTCGAAGCGGCACTTGTCCCATCCAACAGCATCCATCTTGTTGATGACCACCACTAAATGCACGCATCCACACGCGCGAGCTAGCACCGCGTGTTCTAAGGTCTGTCCGCCATGCGGTGCGGCGTGGCTGTTGCTACTGTAGGAATGAGACGATGCGGCTGATGTGCCGGCACCACCAATGCCAGCCTCGAACGCGCCAACGCTGGCATCTACAAACAAGAGCGCCACATCTGCACGCGATGCTGCCTCCAGCGCTGCTGGCACGAAATCGCGATGTCCGGGTGCGTCAAGAATGACTAGCGGAGGTCCACCACACTCTTGAGGTGCCTGCACCCGCGCAAGCGCAACATTGACAGTCACACCGCGCTCCCGCTCCTCCGGGCGTGTATCCATACTCCAGGCCCAGCTCTCAGAGCCGTGGCCTGCACCGGCAGCGGCCTTCTCAGCTGCTCGCGCTTGGACTGCGGTCATCGCGCCACATGCATGCAGCAGTCGGCCCATGGCTGATGATTTGCCCGCATCCACGTGTCCGAGAGCAACAACATGCAGCGGCGGCGCGGGCGGTTGAACACCATCGCCGGTGTTGCCTGGCACCGCCTCCCAAGGCTCCGGGACGTATGATGCGAACGCAGGCACACCAAGCGGAGCTGTGTCCTGTTCTGTGCCATGCCCACGTGACGATGACGTCGCCGCTGTGTCTCCAGCGGCCGAGATGCGTAACGACGCCAACTGAGATAGCTCTGACGCTGCTGTCTTGGACGCTACCGACGCCACTCGGGCTGCCTTGAGCTCGGTGGTCGAGCCGATGGTCTTGTCAGAGCTGGGCGCTACACGAGCTGTGGTATACGACGGCGGCGCTGCACCTCCACCACCACCTCCACGTCCTGGCACTGCCTTACTGCCCCGCCCTGTCTGCGCTGTAGGTTTACCTCCGCCTTGTGCGCCACCTCTGCCGGGCGCTGCGCCTCGTCCGCGTCCTGCACTCCCGGCGCTGGCGGGTGGAGCCCCACGTTTAGGCGGCGGTGGTGCTGCGACACATGTGTCATATTCATCGCCCCAGTCCTCGTCCTCATCATCCTCAGGATCATACAGGTCATCTGATGTGAATCGCGGCATAGCGACGGGACGTGGAACGGACATCGTGCGCTGACGTGGAGGTGTTTCGTCCGTTTCGTCCCTCTCCAAGGCGCACATGCTGCACGCTCTGCGCCGCAGCGCGCTTGCGCATCGCGGCACAGGCCTGCGGTCTATCGGAGGCGCTCCTAAAGGTGCGTCCTTACGCGCGCTCGCTCCATACATGCTATCCTGCTCTCTCTCAACCTGTCCCCCGCCCCTGCAGTGCTGGACAGCATGGTTGCACTCACCGTCATCGCGCCTGATGGCCACCGAGTGCCGCTGCTTGCGCGCGTGGGCAGCAAGCTGAGTGAGGCGCTCGGGACGAGCGTCAACCCGGAGTTGGCGGGTGCTGCACCTGTCCTGTCCCCGAAGCACGGCCACGAGGCGCACGTGCGCGTCGCACATACCATGCCGCTGCCTGAACTAGACGCCGACGAGGCGCGGCAGCTGCAGCTGCTCGCCGAGGGATTGCATCCTGATTCGAGACTTGCAAGCACTATCGTCTTGACACCGGACTGGAGTGGGGCCGTCGTGTCGTTGGCTGCGCTTCAGCCTTACAAGAGCCTGTGATTCAAAGCGACTTGCAATACCATGGATGGCACAATCGCAACCCCTTGGCTGATGCGTTGGCTTGCCTGTTTTCTGGTGCTATTTGTCGTTTGAATTGAAGCAATTGGTTGCTCATTTTGCGTGTCTTTGGTTTTGTGGGGGGATTGTTATGAGTTGAGCTGGGCACAGGGCGTGCCTCAACTTGTTCTAGTGCTGCGTTGTAGTCGAGCTGATGCGCCGCGACCTCACCGTCCGCGGGGCTTCTACCAGCGGCACGCTGGTATCGTCATGCTCTGGAGAGCGACCGCCCTGGCGCTGGCTGACCCGCCGCGCTGCTGGCGGCGCTTGCTCGCCCAGGTCGACGACCACGCCGTCAACCATGATGCTCGAGGAGCGTGGCGGCCGCGGCGGACGAGGCGGCTCCTCCGCCAAATCAATCAGATTAGCGCTCATGGGCCGCGCGCCAGGCTGGGCAACTCGGCTTTGCTGGCCCTGGCGCTGAGCATGCAATTCCAGAGCGTAGGCACCCGTGCTGATGCGGATGCTCCGCGGGTCCTCATGGACTGAGTCCCCACTTGTAACGCCAGCAGACGGCCCAGCAGCGCCAGAGCCGGTCAGGAGGCGCTTCAGCCGCGACGCGTAGGGATCGCCGGCTCCGCCCTGCCTGCGCACATCTTCTTCTGTCCCATCAGCGGCCAGTGCGAGCATCTGCTTCAGCCGCGCCGCGTACGGATCCAAATCATCGAAGCGAGACACGGGCCCGCCAGAAGGCGCATCGTCTTCATCTTCGTCCTGCGCGTCCACAGGCGCAATGCGGTTACGTCCCCGGCCAATGCCCTTGGTGGCGGAAGGCATGCCATCGCCGCTGGCGCGTCGCGCGCCCTTGACCGGCACTTCTCCAGTGCCCAGCGCCTCGACGAGGCGCTGCGCAGCTGCTTCGCGAGCGAGGCGGTCCTTGCGCTGGATGCGATAGGCGATGGTGCCGGAGGCAAGGATGACCACCGCCCCAGCAGCCACGCTGACGGCAACAATGACGGCATTGACACCGCCGCCACCGCCACCACCACCACCACCACCAGTGGTCACAGGAGGCGTGGTAGCAGGGAATCCACTGCCTCCAGCATTGCCACTGCCCCCACTGCCTGTGGTTGACGCTGGCGGAGAGCTGCTACTCGGCAGCGTGCTTGCTGGAGTGCCAGGCACCACACCCGGCGGTGCAGAGCTGCCAGGGGGCGGGCTGCCTGCAGGTGTGCTTGTTGGCGGACTACCCGCAATGGGGTGCGCTGTGCTCGCCGGCGGTGGGGGTGACGAGGAGACCGTGTCGCTGCCAGCCGCGACTGGTGGCGGCGGGCTCGAAGTGGGTAGCTGAACGGCTGCTAATTGCAATTGTGGTGCAACTGAAGCGATGGCTGACATGAATGTCGCGGTGATGCTGCCACCGCTGCCTGATGAAGTGCCGCTGGATCCCGAGCTGCTGCTTGTGCCGACAGCTGCGTTCACGACGGCTTGGCCAGCTGCGGCAGCCGCAGGCGAGCTGTACACAAGGGTGATGGCCACTGCCACTGACGCCGACGGCGGCTCTGACAGCGCCACAGAGACCGTCACGCCGGTGGCTGCGAGCTGTTGCACGACTGGGCTGCTGGGCGATGATGCCACTGCGTTGATGGCGGTGATGGCGGATGCAGCTGCACTGGTGTTGGACCCAAAGCCAGTGACTATGAACGTGACGCTCAAGCCGCTTTGGGCAAGGCGCCTGCCCAGATTGGTGCCACGCAGAACAGCTGCACGCTGGAGGTTGACGCCAACGTTGGCGGCACGTGTGGCCACACTGCGCGCAAAGTTGTTGAGAATGGCTGAGCGCTGTGCTGTGGCGCCACTGCCTGTCAGCAGCTGGATGCGGCTCGCATCCACGCCTAGAGACTGAGCCAGGCCGTTGGTGATCGCAGTGCTCTGATCTGGCGTCAGGTACGTGCCCGTGAAGCCGGTCAGCGTGATGCTGGCTGTCACGGGAATGTCGACGATGGTGACCACCACTTGAGGCGGGGGTGCAGCCGACGTGCTGTTGGTGCCGCTGTCGCCAGAGGCAGTTGAGGTGCCATTGCTGCCGCCAGAGGCTGTGGCGAGAGCTCCAGCTGTCAAAGCAGCCTTCAAGCTGGTCAGGTCCAGGGCAGCCGGGTTGGTGACGCCGGAGAAGCTGAGGCCGAGCGTCACACTGTTGCTGTTGCCCACAGTGCGGTCCACAGCTGGCGTTGGTGGAGCAGGGTGGCCAGGTGCAGGTGGTGGGGACATGGGCGTTCCTGGTGGCAGTGGCGATGGGGGTGACAGTGGAGGCGAAGGCGGTGGTGGAGATGCCTTCGGCGTTCCGGGTGGTGGTGATGGACTAGGCGGCCCAGGGCTCGGTGGGAGTGGTGATGGCGCCAGCGGTGGAGGCGGAGGCGATGCCAGAGGACTGCCGGATGGCGGTGACAGAGATGGCGGTGCTGGGCTCGGCGTTGATGGCGGCAACGGACCGGGCGGCACTGCTGGTGCTCCTGGCGGGGTGGGACTGGGGGGAAGAGGCACCAGAGCCGCAGGTGGCCTCGAGGGCGGATTCGGGCTGGGTGGTGGCGGTGACGGTGGTGGTGATGGCGGCGGTGGTGGCGGCGAAGGATAGCTCACGACCATGCTCACCACGCCGGGCTGCACAAACAAACCACCAAAGTACAGCAACGCATCTTGCAGTGCGCTCACAACGGCTCCAGTTGTTTCAGTCACGGAGAGCACATTGCACGCGCTCGTCAGTTGACTCGCCACCGCATCCGCGCTCATGCCAGCATCAACAGGCAGTGTGATAAGAGTTGCAATAGTCGCAGAGACGGCTATCGGGTTGCTTTGATCAGGAGCAACATCTGCCGCAATGCCAGCACCGTACAGAACTCCCGCGAGGTTGTAATCCACTGGATCAAGCAGCGATGCAGAAAGCACATTGGCCGCCACATTCGCAGCGTCACTGTTGTTTCCAAAACCAATGATGGTGACTCCCACGGACAGGCCCGGGCCGCTTGCAAGCTGCACAGGAGATGTAATCATCAAACGAGAGCTGTCAACCGTGCAGGCGCTCGCACCGCCGCTCAGGTCGCCGACAGGCAGCTGGCCAGGAGGGAGGAAGAGGACGTCCATTGTTGGGTCGCAATCGGAAGGAAGTAGCAAGCCTGGCACATCTTGGGCTAAGCCGCTGAGCACCGCCTGCTGCGATGCAGTCAGGTCCGCGTCCCAAGCACTCTGATCCAGGTTGCCCAGCGCAACAGAGACCGTGATTGTGAAATCCTGCACAGTGGAAGCCAACCACGTGGTGTCTATCCCGTTGGCGCCAATCACATTCGCCACAGCTTGGTTGATACTGCTCACTGTCGATGGAGAGCTGGATGATAGGCCAAAATAAGAGATGGTTGCCGTCACGTACGAGTTCGGTAAGCCAACTACCGGTGCCGACCGTGCCTTCACACCAGAGTCGCGCAGTTTAGCCGCCAGCGGTGGCTTTGGAGGCGGCGACATCGGTGGCGGCCTCGACGGCGGCGGCGGCGGCGGTGAGCG
>Ga0164297_10001478_pt1 | contig 24970 bp, 21 predicted proteins | sample GEODES058metaG_FD_113539 | JGI IMG/M metagenome (GOLD analysis project Ga0164297, IMG submission 113539) | Dystrophic lake water microbial communities from Trout Bog Lake, Wisconsin, USA - GEODES058 metaG | ecosystem: Environmental > Aquatic > Freshwater > Lake | place: USA: Trout Bog Lake... | reverse complement strand
ATAATGTCGCGATGTCCGAGGCGATGGTCGGCACCGGCAGTGAACCGCAAACCCTGGCCGATCAGATGGCCTCGGCGTGGATCGCCTTCGCCCGATCGGGCAATCCGAACGCAGATCCGATCCCGAAATGGCCGGCCTTCTCCTCCGCCGATCGCATGACGATGGTGTTCAACACGACGCCGCGCGTGGAGAAAGATTACCGCGGCGGCGAACGGACGCTGCTGGCGTCGCTGCCGCTCTACCGCGTCAGCCGCTAGGGCTTCATCCCCTCCCCCGCCGCTATCAAAACCCCAGGATCAGACCCAAACCATCAGCCCCGCTTTGGCCGCGATCCGACCGAGGGTGTGCTTTTTCTTGCGCTTGGCCTGCCGACGGGCGAATCTGCATCAGCCGGTCCTGATGCCGGCAAAGGAGTGTGTGCGTGTTTCGATCCTTCTTTCTAAGCCGGCGCTGGGCCGCCTGGTCCTTTCCCGGTGCCGCGCTGATCCTGTTCGTGACCTGGTACAAAGTACAACTCGACGTTCAGATCAACGAATGGTTCGGGTCTTTTTACAATCTGATCCAAAAGGCACTCGCCACGCCCGGATCGATCACCATGCATGAATATTTCGGCACCTTGCTGACCTTCGGTTCGATCGCCGGTCTTTACGTGCTGATCGAGGTGTTGGCCGAATTCTTCGTCAAACACTACATTTTTCGCTGGCGCACCGCGATGACGGAATTCTACACACAACACTGGCCGGTCTTGCGCGTGATCGAGGGCGCATCCCAGCGCGTGCAGGAAGATACCTCCCGCTTTGCCCGCATCATGGAAGATCTGGGAATTAGTTTCGTTCGTTCCGTTATGACACTGCTCGCATTCCTACCGATCCTGTGGGGATTTTCGGCTCAGGTGAAAGAACTCCCCTGGGTCGGCCCGGTGCCGCAGGCCCTGGTATGGGTCGCCATCCTGTTCGCCCTGACCGGCACCGTGGTGCTGGCATTGGTCGGTTTCAAACTACCGGGCCTGGAGTTTCAAAACCAAAAAGTCGAAGCCGCCTACAGGAAAGAACTCGTTTACGGCGAAGACGATCACCAGCGAGCACACGAGTCGTTATTGTTGGAACTATTCTCCGAGGTTCGGCGTAACTACTTTCGTCTGTTTTTTCACTATATGTATTTCGACGTCGCCAAATGGTCCTACCTGCAGGTCGGCGTCCTGGTGCCCTATATCGCCCTCGGCCCCACCTTGGTGACGGGCGGCATCACCCTGGGCATCATGCAGCAGATCGTGCGCGCCTTCGGCCGGGTGGAGGCGTCGTTTCAATATCTGGTCAATAGCTGGACAACGATCATCGAACTGATTTCGGTCTATAAGCGGCTGCGCGCGTTCGAACGAACGATCGCCCCCACCATCGGCCGAACGGAGCGCGCCGCGGCCTGATACCTACTCCGCCGCCATCGGCATCGGGGTGGGATCGGTCAGCGCCTGCAACAGCGCCGGCCGTCGCGCCTGGGCTTTGGCATGGTTGGCCTCTTTCACCGGGCCGAAGCCGCGGATCTGATCCGGCAGGTCCGCCACGGCAACGGCGGCTTGCAGATTATCGCGGCTGAGCGCTGCAATCACCGTGCGCAGATCGGCGCTATATTGGCCGATCAACGCCCGTTCCGTTCGGCGTTCCTGCTGATAACCGAACGGATCCAGCGGCGTGCCGCGCAGGATCTTGCCGTGGCGCAGCAGTTTGAACAGCGGCAGCGCAACCTTGCCCGATAGGGCGATCTTTTTCCGCCGTCCCGTCGCCGGGTCGATGCCCGTCAGCAGCGGCGGCGACAGGTGGAACACAGGCTCCTGCCCATAAGCCGTCGAGGCGTGCAGGCGGGCGACTTCGTATTCGTCCTTATAGGCCATGACGCGAAACAGCCCCTCGGCCGCCGCGCGGGTCAGCGGGCCGGAAATCCCCATCACGTCGGTTTCCCGCTCTCGCACCTTGGTGATCAGCGCCGCATAGCGGTTGGCATAGCGAGGCGATTGGTACGCCGCCAGCGCCGCCATCCGATGCGCGATGAGCGTATCGAGGTCCTGAGGCGCCCCTTCGATGAACCCGCCCAGGATCTGATCGGCCAAGGCGGGTTGGTCCGCCAGGATCCGCCCCCATAGGAAGGCGCGCCTGTTCAGCGCCACCGCCGCGCCGTTCAGTTCCACCGCGCGCAGGATCGCATCCTGCCCCACCGGCACCAGGCCGCGCTGCCAGGCCAGGCCCAGCAGCATCGTGTTCATTGCCTGCGAATTGCCGAAGAGCCGTTCCGCCAGCCGCACGCCGTGTAACCAGACGGAACGGCTGGCATCGGTCACTTTTTCGATCGTCCGGCGATGCAAGGCCGCGTCGATCGACAAGGCGGCATTGCGCTTGAACTCCGCCGTGGCGGCCAGATCCAGGTTGCCGATTACCACGGCCGTCTTGGCATTGCGCTCCAACACCCCGGCCTGGCAGCCCACCGCAAGATCGGCGGCCAGCATCACATCCGCGCTTTCCAGCGGGATGCGCACGACGTCCAGGTCCTGTTCCCGGGCGGCGATCTGCACATGCGCGACCACGGCGCCGTTTTTCTGCGCCAAGCCGGTGAAGTCCAAGGTCTTGACCGCCTTGCCTTCCAGATGCGCCGCCATGGCCAGAATGGCGCCGGCGGTCACGATCCCGCCGCCGCCGATGCCGGCGAACAAGCCGCGCCAGACCGGCTGCGACGGCAGCACCGGGTCGGTCAGCGCCGCTGACAGATCCTTTTCCCGGCCCTGCCAATGCGGATCGGCATCCGGTGCCGACGGCGGGCCGGCAAGGGTGACGAAGCTGGGGCAGAAGCCCTTCAGGCAGGACAGATCGACATTGCAACTCGTCGGGTTGATCCGCCGCTTGCGCCCCAGATCGGTTGCCACCGGCTCGATCGCGATGCAGCCCGATTGGGTGGAGCAGTCGCCGCAGTTTTCGCAGACGCTGTCATTGATCACCACATGCCGCGTCGGCTGCGGCATCGATCCGCGCTTGCGGCGGCGGCGCTTTTCCGTCGCGCAGACCTGATCATAGATCAGCACGGAGGTGCCGTCATAATCGCGGAGATCGCGCTGCACGGCGTCGAGTTGCTCGCGTGTATGCAACGTCGTGCCCGCCGGCAATTCCCCCGGCTTGGGCAGGCGCTCGGCCTCATCGGCCACGATAGCGATGCGCTTTACGCCCTCGGCCGCCACTTGCATGGCGATGCGCGGCACGGTCGGCGTGCCCTCGGCGGGCTGGCCCCCGGTCATGGCAACGGCATCGTTGAACAGCAGCTTATAGGTGATGCGGGCCTTGGCCGCGACCGCTTGGCGGATCGCCATGCTACCCGAGTGCTGATAGGTGCCGTCGCCGATATTGGCGAAGAAGTGCTTGACCTCGGTGAAGGATTGCAGCCCGGCGAAGGGCGCGCCCTCGCCGCCCATATGGGTGAATGTGCGGGTGTTCTTGTCGTCATCCAGCGCCATGAAGTGGCAGCCGATGCCGGCGCTGGCGAAGCTGCCATCGGGCAATTTGGTGGAGGTTGCGTGCGGGCAGCCGGCACAAAAGGCCGGGATGCGGCGCAGCAGCCCATCGGGGCGGGACAGCGGGATCGGTGCCGGCAGGGCGGGCAGGTTCAGACCCGCGGCCCCCAGGAAGGTTGCCAAGCCGCCGGCAACCGTTTCGGGCGATAGCTCCAGCAGCGGCGACAGCAGTTTCTGGCCGTTCGGCATGGTCTTGCCGCTGACCTCGGGCCGTTCATCCGCCGGCAGGTTATACAGGATGTCGCGGATCTGACGCTCAACATAGCTGAGCTTTTCCTCGATCACGATCAGCGCCTTTTTGCCGCGGGCGAATTCGCGCAGGCCTTCGGGTTCCAGCGGCCAGGTCATGGCAACCTTGAACACGGCCAGACGCGGGTCGCGGTCCAGCCCCATGCGGCGCAGAGCGTGCAGCGTGTCCTCATGCGCCTTGCCGACCGTGATCAGGCCAAATTCGGCATCATTGCCACCCAGCACCACGCGATCGAGACGGTTCGCCCGCGCCCAGGCCAGCACGGCGGGCATGCGTTCTTCCAGCATCCGCCGCTCTAGCTCCGCGCGGTCGGCGGGGAAATTCAGCGTATGGTCGATATTCAGGCCATGCGGCGGCAGGGGGAAATCCGGGCGCTGAAAATGGCGCTCTGCCGGGATGATGGCGGTGGACGCCTGCTCCATGGTTTCGGCGGTGGTTTTCATCGCCACCCAGACGCCGGCGAAGCGCGACATGGCATAGCCGGCCAGGCCGAGGTCGATCACCTCCTGCACCGAGGCGGGGTTGAGGATGGGGATGAAGCAGTTTTCGAAGACGTGTTCGGTATTGTGCGGATAGGTCGAGGAATGGGCGCCGTGATCGTCGCCGGACACGGCCAGCACGCCGCCGTTGCGATGGGTGCCGGCGATATTGGCGCATTTGAAGGCATCGCCGGTGCGGTCCACGCCGGGGCCTTTGCCGTACCACATGCCGTAGACGCCATCATATTTGGCGCCTGGAAAGGCGTTCAGTTCCTGCGTGCCGAACAGCATGGTGGCGGCGAGATCTTCGTTCACTCCCGGCTCGAACCGCACATCATGGGCGGCCATCAGCTTTTTCTGTGACCACAGTTCCCGGTCGAGCATGCCGAGCGGGGAGCCGCGATAGCCGGATACGAGGGAGGCGGTGTTGAGGCCGGCGATTCGGTCCAGCCGGTGCTGTTCGATCAGCAGGCGCAGCAGGGCCTGGATACCGGTCAGCAGGACCGGTTGGTCGAGGTCGACGAAACGGGATGCAAGCGTGGTCTCGGTCTGGCTGATCCCGACATCCATGGCCGATGGGTTCCTTCGCGGTTTGTCCTGACGGGGAGTATACCTACAGCCGCGCGGAAAAGTTTGCCATAGTGATGCCCGTGCGGTGCCGATTTTCGCACACGCCCCTCGCCCGTCAACGTCAACAGAACCCGCCCACCAACGCCGCTCGGCTGGCCTGCGAACGCTGAGTTTTCGACTGGTGGCGTTTAGCTGCGGCGGCGGTTGCGCACCCACCCCAGGCCGCAGAGGGCGGTGCCGAACAGCGACAGCGACAGAGGCTCCGGCACCTGGACCGAGACATTGCCGATCACCGGCCCTCCGGCACTGGTGGCGGCGTCATTGCTGACAAAACTCAGCAGCGTGGACGTGCCGGTGGCGACGAAGGCGATATCTTCCGGGATATAGCGCATATTCGCAGAACTGTTCGCGGTGCGATAGGTCAAGGTTTGCGCCGTCGATCCCACGGTTACCGTCATGGAGACCGAGGCGATGTACCAATTCTTGGAAAATTCGAATGACAACAGATACTCGGTCCCCGGCGTGGTGGTGATCGTCTGTGTCAATCCGCCCGGCGTGAAGCCATCCAGGTCCACGGAGTTTCCGCCCCCCGGAGGCGCCTGCCAATAGGACGGTGTTATGACATCAACGCTGCCGTTGGAGGTGACGTGCGTTCCGTTGACCACGGTCCAACCGGTGATGCCATAGGCGCCCCCGACATAACACGTGCCAAAGCCTGAGTAGCCGGAGGGCGGTGGACAGGAATACTGGGAGAAATTGCCATTGGTCACCAGTTCCAGACCAGCGTGCGCAGCTCGACCACCCGCCGCCATCAGCAGGGCACACGCAACCAAAACACTGGAGAACCGACCGAGGTTCATGTGACCCTGCTAGGTATCTTGTGAGCATCATTTAGTAATTATTTATTAAATTATGAACTTTTTTGCATAACGCCAAGGGCTGAAAGCGGGTAATCCGCGCGCAACTCATATCAATTATCGAGTATAATCTAATAAATGGTATAAATTGCGTCCAATTCCCAGGGCACCCGGGCCAGCGGGGGCGCGCAGACGCCGCAAGCATAACGAACACCGGACGATGGCGCGGGACAGTTTCCGTGCACCAGATGACGGGCGCCAGATGACGGGCGCCAGGATTATCGCGCACCAGACGGCACGAACCGCCCCACGAAGGCGCGCCACGAAGGCAATTGACGCTCGGTTCCATACCCCAGCAAGACGATACCGGCACCGAGCAACGCAACGACAAGGAACGGCGCCCGAATACCAACAACATACCATAGTAAAGTAAAAACCGGCATATGATAAAGATAAACCGAGAACGTTACAGACGCACAGGTTTTTATCCCGCCGCGCCACGCCAAAATCGGCGCAAGCGTGCGATCCATGCATGATACCGCGAACAAATGCGCCGCGAAGAACAGCCCCAGGATCATGTCACCCACAAGTTGGTTGGATCCCTGCAACCCAGGGACAAACCACGGCCAGATGACGGCAATCGCCGACCGAAGGCGGAGCGACACATCAAACCAGAAGAACAGGAGACACAGGAGCAAACTGACCACAAACAGCGCCGCCGCCCACTGCTCATCCAGCCGGAACCGCAGCCTACGGACCAGCACGCCCAGCAACCAAACCGGCATCAACACGAGAATTTTTGGCCCGGCAACCGCCGCGGCGAGTGACACGAGAAAAACCCGCTTCGTTCCACGCACGAAGATGCACAAGCCGTATATCGCGTAATACCAGACTTCGTAATTGATCGACCAATACGGGGCATTGAACGGCGGCTGCACATCCAGCGACCAGATTTGGCCGAGGAATACCCCGTTGATCAAAACCGCGTTGGCCGACGCCGCCACCGCTTCCCCGACGCTGCGTGTGCCGTCGCCGGTGGACAACAGGCAGGCACAGACAAAGCTGATCACCAAGGACGGCAGGGCGACAGACCAAATCCGCGCAAGGCGATGCTGGATATAGACAGACGCCGAGCGGTCTGGGCGCGCTGTGGTGTGCGAGATCACCAGGCCCGAGAGCATGAAGAACACCACCACGGCCTCATGCCCAGGCCACGGCAGCGGATGATCTGGCGCGATCATTGGCCAAATATGATCACCGACAACGGCGAGTGCGGCCAGAAACCGCACGAGATCCAGGTAGGTCGAGAGGACTGGGGTCATGCCAGGCTCGTCACCAGGCGCGGCCTGGGAAGACCGGATGGATGATACGGTCAGGCGGATTGCCAGGGGCTTGGTCGCATCGGGGCATAGGCTGCCTTATTGCGTCATGCGCCGGATCGGTCTGGGAAGGCGCACGGTGCTGGGGGGACGGTGCTGGGGGGATGACGTTGGGGGGACGATGCCCTGGGGAACGGTGCCAGGGAACGGTGCCAGGGAACGGTGCCAGGGAACGGTGCCAGGGAACGGTGCCAGGGAACGGTGCCAGGGGGAATGGTACCCAGGAAGGATGCTGGGGGAACGGTGCTGGGGGAACGGGGCGTCGCGCGCATCCGCTGGGCCAAACCCGGCTCAGCGGATGCGGTGCGGCATGGTCAGGTTACGGCGATGCCACGCATGAACGTCTCGCGGATTTTCACCGGATCACGCTCGGTTGTGTCCTTGGGCTTGCCGGCATCGATGCGGCAGCCGATCAGCCACGGGCCATCCTCTTTCAAGGATCGCGCGATCAGTTCGGCGAAGGCATCCTCATCCGCTGCCCAGGCGCTTTGCGCGATGCCGGATGCCTTGGCGATGGCGACGATATCCGCCCCCATTTCGGTCTGCGTTTTTTGCCCGCCGGTGATCTGATAGGCGCCATTGTCCATGATGACGATGCACAGGTTCTTCGCCGCCCGCGATGCCACGGTTGAAAGCGCGCCCAACTGCATCAGGATCGAGCCGTCGCCTTCCAGCGCGAACACTTTGCGTTGCGGTTGGGCCAGTGCCACGCCCAGCGCGATCGGCACGGCCAGGCCCATGGAGCCGAGCATGTAGAAGTTCTGGGGGCGCTTGCCGCCGCAGGCGGCCCAGAGGTCGAAATTGGTGTAGCCGATGCCGCCGATCACCGCTTCGTCGTGATGCAGCATGTCCACAAGACGCTTGGTGATGTCGTAGCGGTTCATCACCTTGGCGTCGGCCCGGGTCAGGGGCTGGTTGGTCAGAGCCATGTCGCGGTCCCCCTTACTTCGCAAAGACTTTGCCGCCGGTCAGCAGCGGCGAAAGGATGAAGCAGGCAGACGCCTTGGTCGCCACCGCCTGCACGATACTGCGATCGACGATGAATTCGACCTCATCCAGCCGTGTCAGGGTGTGGGTCTCGATCGCCAGGCTGTCCAGCACCGGGCGCATCGTCCGGGCAACCAGGGCTTGGCCGATATTGAACTCCCCCAGCGTGCCGCGTTCGCTGACGATCATCAGCGCCGGGATCTGGAAGGGCACGTTCAACGACGCCAGCACATTCGGCAACGTCGCGAAACCCGAGGTCTGCATCATCACGATACCGCGCGTGCCGGCCATCCACGCACCGGCGGTGATGCCGATGGCTTCTTCTTCGCGCGTGCAGGCGAAGGCGGTGAAGAACGGGTCGGACTCGATCCCCTGGATCAGCGGGCGCAGGACATTGTCCGGCACGTAGGTCACCAAGCTTACATTATGCTGTTTCAGCACGTCCCGCACGATCTCGTGCCACGCTCGGCTTTCCGCCATGGCGATCCTCCTTCAAACTCGATGACAGGCTGATTGCACGCCTTGCGCGAACGGGCAACCGTCCGTAGGTAGACTATCGAACGGGGGAGCCGATGCCGGACCGAACGAAACTCTATGATGTGCTGGTTGCCGGTGGTGGCAATGCAGCGTTATGCGCCGCCATCACCGCCCGCCAGGCCGGCGCTTCGGTGCTTCTGGTGGAAAGCGCGCCCAAGGCATTCCGTGGTGGCAATAGCCGCCACACGCGCAACCTGCGCGCCATGCATGAGGGGCCGAACGGGGTCCTGACGGATGCCTATTCGGAAGACGAATACTGGGACGATCTGCTGCGGGTGACGGGCGGCCAGACCGATGAGGCACTGGCGCGCATGACGATCCGCGCATCCTCGGGCGTGTTCGGCTGGATGCAGGCCTGCGGCGTGCGCTTCCAGCCCAGCCTGACCGGCACGCTGAACCTGGGCCGGACGAATGCGTTCTTCCTGGGTGGCGGTAAGGCGCTGGTGAACGCCTATTACCTGACGGCCGAACGGCTGGGCGTGGAAATCCTGTACGACTCGGAAGTCGTCGCCATCAATATGGAGGACGGTTTCGCCCGCTCGGTCGATATCCGCTACAAAGGGTTTCCGGAAACGGTGCATGCGAAATGCGTCGTTGCCTCCTCGGGCGGGTTCCAGGCGAACATGGACTGGATGCGCCAGAACTGGGGCGATGCGGTGGATAATTTCGTCATCCGCGGCACGCCGTATAACCAGGGCAAGGTGCTGAAAAGCCTGCTGTCGCAGGGGGTGGGGCAGATCGGCGATCCGACCCAGTGCCATGCCGTTGCACTGGATGCGCGGGCGCCGAAATTCGATGGCGGCATTACCACGCGCCTGGACAGCGTGCCCTACAGCATCGTGGTCAACAAGAACGGCGACCGGTTCTATGACGAAGGCGAGGATGTCTGGCCGAAGCGCTATGCCATCTGGGGCCGCCTGATCGCTCAGCAGCCCGACCAGATCGCCTACTCGATCTGCGATTCCAAGGCGTTCCCGCTGTTCATGCCGTCGGTGTTCCCGGCCATCAAGGCGGATTCGATCGAGGAACTGGCGGTGAAGATGAAGCTGGATCCCGGCAAGATCCGCCAGACGGTGGATGGCTATAATGCCGCGATCCCGGCCGGGCAAAACTTCGATAATCTGAAGTTGGACGGCAACCACACCACCGGCCTGACGCCGAACAAGACCAACTGGGCGCGATCGATCGACAAGGGACCGTTCTATGGTTACCCGCTACGGCCGGGCATCACCTTCACCTACCTGGGTGTGCGGGTGAACGAAAAAGCCCAAGTGCTGATGGATAACGGCCAACCCGCCGGCAATCTGTTCGCCTCGGGGGAGATCATGTCCGGCAACATCCTGGGCAAAGGGTATCTGGCCGGCTTTGGCATGACTATCGGAACCGTGTTTGGCCGCCTCGCCGGCCAGGAGGCTGCGCGCCGTGCAAGAAACTGATGCCATCCTGACCGCTCGGCGGGAGATGGAGATCTGTAACGCCTGCCGTTACTGCGAAGGCTTCTGCGCCGTTTTCCCCGCGGTGGAACTGCGGCGGGAGTTTTCGGCCGGGGATCTGAGCTATCTGGCCAATCTCTGCCACAACTGCCGCGGCTGCTACTACGCCTGCCAATACGCGCCGCCGCATGAATGGGGCATCAACGTGCCGCAGCATCTGGCGGAGGTGCGGGCGGAATCGTATCAGGAATATGCGTGGCCGAAGCCGCTGGCGAAGGCGTTCGACAAGAACGGCACGCTGGTCGGTGTGGCGATGGCGCTGGCGATCGCCGTGGTGCTGGCCCTGTCGGTGCTGACCAACGGCCAGACCGCCTTCTTCAGCCCGGCGGATTCGTTCTACAAGATCATTCCACTATGGGCGATGCAGGTGGTCGGGCTGGCGACGTTCGGCTTTTCACTGTTCGCGATGGGCATGGGCGCGCGCAACTTCTGGAAAGATGCCGGGCCGAAGGAAAAAGTCGGCCCCGTGGCGCTGGGTATCGCGCTGTGGGATGTGCTGACGCTGAAGAACCTGGGCGGCGGCGGTAACGGCTGCAACGATGCGTCAGAGGCGTTTTCGATGCGCCGGCGGCATCTGCATCACGCCATGTTCTATGGGTTCATGCTGTGCTTTGCCTCCACCACGGTGGGCTTCTTCTACCACTCCTTCCTGGGCTGGCACGCGCCCTATGCGCTGATCAGCGTGCCGGTGGTGCTGGGCACCGTGGGCGGCATTTTGATGCTGATTGGCACGGTGGGCCTGTTCGCCATGAAGTTCACCGATGATCCGATGGTTAATGCGCGCCGCATGCTGGGCGGCGATGTCGCACTGCTGGTGCTTCTGGCGATGGTGGCACTGACGGGGCTGGTGCTGCTGGCAGCGCGGTCCTCGGGCGCGCTGGGGCTGGCGCTGGCGATCCATCTGGGCTTCGTGCTGGCGCTGTTCCTGGTGCTGCCATACTCCAAGATGGTGCATGGCGTTTACCGTGGCGCCGCCCTGCTGCGCCGCGCGGCGGAGCGGAACATGGCGGTGCTTGGCGGGGAGTAACCCGCCCGCACGGCCCCGGCTGCGGGCGAGGCCCGCGGCGGCCGGTCCAGTCGCGCCAGTTCATTGAGGGCGGATCATTTTGAGCGGTCCCTTATGGGCCGTTCATTATGGGCCGTTGATTGAGGGCGGTTCATCGTGGTCGGCCCATTGAGGGCGGTTAATTGAGGCCCGTCCATCGCGGCCCGTCCATCGTCGCCGGCCCGTTTGGCATGGCCAATCCGACCATCGTCCGATGCCGAACGATTGACCCAACGGCCACGTCCGGCGACAAATGCGGCCAACAAAATATACCGGAGCCGTCCACCCATGATACTGCGCCGTCGTAGCCTGCTTGCAGGCGCTGCCGCCCTCTCCATGCCCGCCATCCACACCGCCCGCGCTGCGGGAGGCACCATCAAAATCGGTATGCTCGATGACATGTCGGGCCAGTATTCCGAGGCATCGGGCCCCGGCGACGCGCTGGCTGGCCTGATGGCGGCGGAAGATTTCATGAAGACCCACCCGGACATCAAGGTGGAGGTCGTGAACGGCGATATGCTGATGAAGCCCGATGTCGGCGCCACCATCGCTCGGCAATGGTTCGATCAGCAGGGGGTGGATGCGATCTTCGGCATTCCCCATTCCGCCGTGGCCCTGGCGGTTAGCGCCATCGCCACCGAAAAGGACAAGGTCCTGGTCCTGACCGCAGCCGGCGTGCCGGATCTGACCGGTAAATACTGCTCCAAGAACCATATCCAATGGACCTATGATTTGTGGAGCAACGCCTCGGCCATCGTGAACGGCCTGATCGATGCGGGCGGCGATAGCTGGTTCTTCATCAAGCCCGACTATATCTCGGGCCACGTGATGGTGAAGGATGCGGCGACGATCGCGGAAAAGCGCGGTGCCAAGGTGAACGGCATGGCGACCTATCCGTTCCCGGGCACGACGGATTTTTCATCCTATATTCTGCAAGCGCAGACTTCCAAAGCGAAGGTTCTGTGCCTGGCGAATGCCGGCGATGACACGGCGAACTGCATCAAGCAGGCGCATGAGTTCGGCCTGCCGCAATCGGGCGTGAAGATCGCTTGCATCGTCTATCAGGACTATATCGCGCGCTCGGTGGGCCTGGAATCAGCCGCCGGGATCGTTGGCTCCATGCCGTTCTATTGGGACATGAACGACGGCACGCGCGCCTTCGCGGCGCGTTTTGCGCCACGCTATCACAATGCCTATCCGAACTATTTCCACGCCGGCACCTACTCGGCCGTGACGCACTATCTGAAAGCCTGTGCCGCCATGGGGCCGGATGCGGCCAAGGCGAGCGGCCGAGCGGCGGTTGCGCAGATGAAGGCGATTCCGGTGAACGATCCGCTGTATGGTGAGGGGTATGTGCGCGCCGACGGCAAGCACATTCACCCCAACCGCGTCTGGCAGACCAAATCGAAGGCCGAGTCGAAAGGGGAGTGGGATCAGTTTACGCTGATGACGACCATCCCGGCCGAACAGGCGTTCCAGCCGATGTCGGAACTGGGCTGCGCGTTCGTCAAGAGCTGACCAGGTGCTCCGCCGCCCGCAGCCGTAAGGGGCTGCGGGTGCGGCCGCACACCGGCACCGCCCTCCCCGCCGCGGTTCATGGTTGCGGACACGCGTCGCGATAAACGCGCCGAGTGGCGGCGGACGTCATCAGTTATCGGCTGGCGCATGATCCAGCGTCGCCTTGGCCGGCACTTGCGTGGCGGGCGGCGTCGACAGGGGCTGGTTGCCGTCAGGGGCGACGCCTTGCACCCCCGGGAAGCGCGCATAGGCCGGCCGCGGTCGCAGCGGGTCGCTGTTGGCGGGATGATGGTGCGCTGCCTTCTGCTGGGCGCGCCACGCGCGAACGTCATTCTCGGTCACGTAGCCTTTGCCCGTGGTGTCGATATCGCTGAAATGATGCGCGATGGTTTTATACCCGGCCTTTGCTTGCTCCAGCGTCAGATGCCCGTCATGGGTGGTGTTGGCTGCGGCGAAGCGCTGCTCCCACGTTTTGTGCGGCTGTTTTGCCGGCGTGGTATTGGCGTGCGCCAGGACCGGCAGCAGCAGGAGTGCGACGGCCGCCATACCGACCGCGCGCATACCCCGGGATGCCAATCTGGCGCCGGCCGCGCGACGGTCAGAGCCTGAGCGGGCCGAGAACCGGCTGGAAGCTGGCTGGGTGAATGCCGGCGGCGCGGTGGCGGCGCAGGCGGTTGGCGGGTCGGCAGGTGATCGCTGAGCGCAGAGCGTGAAAAGGCGCATGGCTACCTCGGGCTGTTCGGACCGCACGAAGTCTCTGCGGAAGTGGCTAATAAACCGTGAAGGAGCCGGCGGCATCACGCCTGGGTCGCGGTGGTTCTGCCACGGGGGGTTCTGGCCCAGGGGGTCTGGCCCGGGGGGGCTGGACCGGGAATTCTGGGCTAAGGATCCTGGGCCAGGGCATCCTGGCTCGTGACGGCTCAGGCCGCGGCCACGACGTGGCGTATGGCCTGAACGCCAAGCTCGATACCCGCCCGATCGACATCCAGATGCGTGCAAACACGCACGCGATGGCGGCCGACGACGGAGACCATGACGCCTTCCATCCGCACCCTGTCAGCCAGTTCGTCAGCGGTCAGACCGGTGGCGCTCGTGTCGAAGAACACCAGGTTGGTCTCGGGGTCCTCGACCGCCAGCCCCTGAATCTGCGCCAGGCCGCGTGCCAACACGCGGGCATTGGCATGATCCTCGGCCAGGCGATCGACATTGTGATCCAGCGCATACAGGCACGCCGCGGCGCAGATGCCGGCCTGACGGAGTGATCCGCCGAGGCGTTGTTTCCAGCGCCATGCGGCGTCGATGAAATCGGCCGGTCCGCACAGCACGGCACCCAGCGGCGCGCCCAGCCCCTTGGTGAAGTCCAGCCAGACGGAATCGACCTGGGCGGCCATCTCATGCGCCGGCACGCCCGCCGCAACCACCGCGTTCATCAGGCGGGCGCCGTCCATATGGGTTTTCATGCCGCGCGCATGGGCCGCGCTCATGACTTGGTTCAGCAGATCCAGCGGCCACACCGAGCCACCGCCGGCGTTCGCCGTTTGCTCCACCTCCACCAGCGTTTGCGGCGGCGCGTTGCGACGCGGTTCCAGCAGGGCGGCCTGCAGGGTCGGCACGTCGAACATGCCGCGTGCGCCGGGCAGGCCACGGATCGAAACGCCTGCCAGAGCGCCGGGGCCACCGCCTTCGTTGATGAAAATATGGCTGCTGTCGTGGGCCAGAATTTCATCGCCCGGACGGCAATGGGTCAGGATCGCGATCTGGTTGCACATCGTGCCGGACGGCAGGAACATCGCGGCTTCCTTGCCGGTCAGTGCCGCCATGCGGTCGCACAGCGCGTCGATCGTCGGATCATCGCCGTGTTGCTCATCGCCGACCTCGGCGCGCATCATCGCCTCTTTCATCGCCGCCGAGGGGCGGGTTTGCGTATCGGAGTACAGATTGACACGCACCGGCGGCAACGCGCGGTCCTGGCGGGCTGGGGCGAAAACCATGCGGCGGCAACTCCTGTAAGGCGGCCTTACGCAGGCCCCGATGACGCGATGTCGGCCTCGATCGGGTGGCCGATCGGCGCACCATAGACGTCGCGGGCACGCTTGCGGAAGGCGTTGACCATGCGGCGCACGGCCTCATTGAACACAACGCCGATCGCGGCCTGCAAGATGCGGCTGCGGAACTCGAAATCGACGAAGAAGGCAACCTCGGTGCCGTCCGGATGAACGGCGAAGTCCCACTGGTTATTCAGGTAACGAAACGGGCCATTTTCGTAGCGCACCATGACCTGCCGCGGCCGATCCAGCGCGACGCGGGAGGTGAAGCTTTCACGAAACGGGCCGAAGCCGATCGTCAGGTCGGCGATCAACTGAGTCTCGGTGCGGTTGCGCACGCGCGCGCCGACGCACCAGGGTAGGAACAGCGGATATTTGCCGCAGTCGGCCACCAGATCGAACAACTGCTCCGGCGCATAGGGGATGATCTGCCGTTCGGCGTGGGTTGGCATCAGAGAGGCCGAGCGTTGGCGGCGGCGGATGCGCGGGCGGCGCGGAGGGCGGCGAAATCGTCATCGGCATGATAGGAACTGCGGGTCAGCGGCGTGGCCGAAACCAGCAGAAACCCCTTGGCGCGGGCGATGGCGGCGTAGTCGGCGAATTCCTCGGGCGTGACGAAACGCTCCACCGCGGCGTGTTTCACCGTCGGTTGCAGGTATTGGCCGATGGTCAGGAAATCGACGTCGGCGATGCGCAGATCGTCCATCACCTGCATGATTTCGGTGCGGGATTCGCCAAGCCCGACCATCAGGCCGGATTTGGTGAAAACCGTCGGGTCGATCTGCTTGACGCGATCGAGCAGGCGCAGCGACTGGTAGTAGCGCGCACCGGGGCGGATGGTGGGATACAGCCGCGGCACGGTTTCCAGATTATGGTTGAACACGTCCGGCTGCGCCGCGGCCAGAACCTCGGCCCCGGCGGGTTTGCGGAGGAAGTCGGGGGTCAGCACCTCGATCGTGGTGCCGGGCGCGGTGGCGCGGATGGCGGCGATCACGCGGGCGAAGTGATCGGCGCCGCCATCGGCCAGATCATCGCGATCGACCGAGGTGATCACGACGTGGCGCAGGCCAAGCTTGGCGACGGCATCGGCGACGCGGGCGGGTTCGTCGGCGGAAAGCGGGTCTGGCTGACCGGTGCGGACATTGCAGAAGCTGCACGCGCGGGTGCAGGTATCGCCCATGATCATCATCGTGGCGTGGCGTTGCGACCAGCATTCGCCGATATTCGGGCAGGCCGCTTCCTCACACACCGTCACCAGGCCGTGATCGCGCATCAGATGGCGGGTTTCGTGATAGATCGGGTGGGTGGGGGCCTTGACCCGGATCCAGCTTGGCTTGCGCTGGATCGGGTTGTCCGGCCGGTTGGCCTTTTCCGGATGGCGCGCCGCGGCTGCGCGCGCGGGCGGGATATCAGCCGGCACCGGCACCACGGATGGGTCGCCGGCGCGATGATCGATCGTGACACGGATCTTCGACATGGCCCAGAGATGTGATGCGCCCGCCACCCGCCGTCAAGCACACCCTGGCTCAACCGGCGATGATCAGCATAGATGCAATACTGGACTGGTTTATTCTTGCGCCGGCTGCGCAATTTCGCCTAGGGATAAAAGCTTGCCGTTGCTGCGACGCACGGCCAACGAAGCAAAACGCACGTCCAAGGCACCATCGAACCCCGTAAAGCGACCGTCCATCCAATGCCCATCGCCCGTGACCTGACGATCACGTTCTCTGCAAACGGCAATAGTCGTCGCTTTCTGGGCGGCGGCTGGGCCATGGCGGAGGCTGACTTTGCATGGAGCATCGGGGCGGAAAGCCACATCGTGATCCCCTGCGCCAAGCTGGTGGGCGACAGCATCCTCACCCTCGATGTCGTGCCGTTCCTGCATCCGCCGGCATTGACGCGGCAACGCCTGACCGTGTCGGTCAACGGCACCGTCGTGGGGGACGCCACCGTTACCCGGCCATCACTTCTGGCCTATCGCGTTCCCGCCGGCTTGGCCGACGCCTCCGACCGTTTGCTCATCACCCTCCATCATCCCGATGCCGCTCGGCCATCGGTTGTGGGCGACAGCGCCGATGATCGGGATCTGGCCTTGGCCGTGTCGGAAGTCACGTTGCGGCCCGCGACCGATACCCTGCGCTCGGGCCACATACGCCTGCCCGCGGGGCTGACCCTGGCCATGCCGCGCGACGGACGTGATGCCGATCTGGCGGCCTGGGCCACGCGGCAAACCGGCCTGACCGTCCCGCAGATTGCCATGCAGTTCGAATCGGTGGGGGAAAACTGCGAATTCGGCCTTTGGCAGCGCCGGTGTGAGGCAGAACCGCTAGGCCTGCTGCGCTTTTCGAGCACCTTTATGCGCAATCTGATCCGCGGCATCGACAACGGGTTCGAGGGGTTGGGCGACATCGCCTCGATCCAGCCGATCTTGGAAGGGCAAGCGCGTAAGGAATACATGATCCACGAGAGCACGTATGGCCTCGTGTATCATACCTTCGTCTACGAAGGGGAACGCGCCATCTGGCTGCTGAAAGAGCAAGAGTCGGCGCGCCTGACGTTCCTGCGCCGCAAGTTCATGGAAGAGCTGGACGGCACAGAGAAGATATTCGTCTACAAATTCTTCTCGATGGTCAACGAAGCCGAGATCTTTGCACTCTATTTGGCGTTGAACCGGCGCAGCCCGGCAACCCTGCTTTGGACGGTGGTGGCGGAGCCGGATCGTCCGGCCGGCACGGTCGAGGTGCTGATGCCGGGATTGCTGAAAGGCTACATCGACCGCTTTGCGCCTAGCGACAACGCGCATGACCTATCGTTTGACGGCTGGCTGCGGGTCTGCACCAATGCCCTGGTGCTGGCGCGCTTGGCGACTCCAGCAGCGATTCCCATCCCGCCAGACTCGGACTGATCATGACCTCTATCACCCGCCCGCGTGTCCTGCTGTATGACTGGGACAATACGCTGGTGGATGGATGGGCCGGCATCACCGCCGCGCTGAACGCGGTCTTCAGCGAATTCGCCATGCCGCATTGGACGCGCCAGGACACGGTCAATCGCGTGCGCGTGTCGTTGCGCGAATCCTTTCCGGTGATGTTCGGCGATCGCTGGGAACATGCGCGCGACGTGTTCTATGGCAGCCTGGCCCGCATGCATCTGGATCACGTCGCCCCCATGCCGGGCGCAGGGGATTTGCTGGCGGCTGGAACGGCGTGGCCGCAGGGTGTCGTTTCCAACAAATCCGGTGACTTTCTCAGGCGCGAGGTTGCGCATCTGGGATGGTCGGAATTTTTTGGCCCGGTCATCGGCGCCGGTGACGCCGCGGCCGACAAGCCCGATCCGGCGCCGCTGTTGCTGGCGCTATCACACCTGAAACAGGCCGCCGGGGCTGATGTCTGGTATGCCGGCGATACGGCGCTGGACATGCAAGCAGCGCGTGCGGCCGGGCTGACGGCGGTGCTGGTCGGCGATGCGGCGCATGATCAGGGTGTTGAACACGCGCGCCCTGATCTCCATTTCCCCTCGACGGCAGCGCTTGCGGCGCGGCTGCGTGAACTTGCGTGAGATTATCGCGCTGATAAACTGGGGTTGCCGGCGGACGTGCCACGAACCGCCGGATTATGTGTGTCTCAAGCTTCTCCGCGGCCTTGCGCCTTGGAGCAATAACAGAAGGATGTTTGGCCGTGGCCAACGAGAAATCGCAGAACGTTCAGGATGTCTTCCTGAACCATGTGCGCAAAAGTAAAACACCGGTGACGGTTTTCCTGGTGAACGGCGTCAAGCTGCAGGGAATCATCACCTGGTTCGATAATTTCTCCGTTCTGCTGCGCCGGGACGGTCATACGCAACTTGTCTACAAACATGCCATCAGCACCGTGATGCCCGGCGCGCCGATCATGTTGTTCGACGCCACCAAGGTGGAAGGTTCCGCGGCCGCGCCGGCGCGCGACATGTCCACCGTGACCGGGGATTGACCACGCGCCCGCCGCACTCTGGGCCGACCAATGTGGTCGATCTGGCCAGCCGAACGGATCGGCGCCTGAGAGACGGGGAAAGCTCTTTGTCCGGCTCGGCTCCCAAGGCCGGTCCGGATGCGGGGCCAACCCGTGCGGCCGTGATCCTGCCTTGGGAAAAATTTGGCCGCGAGGTTGGGGCCGATCAATCCCGTGCGTCCGAAGCGCGTCTGTCCGAGGCCATCGGCCTGACCGCCTCGATCGGCCTGGTGGTGGTGCATACCGCCATCCTGCCGCTGCGGATGCGCCGTCCCGCCACTTTGATGGGCGAAGGCCAAGTCGAGGCGCAACGCCTCGCGCTGGAGGAGCAAGGTGTCGCGGTGGTGATCGTCGATGCCGCGCTGACCCCGGTGCAGCAACGCAACCTGGAACGCGCCTGGCACTGCAAGGTCATCGACCGCACCGGCCTGATCCTCGATATTTTCGGAGAGCGCGCAGCGACCCGTGAGGGCACGTTGCAGGTCGAGCTGGCGCATCTGGAATATCAACGCTCCCGCCTGGTGCGATCCTGGACCCACTTGGAACGCCAGCGCGGCGGTTTCGGCTTCCTCGGCGGACCCGGTGAAACGCAGATCGAAGCGGACCGGCGCTTGATCAGTGAACGTCTGGTGCGGCTGAAAAAAGAGCTGGAGCAGGTCCGCCGCACCCGCGGCCTGCACCGGTCGGCGCGCAAGCGGGTGCCGTTCCCCGTGATCGCCCTGGTCGGCTATACCAATGCCGGCAAATCCACCTTGTTCAATGCCATGACCGGCGCCGAGGTGATGGCGAAGGACCAGCTATTCGCCACGCTGGACCCGACGATGCGGGGGCTGCGCCTGCCGTCCGGGCGGCGCGTGATCCTGTCCGACACGGTGGGGTTCATTTCCGAACTGCCGCACGAATTGGTGGAAGCCTTCCGTGCGACACTGGAAGAAGTGGCCGAGGCCGATATCATCCTGCATGTCCGCGACATCGCCCACCCGGAAAGCGCGGCCCAGCGCGCCGACGTGGTGAAGGTGCTGGAGGATATGGTCGCCGACGGCACGCTGGACAGCGACTGGTCGGATCGCACGGTCGAAGTGCTGAACAAAGCCGACCTGATGGGCGGCATCAGCGAAGTGCCCGAACGCGGCGGCTGTGTTGCGGTGTCGGCCATCACCGGCGAAGGGTTGGAGGCGCTGAAAACCGCCATCGACCAGCGCATCGCCGCCGGGATGGAGGTGCTGCACTACGATATCCCACCATCCGACGGCGCCAGGCTGGCATGGCTTTATGAGCACGGCGAGGTGATCGCGCGCCAGGACGACGAGACGATGGTCCACGTCACGGTGCGGTTGTTGCCGGCCGATAAATCCCGCTTCGAACGGGGCTGATCCAGCATGACAATCAAAGCGTTCGTCTTCGACGCCTACGGCACGCTCTACGACACGCATGCCATCGCCGCAGCGACCGAGGCGGCGTTTCCCGGCCATGGCGATTGGATCACACCGATCTGGCGGCAGAAGCAGCTTGAATATTCCTGGCTGCGCACGGCGATGAACCGCTGGCAGGATTTCCGCGCCGCGACGATCGATTCGCTTCAGTATACACTCGCCACGCTGGGCCTGACGGCAGAGGAGCCGGTGCTGCAGAGCCTTCTGGCGGCGTATGATCACTTGACGCCGTTTCCGGATGCCGAAGCGGCGCTGCGGGCGTTGCAGCCTCAATACCGTCTGGCCATCCTGTCGAACGGCAGCCAAGCGATGCTGGATGCGCTGGTGCGCAATTCCGGTCTGGACAACCTGCTGGAAGCGGTGATCAGCGTCGATCCCAAGCGGGTGAACAAGCCGCATCCCGATGCCTACGCCCTGATCGGCGAACGCCTGGGCGTGTCACCGCACGAGGTCGTGTTCGTCTCCGCCAACGGCTTCGATATCGCCGGCGCGGGGGCTTACGGGCTGCGCGTGGCCCGCATCGAGCGCGTGCCCGCCGCGGCACTGCGCGCGGAATTGGCCAGCCAACTGGCAACGGGCGGGGCGGGCGTGGACGCCGTCTACAAGGCTCTGCGCACCCAGATGGAATGGCTTGGCTATCCGCCCGCCGTGATCGTGCGGTCTTTGACCGAACTGGTGGACGTTCCGAAGCTGCTCAGCGCCTAGCACGCCTGTTCGGCGCCCTGGCGCAGCCATCGCGCCTTTGGCAGGGCGGCACCGAAAACCGCGTCGATCCTTGCCGTGACCGGCACCTTTGTCATGGGCCGACGCCCCTCGATCACGCCACGGCGCGGCGGCGCGGTGTCGCGGCTCGGATCGAACGGCGGGCGATGATCGCCGAACCGACCGCGAGGCTGACAACCAGAACCCAGTGGGCCGGCCTCAACCCATGGGCGATGCTTTCATTCGCCAGCAGCACACGGACCGGATCGACCTTGGTGGCCAGCCCATACCAGGCGAATTCCACCAACCCGGTCAGCACCGTCGCGCCAAGTGCCAAGCCGGCATAGAGCATGGCATTGAACCCCAGACCTTGGCGGCGGCGCCATGCCTCGGGCTGGAGGCGCCAGAGCATCAGCCACAGAAACACCCCCGACAGAAACACCGGCTGCGAGACGTTCAGCTTGGCTTGCAGGAAGAAATGCAACAGCGCCACCGCGCCCACCGGATATGCCAACCGATGCAACCGCTTCCACGTTTGGCCCATGCGCTTCATCCACGCATCGGTGGAGGTCCAGGCCAGGGCAAGCATCACCAGCAGCGCGCCGAAGCCGATCGTTAAGTAAAAGCGCAGGGCGATTTCCGACGCCACCGTCAACAGGCGGAAATTCTGATCGACGATGTAAAGAGCGAGATGCAGCACCGCATAACAGGCCGCGGCAACGCCGACATTGCGCCGCACCAGCAGCAACCCGTTCCAGTCCAAGGCGCGGGCGAAGGGGGTGATCGCCAACGAGATCAACAACAGCCGGATCGCCCACAGGCCTGATCCATGCACCAGTTGCATCACCGGCCGGCCTGTCAACTGATCCGCGCCCAGCCAATAGGCATAGAGAATGGCCGGCACGAACAGGGCAGCCAGAACGGCGGCCTTGAACGGCAGGAACCGGCCGCGCCGATCGCGCCAGGGAGGGGTCATCACCGTGCTCGTTGCTATAACGCCGCCGATTTAGCCGTTTCATCCGGAAAAGCCAGCTAAAACCCCTGTCATATCCCATGACGGAGAAGGCGCAGGATACCGGCCGAACCTTGCATGCGGGGCGGAACCGGATCACGATCCAAGGGTCTGCGCGAGCGCGCCTCGTGCATCAACCGCTCTGTCGACATAGAAAGATAAGGAACGCCAGAATGTCAGCCGCGCTGAAAGTCTCTTCCGGGATGTCCGACGCCGAATGGCACGCACGCTGTGAGCTCGCCGCCGTTTACCATGTCTGCAACGATCTCGGTTGGACCGACCTGATCAACACACACATGTCCGCGCGCGTGCCCGGGGAGCCGGACTACTTCCTGATCAACAATTATGGCGAGATGTTCGATGAGATCACCGCGTCATCGCTGTGCAAGGTCCATCTGGACGGCACCATCGTCACGCCGAACGGCAAGTTCAACAACGCCGGGTACATCATCCATTCGGGCGTCTACAAGGCGCGGCCGGATGCCAACTGCGTGTTGCATACCCACACCCGCGCTGGCGGCGGCGTCTCGTTGATCCGCAACGGTCTGCGCCCCATCAGCCAGGACGCGCTGCATGTGATCGATGACGTGGTCTACCACGACTATGGCGTGCCCGCGACGGTGGAAGAATGTGAGGCTCTGGGTAAAACCTGCGCCACCGGCAGTTGCGTGGTGCTGATGAACCACGGCTTGCTGACGCTGGGCGAAACCATCCACGGCGCGATGATGCGGCTTTACATGCTGGAACGCGCCTGCGAACTGGAACTTCTGTCCCGCCAGTTGGGCGAGCCGCCTGTCATCATCGACGCATACGTGCAGCAAAAGGCCGCCGAACGCATGAAGAAGCGGCGCGCGACGCACGAATATGGCCTGGCCGAATGGCAAGGGCTGGTGCGCTCGGTCGAACGCAAAGGTGCCGATTTCCGCCGCTGAGCGCATCAGGGCCACACCGCCAGATATGTCAGGCCGGCCCCACGCCCGATGGCCGGCCCCGCCCGATCAGTGATTGGGTTGGGTGCCGTCCTGGGTTGGGTGCCGTCCTGGGTGTGGGGATGTCCCGATGTGGGGACGCTGGCGTTTGGGCTATCCGGGCTGGCGACGTCCGGGATGGGGCGGTTCGGGATAGGGCGGTTCGGGATAGGGCTGCCCACCCCAGCAGCCTTAGACCCGGAGCCTTTTTGCGGGAACATCGCCCGGCTTTTTCCGGCCAAGCGGTGCGTCGCATCGACAGGCAGAGCACCTATCGCAGGCAGCACCGCGGATCGCGCGGCATGCCACCCGTCTCAGGTGGCGCGGTAGCGATCGATGCCCTGGTTATCCGGCTCCGGCCGCAGCGTGCCGAGGCTCAGCATATGATTCACATGCGCCAGAACCTCGCCAAATGCGAAGCCGGTCTGATGCGCGTCGAGCGGCCGGGTAAAAACATGCGGCACGATGTCGGCCACGGTCAGCGCGCGATCCCGGCAGGCAACGGCGATGTCGCCGCACCGCGCCTGGTGATGGTCGATCAGTTCCGCGACCCGGTCGTGCAGGCCATAAAACGGCAAACCATGACCCGGCAGGACCAGCACGTCGTTTGACACGACGCCGGCCAGCGCGCGCAGGGAGGACAGATAAATCCCCAACGCGTCCAGATCAGGCTCCATCGGGTGGACGCTGACGTTGGGAGAAATCTTCGCGATCACCTGATCCGCCGCAAGAAAGATCTTTTCGTCCGGCAGATGCAGCATGGCCTGTTCCAGCGAATGGCCGCCGCCCGTCAGCACCTGGAAGGTCCGCTCCCCGACCGGCAGCGCATCGCCATGCTTGATGCGCAGATAGGACGGCGGCACGCCGGTGGTGCGGCGCAGGTATTCATGGCCGCGCGAGAGGACGATCTCGGTGACCTCCTGCGACAGGCCATGGCGTTGGTAAAAAGCCCGAAAGACGCCTTCGGCATAGCTCGGCGGCGTGTGCTGCATCATCGCGCTGTGCAGATATTCCGGCCGCGGCATCGCCATTTTCAGCCCGTATCGTTCACACAGCCAACCCGCGAGCCCGACATGATCGGGATGGAAGTGGGAGACGATCAGCGATTGCAGGTCTTGTCCAGCCAGCGGACCGGCCAGCACTGCCTGCCATGCGCCTCGGCAATCATCGGTGCCCAGCCCGGTATCCAGCGCCGTCCAGCCATGGCCGTTGCGCAACAGGTAGACGTTCACATGATCCAGCCGATAGGGCAGCGGCAGCCGCAGCCAGAGAATGTTCGGCGCCACCTCGATCACCTGATGCGGGGCGGGCGGTTCGGGGAATGGGTAGGTCAGGCGGGAGGCGTGCTGCATCTGCCCTACCTACCGCATTTCGGCGCGCATGCTAGCCCGCTGGCCGCATAGCCGCCCAACCGATACCGCCATTGGCACCGCCCTCTGGCACCACCCTCTGGCACCGCCCTCTGGCACCGCCTTCTGGCACCGGCCGGCCGAGCGCTTGGGGCGCGCTGCAGGGCTGCGGCATACGGGGGGCGTCGCCTGTGCGCCCTATCGAGCGTTCCCTCCCAGGGCGTGCGCCCCCTCTGCACGCGCCTCTGCGGCCCCCCTGGAGGCTCCCCTGGAGGCTCCCCTGGAGGCTCCCCTGGGCGCCCGGTCCCGCGCACGTTCCATCGTCGTGTCCCGGCTAGGTCCTGGACGGTTCCGAGAGCCCTAGCAGGTTCGCCGTCAGGCGGTGCCATCTCGACAAGCGCCTTTCCAATAAAACCCGTCCCATCTGGCGCACGCGCCGTTGAACCGCCATAGTCGGCGCAAACACGGGAGATATTTCCATGACAACGCCCAGCAAACTCGCGCATCGCACCCTCGGTGGCAGCACACTCAGCGTCTCAGCGATCGGCTTGGGCTGCATGTCACTCTCGGGCGTGTATGGCGCCGCGGATGACGCGGTTTCGGAAGATCTGATCCGTCACGCCATCGACCAGGGCGTCGATCATTTCGACTCCTCGGACATGTATGGCTGGGGCCACAACGAAACCGTGCTGGGACGAGCATTGCAGGGCCGGCGCGATCGGGTGGTGCTGGCGACGAAGTTCGGCCAAACCCAGCGACCCGGTCAGCCGAACGGCGTGAACGGCCGGCCAGACTACGTGAAACAAGCCT
>Ga0164297_10001477_pt1 | contig 24981 bp, 21 predicted proteins | sample GEODES058metaG_FD_113539 | JGI IMG/M metagenome (GOLD analysis project Ga0164297, IMG submission 113539) | Dystrophic lake water microbial communities from Trout Bog Lake, Wisconsin, USA - GEODES058 metaG | ecosystem: Environmental > Aquatic > Freshwater > Lake | place: USA: Trout Bog Lake... | reverse complement strand
GGTGCAGTCCCAGGGTCTCAATACCATTATTGATAGCTCGTCCATGATTGTGTATTACCCAATGGATTACTTGTATTAGATAGGCGGTTACTTGTCTTCAGTTATCTGATAGCCCTTGGTGGTTTTTTTGCGCACCATTTTGGCAGGTTTCGGGTTGGTAGATTTCGTCGTATCTGGTATACCTTTCTTTCCGTCTCTGGTGTGATGCAATTGGTCATGGCATGTTTTACATAAGGACATGAGGTTCGCCGGATGGTTTTTGTGAAAATGTCCAATGTACCCGTCATCGTCGGCATCGCGCTGATATTGTAAATGATGCATTTCTTCTCCCGCGGTTTTCCGACAGATTTCACATATGCCCAGCAGTTTTTTGGTATTGTAATGTGACGGTTTATGTTCCAATACGTCGGTTTGTGCAGGGGAAAAATACCGGTGTCGTATGGCGTAGGCCCTCTCCAAGAAAACGGGATCCATATGCATGGATTTGGCGACTTCAATACCGTAGGTACCATTGCCGGGTCCATCTTTCAATATACGGTCGTATACCAGACAATCGTTTTGGACATCGTAGAACACGCTCATATGTTTCACCGCTATTTCTGTTGTGATGTCTTGCATTTCTTGGAATTTTAATATTTCATGAAAATGGGTAGCAAATATGAAGGATGCGCGACGTTCATGCAGGTGCATCAGACCCGCCATAAAGATGGACAATGCTGAATCTATTTCGGTACCTGAGCACAATTCGTCCCCCAAGACCAAGGTGTGTTGGTCGGCCATTTTCAAAATCATCCGTAGTTCCGACATTTCCACCGCAAACGTGGAAAGTCCCTTGAATAAATTGTCATTACCTAAAATACGCGAATAGATGGCCCGGTACGGATGAAAACGAAAATGTGTGCAAGGCACGTAACATCCCGCTTGGGCCAAAATGACCGCAATACCTAGGGCGCGAATCAAACTCGTCTTGCCTACCGCATTCGTCCCGTACAAGAGTATACCGGAGGGTGCCGCGGCTCCTCCCATGAATACGTCGTTGGTGACATAAATCTCGCTGGTTTGCAACTGTTCAATCAATGCGTGACGTAATCCCCTGGCCTCCACAAACGAAGGTATAGGATCCTCCGAACTCGGCACCAGCTCCGGTTTACAATAGCGATGTTCACGCGCGACGTGAGCTTTGGTGACCAAGACATCCCATATAGCCATTTCCTTGGCCACCGTTTCCAACACTGAATACCATTTGTCCGTCAATATTTGCATGACAGACTGGTAAATGGTGGTAACCAACCGATGCAGGTCGTCTTCAATCTGAAACAGGTCATGAGAGATTTGTTTCAGCTGCGGAAACACAATTTCGTCATAGCTTGCCGAAGCTTTGTTCACTTGAATAATACCCCACGGTACGCACGGATATTCACCACTCCCTAAATTCAGTGCCACTTTACCACTGTTGCGCGATATCAGTTCTTTCAGCAATACTCCGCGTTTTTTAGTGACTTGCAACGATATGCCGCCTTTGTCCGTTTTATGTAAACGCACTCCTTCGGAAGCACCACCTCCTGCTTGGGAAATCGCCTCATTCAGTTGCCGTTGAATGATTTCCAATTGACCTGATGCATGACTTTGACGTGCCAGACAGGATGCTACATCGCTGAATTGTTCCGCCCGCAAAAACAGAGAACCATTTGAACCACATGCTTCCAGATCAAACATGGACATTAATTCATTCATGCAATCATCAAGTTTTCCCATGATAGGTCCATGTGTTCCGAATTCCGATACATAGCTGCAGAAATCAGGGTCGGGTTCAATGCATTCGGTATAAAGCGTTTTCCAGATCATCAAAGTTCGGTACAAGTGAGATATACCCACTGGTGACAGACGTCGCGACACCATTTGTCTGGCGATTTTCTCTAGGTCGCGCATGTCTCGCATCTGACGACGTATGTTTGTCACCATTGCAGGGGTCAATGTTGTCAAGACACGGTCAATGGCGTGATAATCACGGGTCAACCGTGTTTCGTCAAAGCCTGGGTGCAATAGTTGGTATTCCAGTCGGCGGCGACCCATCGGGGTCTGACATTGATTCAATAGTGCAGTCACTGACCCAAGACGTGCCCGTCTGTCACTATGATTTCCGTCGGCCACCATATTTAACTGTTGAAGCGTATGATTTGCCAAGACCAAGCGCTGCGACGCATTAGTAAAGGTGGGAAACTGCAATTTGCGCACCAAGTCTGTATTATGATTTTCTACAAAATGCAGTAAATAGGCCCAAGCCTGGGTCGCCACAATATGGGTCTGGAACTCGGCACAAGTCATGAAGGTGTCCTCTGCAAACAATGCCCCCAATTGTTGACTCAAATAGGTCTGCTTGGTGCAATTTGTCGCCGCCGTGTCCTGATTCATCTCTACGTAATGCATCGCCACCTTACCCGACAAAGACAAGTATTTGATCAACGTCCGTGTCATATCGTGTGGCCATTCCGATACTACTACTACTTCACTCGGGTTCACCGTGGATACATGTCGGTCCAGCTCATCTACTGTAGTGGGGTTCATTAACAACGGGGTTTGGTACTCAAATAAATGGGATTCGCCGGTAAATACATTCATAGAAGCCATGCCACATATCAAGACATCCCGGGTGGCCATGTCACTCGCATGTTTGCGCAATGCGGTGTTGACCCCCATCTTGGAGAGCCATATGCAAGTGATATGATTGGAAATGCGGTCGCGAGTATCCACCTCTTGGGATAAAAATGTGCCGGGTGAGTACACCGTGTCCAGCCCTCGCACCACGTCCTTTCCGTTTTTTTCTTGGGTGTAAATGACGACGGTAAACCCCGCTTCTACCATTTTTTGTATGTACCGGTCCAACTGATGGTCACGCACCCCTGCCATGACCACGGGGCATGGCGGCATGCTTTTGACCCATTGACTGAGTGCTTTGGCCGCAGCCGGACTGTTGTCTAGAATTGGGAATGGCTGTGTGCAAGTCGCCTCGGTGCATTGACCTAGCAATATTTTCTTTTCGGCAATGTTCAGGTCACAATGTTCAGCGAAAGCTTGGATGGGGGTGATTTCGTAGGAACCGGTGAATGGGTTGCGAATGCTGTATACTTCAAAAAATGCTCCGACTTGCAAGAGTACCACAGTAAACATACCATACTGTTTCTGGTACTGCTGCGTCAATTTAAAATAATCTATGATGATGGAATCTTCTTTGGCAGACATGAGTTTCATCATAATAACAAGTAATGTTTATGTTATTATGCTTATGATGAGCATTTATCGGGTGAACATGGGGGCACATACTGGGGCATTGCACATCAAGTAAGAGATTTGCCCTGCCCCTCCCCGGCGCTTTAGTGTCCGCCGATTGCGTTTACTTTTGTGGCGTCGGTTCTTGTGACGCAAGGTGGTTCGGCGCAAAGATGGTTTGCGTCCAGACATCATATAAGATAGGTTTCTACTTTTTCGCTTTGCGCGTTTTGCGGCTACCTCCCTTGGATGCCTTCCGCTTCTTTTTCTCCCCACCCAGTGTCTTCCCCGTGGACCCCATGAGAACGGTAGCCCCGGCCGGAACAGGCATGTCGGCCGGAGCCGCTGCCGCACCATCCGAGGCGACCTCGGCAGGCGCCAAAGGCGGCATCGCTCCCCCCGAGCTCTTCTTGGTACCGCGCTTGTACACTTTCTTGGCGTCTTTCATGGCATCTTTGAACTGATAGTCTTTGTTGATACGCTTTTGGTCGTGATAATATTGAGTAACAAACTTGGTCCAATCGTTCATGGTATATATGACCTGGATATTTTATCGCAATTTCAAATAGCCTAAAGTGTAGTCGGTCGCACGAATGGTGAAGTATACCGCGATAAAATAAACCACTCCGTGAATTAACGCGTATTTAACTACCGAGCCCTTTTCGGGAATGGTGATGAGTATCCCCGGTGTCGTGATGAAAAAAAAGAACGTGGCAATGAGAGTGTATAGGATCTGTTCAAGTTTATTCCACATGGTGTTCTCGTCCTTGTATATTATATGCTTGGTCCGAATTTACGGCCAGGAGATGGCGGTAAAAAAAGGGGGGGAGCGAAAGTAGAGGCGAAATTGTAAACTTACATGGGTACTACGGACGTAGAAGCAGTTCTGGAAGAGCGAGGTGAGGTTTGCGGGGTATGGTCGCGACTCAGTATGTTACGAACTACCTGCCACCCCGGAATTGTTAATGTGGCAACCTGGCGAATATAAGGACGTGGCTGGTACGAAACGGTGGGTGGGAGTTGGGCGACCGGTTTCGGTTTAGCACGCAGTGCGGCAAGTTCCAGTTGACGGTCTTCTTCTTGGTCTTTTCTAACTACCTCGGGATTGTGGCGTTTCCACTCTTGAATGGCCAGGGCGAGGGCGGTATTCTTGTAGAGGGTTTTCACGGTAATCGCGGAACGGTCAAGAGGGCTGGTAGAATGTTTCTGGAACCATCCTTCAATCGCACTCTTTTCGTAGGTGTATCCGTCGGCAGCGACCACGGGGTTGGTCATGAGTAAGAGGGTAATCGGACACAGCCAATCTTTGAGTGGTTCGGTGCCTTTGGAAAATACAGAGGTACGTGGTGCAGTCGCTTCTGTCTCGGGTTGTTGCATGGTTTTGGGGTGTAACTGTATTGGCATGAGTAAAATGAGATTTTCAATTTTACCCTACGATCTCTAGATGCTTGGTATGAATTCCCAGTCTAGGTCGTGGCAGACCTTTTTCCATATTTGGTCCTGTTCGCGCTGCTTGTCCACGTCCTTCATGAGGATGATATAGGGTAGGTACTGGGTTTGGTCCAAGAGCACGCATAATTGATAGAGGGTATAGGTGTAATTGAAAAAATTGGTGCGGTTGGCCGGACAATGCAGTGCCCAGGGTTTCTGAATTTCAATGAAGAGGACGCACAGTGTCTCGTGAAGTTCTTCGTTCATGATGGGAGGCTTGATCCCAAACAATGAATTGATGTATTGGATGTGTTCAAAGTACTTGTTCAGACCCAGTTTACGTAGAATATCACGCATCTTGTCGTAGGTCAGTTGACTGGTGTCGGTGATGCGTTCCTTTTTGATGCGGGCCCGGATCGCCTCAATGACTTCTTCGGGTATTTGCGTGGTTTCCTTGGCCTGGAACTGCGAGAGAATCTCTTTGAAATGGTTGAGGCGAATGTACGCGGTGTAGGACACTTCGTTGGGAGGCTCTTTATTGGCCGGCTTGGCGTTGTCTACAATATGGGTAATGAAGGCGCCGCATTGCGTGTTATTGCAAATCAAGATGCCTTCTTCGTCTTGGGGGATGAGTTCACCACGGTGGCATTTTTCACAAATATCCGACGGAAACACAAAATCTTGGATGTTGATGATCTCATTGTTGACGTTTTTCCAGTAATTTTGGTAGGCGTTGCGTGAGGTTTGATAGCGGTTGCTGAGAACATTGGATGATTCAGGAGTTGTTCCTTTGACCTTGAAGAACTGGTTGAGGAGGTTGACATTCTGGGTACCCCCGCCTTCGGAAATGTCCTTTTTCTGCTCAAAGTACTGAAAGATATACTTGGAGTTTTGCAAGAGGTATTCTTTACGCTTGGATTGCAGTTCCTTGATGGTTTTCTTGGTCTGTTCAATCTTGTCCAATGCGTCCAGGTACTCTTCCAAACGTTTAGCTGTCGCATGACGTTTAGCTGACGCCTTCCACTCTTGGATCTCCTCTTTGAGCTGGGGGATGGTTTCATGTTCCAGGGTATCAAAATACTGGAGCATTTCGGTGTGCTTCTCGTCAATGGTCTTGCTGGAAAAGGCGTTTTTTTTGGTGTCGGATGTGGTGGGTTTGCATGCGGTGGCAATAGATGCCCGGGTTATGTCCTTTCCAGGGGCCTTTTTCATGATTCAGTTATAGAGGGGTATTCAGGGCATCTTTTACACCCTTTTTCGCCCTATAGTATAATGGGGAAGCAACGGCAACTGGTGCGTTCCAAAAGGAATCGGCGTGCAAAGCGGTCCCATAAAACATCGCGCCGCACGCGGGGTGGCAACGGCGAAGGTGAGCAGTCGTGGCGGTTTTTCAAGGAGGAGCCGGTCCCGCCGGCCCCCGCCCAAAAAGGATGGTTGGCGAAATTAGGCGACATGTTTTCCCCGTCATCCAAACCGGCTGCTCCGGCTCCATCTGACCAGGTGGTGGCCCAGTTGTCGGCCCAGTTGGGGTTTTCCGAGACCGAGGCTGAGATGTTCCATCTTCATGCTCAGCGCAATGGTTTAAGCGACCAGTTGTATGTTCAAAAGGCGCTGGGATTTGACGGGACCGGCAACGCAGCCAAGTTTACCGAGGAATACGGCGACAAATTGCAACTGGCCCTCAAGATATACCGTGACCAAAGGGTACGTGCGCCGGCGCTCACGGTTGCCATGAGTACGTACACAAAAAGCCAAGAAAAATGGGGCCGGTAGACACATCATGTGTACCCGTCGTAGTAGAGGTAGATGCGTTCCACGAGTTCAGTGTTTTCATCGCGCTGGATACGGGCGATTTGTCGGTCTATTTCGCGTTTAAGTACGGCGAGTCGGGTCGCGATTTCGGGGTTTTTCGTTTTTCCGTTGGATGCTTGGTATTTGTCCGGATTGAACCGGATATATACCCATTTACCCGAGTGGGCCATGTAGAGGTCGTCGTACCGGGTTTCTTCGTTCATAGCGTCGTAAGATTTGTGTTGGTTCTCGTCGGTTTCCACGGCCAAGAGAGTGTTGCCGAGGAGTTGGTAATGGTCAATGCGCCGACGGATCGTGCAGTCACAGTGATGGGTTTGTATAGGACGATCATGATGGAACCCTTCGTAGTGGGCATTGATGAAATCCCGCACGGCAATTTCCTTGGTCTTGGACCGTATTTGAAAGGTGAGGGGGTCCAACGGAAATTCGCGGCGATAACATTCGGTGCAGTAGTTTTTGTATTTGATGTTGCCGACGCGCTGATAAGGGCATCCTGTCTCGGGGTTCCCAGGGCATTTTCGGCTTTTGACATCTATCATGGTATCCGTCTTGCACGAAACACAGCAAATTGGAATGGTTTCACCTGGTTCGTTGAATCCCGGAATGGCTCTGCCACATTGGCAACGGCGATTCACGACATTGATCATGGTGTCTGTTTTGCACCGAATACAACATATAGGATCCGTTTCTCCAGGTTCATTGTAAGTGGGAATGACTCGGTCACAGCGACAGCGCTTATGCTTCACATCCACCATCGTTTCGGTTTTACATGCCATGCAGCATATAGCACGCGATTCCCCGGGTTCATTATAATTGGGACGGGCTTTACCGCATTGACAAAGTCGGTCTTTGACATTGACCATCGTGGGGGTTTTACAGGATAAACAACATATGCGTTCTTTTAGACCCGGTTCATTATAATTGGGTATAGCTTTCCCACAGCGACATAACTTGTCTTTGACATTGATCATTCCCTCCAATTTACACGAGGTACAATGGGTGGCCCTTGTATTTCCGGTATAATTAAATGTCGGCGTAGCCTTGCCACATACGCATTTCCGGTTGACAACATCTACCATGCCGTCGGTCTTGCATAGAGAGCAATGTGTTCCTTTGGTCTGTCCGGGTTGATTAAATACCGGACGTGCGCGACCACAATGACATTTTTTGTCTACAATGTTGGTCATGGTACCGGATTTACACGCCAGACAATGGGTAGCAATGCGTTGTCCGGGTTCACCAAAGTAGGGTTGGGATTTTCCACAATGACATTTTTTATCTAAAATATTGATCATGGTATCGGATTTACATACTGCACAATGGGTAGCAATGCGTTGTCCAGGTTCACCAAAGTAGGGTTGGGATTTCCCACAGTGACACATTTTATGTGTTGTTATCATGTCGTCTGTTTTGCATAATGCACAGTGAGTGGGTTGTTTCGTATTTGGTAATTTGAAGGTCGGTATAGATGCACCACATACGCATCTTTTATGGATAATATCTACCATGCCTTCTTTTTTACAAACGGTACAACATACTGCACTGCCTTCATTGGGGTAGTTATATTTTGGTTGTGATTTTCCACATTGGCATCTTTGACAAGTTACATTCACCATATCATTGGATTTACATAGGGAACAACAAATGGCAATGGTTTCATTGGGTAGATTGAATGACGGTTGTGATTGGCCACATTGGCATAGTTTTTTACGTACATTTGTCATATCATCTGTTTTGCATGAAGCACAATATATGGCACGTGTTTCTCCTGGTAAATTGAAACAGGGTTCGGATTTGCCACATTTGCATATTCGGTACTGAGGTTTCATGTCTTCTTTATGGGCTTTGCAGCGTAAGGCAACCCCATAATGGGTACCGTACGAGGCTCTTTCGCGGCAGTTGAGGTATTGGCAAGTATATCTAGACATAACTTGGATATATGATATATCTTTATATTGAAACTTGCGGGAATCAATTTTATTTAGGTGAATTCAAATCAGTCATATTGTGATACGTGGCAGACGTTTGTATAGAGATGGCGATTCATGAAATATAGTGTGGTCACTTTTTGAACATGATATATTTTGCTCATTATATGGTGTGAACGGCAGTTTAGAAGATATATCTTCTAAACTGAATAATTGAATCTCCGCCATAATTTTTTCTTTTATAACACTATATACAATACCCAAAAAATGGCAGGTGGTCTTTTGCAGCTCGTCGCATACGGAGCCCAGGACGTTTTCCTCACTGGAACCCCCGAGATTACTTTCTGGAAGGTGTCGTACAGACGCCACACGAACTTCGCGATGGAGTCCATCGAGCAGACCTTCTCCGGCCAGGCCGATTTTGGCCGCCGTGTGACCTGCACGATCTCCCGCAACGGTGACCTGGCTTACCGCACCTACTTGCAGGTGACTCTCCCGGAGATCAACCAGACCATGGCGCCGGCCACGAGCTCGGACGGTGTCTATGCCCGCTGGCTTGACTTCATTGGTGAGCAGCTCATCGCTCAGGTGGAGGTGGAGATTGGTGGCCAGCGCATTGACCGCCAGTACGGTGACTGGATGCATATCTGGAACCAGCTCACCATGACGGCGGAGCAACAGCGTGGCTACTTCAAGATGATTGGCAACACGACCCAGTTGACCTACATCACGGACCCCACGTTCGCGGCCATCTCGGGCCCTTGCTCGGCCACGGGCGGACCTTCCCAGGTGTGCTCCCCGCGCAACGCGCTCCCGGAGACCACCCTCTACATCCCGCTCATGTTCTGGTGGAACCGCAACCCGGGACTCTCGCTCCCGCTCATCGCCTTAAACAAATCTGTAGGGCAGAAAAGTATCCAAACTAAAGCATCCGAGCCCTGCTTTAGTAAAAATTTGTTGTGGTCTCGGGAGGAAGCTTTTCCTCATACCCAGATGCTAGTCGGTGCTTGCTGCTAAAGATGCCGCAAGTGAACTGGCAACACGACCAAACTGCGGGAAACCCGTAAAGGCGTGGGTACCAAGCTGTAAACGAAAGTTTACAGTGGCTGAGAATAGAACTCAGGTATGGTAAAAATCCCCCGCATGAAGATGTGCAAACATCTGAAATCGGCAATCCGCAGCCAAGCTCCTACGTCCGATATGATAAGGATATGGAGAAGGTTCAACGACTAAATGGTGGTGGGTCTGAGTGCACTAATCATGCACGATGAAGACTTAAGATATAGTCTAGTCCCTGGCAAAAGTTTTCATAGAGTTATACTGGTTGATCAACTATGAAAATGCCAATAAATATCCCGAAAGGGAGGGTATATGTGGTTCGTACAGTACCACGAGGTCAAGATCAACCTGGACATCCGCCCGATTGGCGAGTGCCTGTGGGCCGTCAAGACCCTGACGTCCAAGTACGGCTCGGGCACCGTGTCCGCCACCGTGCCTTACCAGCAGTCGCTGGTGGCGGCGTCCCTCTACGTGGACTACGTGTTCTTGGACACGGATGAGCGCCGCAAGATGGCCCAGAACCCGCACGAGTACCTGATTGAGCAGGTGCAGTTCACGGGTGACGAGTCGGTCGGCTCGTCCTCCAACAAGATCAAGCTGAACTTCAACCACCCTTGCAAGGAGCTGATCTGGGTTGTCCAGCCGGACGCCAACGTGGACTACTGCTCGTCCCTGGACAACACCCAGGTCCTGTTCAAGACCCTGGGTGCGCAGCCGTTCAACTACACGGACGCCATTGACGCCCTGCCCAACGCCATCCACGCGTTCGGTGGCCCGGCGGAGACGGCCTCGGGCAGCTTCATTGTGTCCTCGGGTGTCTTTGACATGGCGGGTGCGGTGGACATGCCGACCCCCCAGACCGCCCAGACCTGGCAGACGTCCAGCTCGGCGGACTTGCCGTTCACTGCCCAGGTGGGCGCGGCGGAGGGCTCCTACGTGTCCGATGCCGGCACTTTTGTGCTCGCGGAGACCGCCTTGGACATGCACTGCTGGGGTGAGAACCCGGTCGTCACGGCCAAGCTGCAGCTCAACGGCCAGGACCGCTTCTCGGAGCGTGAGGGCTCGTACTTTGACGTGGTCCAGCCCTACCAGCACCACACCCGCGCCCCGGACACGGGCATCAACGTGTACTCCTTTGCCCTGCGCCCCGAGGAGCACCAACCCAGCGGGTCGTGCAACTTCTCGCGCATTGACAACGCCGTGCTCCAGCTGGTGCTCTCCTCGGGCACCGTGGCGGGCACTGCCACGGCCAAGGTGCGTGTCTACGCGGTGAACTACAACGTCCTGCGTGTTATGTCTGGCATAAACAGAAACAAACAGCTGTGCCCAAAAACAACCCGCCGCAATCAAACAGGCCCTGTTTGCGGAAACTTCGGTAGAGCCCCTGTTAATATGGTCGCTTGTTGTTAGTGAGGTCGCAAGACCTTGCAAGACTACTTGTTGTTCGGGAAACCCCTTAGAGCCTCAACTACGAAGTGTGATTGGGAAACCTTCACATGGCGGAGAACGGAACTCCGGTATCGTAATAATGTTGAGGATTGGGCAATCCGCATGGTTACAACCTAAAGACGCTGGTAACACGCTAGTCTATGGTTGGCCGTCAGAGACTGAACGGTAGTCGCTCGGTAGTGAAGGTGTAAGCAACCGGAACCGGGTTAAGATACAGTCCGTCCCCTAGGGAAACTTAGGGGTTTTACATCTATTCTTAATAGTAATTTTATTAAGGGTTTGACTGCATATTTGCAGACCAAAAAATAGATGTAACCACTCAACAGGCTGGAGTGGCGTACTCGAACTAAAAACCAACTATGTACATTTTTAATGTATTTAGAATTACGATATACTTAGAAAAGTAATATAAAGAGTAAATAAGATTACTCTTTATACCATGACGTGCGTATTGTATTCTAATCCTGAGTATTGGTATGACAAAGAAGAGAATTGTGTACACATTATATATCAAGAAGACTGTGTGTTTATAGTGGATATTCAAGACCATATTGATATACTCAATTCCGGCAAGAGATTTCTTGTACGAGAAGACCGGGGATATCCATATTATACTGTAAATGGTAAGCAGGTAACGTTATTGGAGTTTATTTACAGGTTCAATTATCTAACAAGTGAATATATATTTATTAATGGCAATTTTGACGATTTTCGCAGGAGCAATGTGCAGATATTTCATGAATATCATAAGACAATTCAAAATAAATATGAAATAATTCAGTATATATCGGGTCACTATAACAATTATGGTATAGATGCCTTTATAATGAAGAATCCAGTATGGATTGTTAATGATGATGGAAAAGAAATATTACAAATGTTCTGTGAAAAAACAACCTTGACCAAATTATGTAAACAGTCCTATCAAAAAATATTAGACTATGAAAAAATGCATGATGAAAAGATAACATGGTTCTTATGTGCTAATGGTTATATTGCAGGAAAAATTAAAAATAAACAATTGTACATTCATCAGGTAATTACGGGTTGCTTTGGTAATGGTCGTGGAACTTCCAACGTGAGTGTGGACCACATTGACAGAGACCCGTTGAACAATATGATGGAAAATTTACGTATAGCCACACGTGAAGAACAAGAACAGAATTCCAAAGGTATTGCACCCAAAACCAAACGGGCTAGACAAACTAAGGCCCGACCGTTACCGGATGGTATCACTCAAGGTATGTTGAAGAAATATGTTGTGTATTATTACAACATCGTGGACAAGAGCAAGAATAAAGCACGCGATTTTTTTAGTGTGGAAGGTCATCCAAATCTACAAAAACGTTGGGAATCAACCAAGTCAAATAAAGTGTCTATTATGGAAAAATTGCACCAAGCCAATCAAAAAGTTGAAGAACTAGATAGTCTTTGTGTACACTCGTAAATAGATACCATTTTATCTATCATCGTTTCAAAAGTGTAATTATTCTTGGTGAAGTTACAACTATGGCAACATGTACGGCAATTATCAAGTAAATATCCAATATTGCTATCATATCTATCAATACCATTATTATGTGTATCTGTAGTAGGCTTACCACATATATAACAGGATGCCTTTATGATTGTGTTGAACTCGCTTTCGGTCAAATCAAATTCTATACCACGACGTAATGCCGATTTTTCATATATAGAATACGATACCTGTGTATGATTTGAGAATATTTCTGGATGTAAATGTCCAGAGATACGACCTGCATATGTAAGGATATGTTCTATACGTTGAATGAATATACGAATTGAATCGGTACCTTTCAGGTAATTACACATTTGGCAACAACTTACACAATTTGAAGCTTCATATATGCCTTTTGAATCCATACGATCTACACCATTTACACCCGAATATTGCAGTATCCCACAATAATAACACGGCTGCTTGATTATCTTGTCAAACGTAGCTTTATCTATTGAAAACTCTATATTTCGGCTTCTGGCCCATTTTTGGTAATTGTAATATACGCGTCCCCTCGCCAACTTGTTACGATATTCTTTGTCGCGGTTCATGTCCTGTTTTTTGTTGTCATCACGACATACGCGGCAAGTCTTTGTGACAGTATCAGCCTTTTCTCCCTGGAACATCTCCATCGGTAATATTTTACAGCATACGGTGCATGGTTTCTCTGTCACCACTGCTTCCGAAATATCTACCTGAATATTTGACTCTTGTGCTCCTTGGCGCCTCGTCTGGTCTTTTTTGCGATCCTTCGCTAAACAGGCTTCGCAGCGTTTTTTAGGATGTTCCAGGTCTAACTCCGTACGGCATCCGCGTAGATAATTCGCACATAACCGCATGTTCTTAGCTTCTACTTCTTCAATCAAATGACAGATGTCATGTTTGAGGCAATACGCGTGATCACTGGATCGTTTATTATTGCACCCGTCCTTTTTGCATAATACGGCGGATTCACGTATTTGTTCGCGCACTTTACCTCCGCGAATGCGGCATTTCTCACACGTTTTGGTACCGTCTTCTGTAAATACCATCTTCTTGCACCCGCTACAAATGACACTGTTTGACAGCATGTCTTCAGTGTAATTCACCATGTAGTCATGAAATTTGCAAAACCGTGTATCTCTCAAAGCATGATTCCGACAACCGTTCAGATTTCTGTCCTTTGCCAAACACCTCATTGTGTGATGTATTGTATATTGTGTATGTATTTATATCATATTGGATTCAATTTTTACTACAATGTTTTACTGACAGTCAATTAAGAGGTAGTCATAAAAACTATACGAATATCCACAACCTTGTGCGGTTTCAAATTGTCAAATCTGTAAATGTAAGCAATTGCGCCGTCTGTACATAACTTTTTCCTTCCCACCTATATATATCACACAAACACCATGCCTGCTAAGAAACCGTGCCAAGGAGAAATTGTCCGCATCGGCGGCCACGATTGGTGCGTCGGTGAGAAAATCCAGTCCAAGTGGAAACACTCCAAGCTCAACAAGACCAAGAAGACCAAGAAGCAGAACAAAACGGCCGGGGGGAAACGTCGGACCCAACACCGTCGTTGAATGGAATCCAATCCCCAGATAATGTATAGGATCACCCCGTAACAGCATGAAACTCGTCGGGTTCACGGACATGTGCCCCCCGGCCTATGTGTATTTAGTCGTGTCTACCATGGCGATTACCGTGATGTTCCTGCAAAATTATTATGTCATGCAAAACGTCTACGGTAGTCCCGACCACAATGTGTATTGTTTAGGATCCTACAGTTGTGAGGTGAGCAGCGTCGGCATGTTGTTTTTGATCAAGGTCCTTTACATTCTTTTCTGGACGTGGGTACTCAACCTCATATGCCGCGCGGGGGCTCCGGGCTTTGCCTGGTTCTTGGTTCTCCTTCCCATCTTGGTATCGTTCATCCTCCTGGCTTTCCTGTTTTTCCAAGGCAACTAGCACTTTCCCTATCCGCCTCCCCCCTTCCATCCTCATTATGTGATGATATATCAGATAATGACCACTAGACGCCGCCACACTCACTCAAGGTCGTCGGCTGCGACACGTGCAACACGAAACAAGCATCGGTCTGTACCGACCCCTCAAGTACGCACCCAAGACGGTTGGAAAATCATTCATGTGGCGGGAACCCCCCAAGAACGCGGATTCACCCACGGATTTCTCCTTCACCAAGAATTGACCCGTATCCAAGAAAAATTCCCGTTCATTGTGAACGAAGAACTCAGGTATCCGTATAAAAAATACCTCGCCACGTGTCGCCGGACGATTACCCCGCTCTTGAAAACCGAATACCCCGAGTTTTACCAAGAGATCCAGGCGATTTCCGAAGGGGCCAAGCAGGCCGGTACAGACATTCAGGTGGACGTCTTGGTCGCTTGGAACGCACTGATGAGCATGTACGAGTATTTGCATCCCGCCCCCAAGCGGCGCGAACGCAGTGGGCGTTGCAGTGCCTTCATTGCCACGGGTAAAGCGACCCGTAATGGCGAAATTGTGATGGGGCACACCACGCATACCGACTTGGTGTCCGGGACATTCTTCCATATCGTGATGTATGTGCGGCCGCATCGTGGTGTCCCTTTTTGCATGCAGACCGCGGCCGGATGCATCGCCAGCGGCACGGACTGGTTCCTGACGGAGGCGGGTATCGTGGGCTGCGAGACCACCATTGCCGATATCAATTACCGTCCGACATTTTCCCCAGGACATGCTCCCTATTTCTGCAGGATACGGCATGCCATGCAATACGGAAAATCTTTGGATGATTATGCCGCGATCATGACACACCATAATGCAGGCGACTATGCGTCGTCGTGGCTCTTCGGCGACGTACGTTCTCAAGAAATCATGCTATGTGAGCTGGGGTGCAAAATCACCCATGTCCAGCGCACCCGCGATGGTATCTACTACGGCATGAACAGCGCTATTTCTCCCGAATTGCGGGCCCAAGAAACCGACGACCAAGAATTTTTCAACCCCCAAACGTCGTCTGGGGGACGCAACGTACGCCTGCATGAATTGTTGTATAAGACCCACTACGGCAAGTTGACTCCCGAAATCGCTCAAACGATTCTATCGGATCATTACAACGTGGCGACCAAGAAACGGAAACCCGGGGCGACCACAATTTGTGTCCATACCTACGACGACGCCACGGATTACGCCGAAAACTACCCCCACGGGTGCACCGATGGAAAAGTCTTGGATGCGGTCAGTGCCCGTCGGATGACCTTCTGGGGTCGCTTCGGTCCCTGTTGTGGTCGCGGGTTCCAGGCCCCCGATTTCTTGGAACATCATCCGCGCTACAAAAAATGGCGTGGTGTCCTGGAAAGTTACCCGGTGCATCCATGGACACCATTGCACGCATGATCTCCCCATAAGATGGATAGATCATACCAAGGACAGTATAGGATCATACTACGACCCCCATCTCACGACCCTATTTAATCCATGGTCAAGACGGATTTGCGAAGGGCGTAGTAAATCAAGGGGACAAAGACACTATAGAAACACCAGAGTCCTCCTACATGCTCGGTGCCGTAAAATAATCGTGTGGTCAAAAAGAGTACCATGGATTTGAACGCGCATATGAAACCGTAGGTTGGCCAAATATGCGGTACGGATAATTGCGGTTCTTTGGTGTGGACATGGACAGTTCCTGTACGCGGACGCCAGTGCATCAACAAGGGAGTACCTACGTACCAGAGTCCCCCCATGGTCAATAAATAAGAACCGTAGGCGTATTGGAAGTGCTTCATGTAATTCCATTGCCAGAAGAGATGTGTGCTGCGGTCTTTCAATGTGCACTCCTTCTCTTTGGTCGTCAAAAATTCCCAAGAGTAGCGACCCATCACCACGACATATAGGACTAATAAAAAGGCAATGACCCAACGGTTTATTTCTGGCAATCCGGTATTGATGGTGAGAATCGCCCCACCCAATACTAGTGGCTGCAGATGATTCAGGACCATGCCCGCAATAGAGACAGCCCGGTTGTAATCGTCGCATATGGGGTGATTCCAAAGCAAATAATCAATACCCTGCATCAAGGATACAAAACCGTAGCATATGCCGAAAATTTGGTCGGGGAATGCCCCTAAACTGTATACCATGATGGCTCCGGCCAGACCCACCGTCAGTGAGAACAGGCTCATGGACGCGGAAAAACACATGGTATCTTTGACGAATTCTCCTATACTATTTGTTTATTTTGTGGCCTCGGAACCGGACAAAGGTCCGATTTCCATGACAAATTGCGTGCTCCCATTACCGGTACGATTCAGGGGAGTCAGTTCACCAATAGGGTGTTCATCGCCGAGTAAATACGCATCGTCTGGGGGGCCACTTTCCAGATCGGCAACAGGTGCCGAGATATCGTGGGTGGCAGCAGACAACAATAGGGTCAATGTTTCTTGGTCTATTGAATCACTGGTCAACAGCGATTTGACTTTCTGTACGGTACTATTGTCCACCTGTCGGTCTATGAGAGATTTATAGATGGCAAACCGGTGTTGTTTCATGACGGTGGTTGGCATGTTTGACGATTTTTTGAAAAAATCGCCGACGAGGATGATTTTCAGTTTGTCCAGCATTTCGTTGCTGCCCATGATTTTGACATGGTCTTGGAGATAGCTGTAGAGCTTGACCCGTTCTTCCAAAGGAACCGTGGCTAGATGTGACGAATGGTTGGACAATATTGGGGTGAGCTTCTCCATGATACTTTCATCAATGTCATTGTGTTTGTTGAGGAGCTTGCAATAAATATCAAAGCGTTCTTCCGAAGACACGGAATCATCGTCATCTTGGTCATCCAGATGCTTTTGGGGAGACAATTCGGCAGACATGTCGTTGACTTCGGTCGCTGCCGGGGACGGTAGGTGAGAATGATGACGACGGCGAGTTGTGTGATTTACCTCAGACTTGCCGAAGAAATAGGACAAGAATCCTCCGGTAAATGTTGACGAAGACGGTATCGCAGACGTATGGGATGGATGGGTAGCCCGGTTCGGTTTGTGTTCTTTGGCATCGGTTTCACTGTTTCTGGAACCGGCGCCCGAGGAGAGACGTTCAATTACGACCACATCAATGGGAGCCAGCTGGTCTTGAATGGATTTGTCCAGGACATTGGAATTTTCAATCATTTTGCAGTAGACGGCAAATTTGCCGTCTAGATATTTGAGACCGTCGCCGTTACGATGTTCCGGTTCCAACGAAAGCACCTTGTAGATATCAATCGCTGTGAGGTAAAAGTCGCGACTGTTCATCAACTCATTTTCCATCTTTTTTTGGACTTGCAAGAAAAGTTCAATGGAACCGATAAGACCGGTCACCAGACTCAACATGCAACATATGATGGAGATATATTGTTGTTCTAAAAACGGTTGTAATCCAATGTTCAGTACCGACGCAAACGCTGAAATGATGATGATAGGGATGCGAAAGTATTTCAACAGCGACAACAATAAGAAGTACTGTTTTTTGTGGTAGTCGGATAAAATGATACAATTACAACGGATATTTTCTAAAATAATGTCGGCGTCTTCAGGCCATGCCGATCCGCGGACCGCGATTCCATCCTTATCTTGTATATTGCGTTCGGTATCACTGAGACTGCCATCTACCTTGGTGGAATTGTTCGGAAAGGGTGTAGACATGACGGTATACAATTACGCGAGATAGATTTTCCATGTTACAATGTCACATGAACAAGACCAAGGTGCCTCCATAGGTAAAATTGATTTAGAAAACTTCCAACTGTATTGTAAAAGAGTACATAAGATGTCGGGAAAACCAGTCATGATCAAAGATGTGGTGGAGTCAGAGGGGGTTCTTCAATTTACCCTATTTGATATTCCCATGTGTTACGCGAACGCATTGCGTAGAACGGTGTTATCGGATGTTCCCGTATGTGTGATTCGCACTGAAAATGAGGCAATTAATCAGTGTCATTTTGAGGTCAATACGACGCGATTTCATAACGAAATTTTGAAGCAACGGCTGAGTTGTATTCCGATTCATATCAAAGACATGGAGGTTTTGCCAGGAAAGTACATATTGGAGGTGGATATGCAGAACGATTCCGATGAAATAAAGTATGTGACTACCGAGCATTTCCGCATCAAAAATAAAGAGACGGGAAACTACACGACCAAGGAGCAAACACGAGAAATATTTCCCCCTGACCCCATGACCCATGATTATATTCAGTTTTGCCGCCTACGTCCCAAGATCAGTGACACGATTCCGGGTGAACATATCAAGTTCACGGCAGACTTTTCGGTATCCACGGCCAAGGAAAACAGCATGTTCAACGTGGTGTCCAAATGTACCTACCAAATGACGCCGGACCGGGAAGCTGCCGAGAAGGAGTGGAAAAAACGCGAGGGGGAATTGAGAAAAAAGCTGACTTCTATTACGGAGGATGAAATAGAATTTGAGAAGCGAAATTTTGAACTGCTGGATGCTGAACGATATTATACACCGGACAGTTACGATTTTACGATTCAGTCTCTCGGAATCTATAGCAATTCGGAGGTCATCAAGAAAGCTCTCATGGTGCTACAAAACAAATTGGTGGATGTGATACAGCTCGTGGCCAACGATGACATTCCGATTAGAAAAAGCGAGACCACAATGGAGAATTGTTATGACGTCATTTTAGAGAATGAGGATTACACCCTGGGAAAAATCGTAGAATTCGTACTCTATGAACGTTATTATATGAAGGACAAGACGCTCTCATTTTGTGGTTTCAAAAAGATGCACCCGCATTTCACGGAGAGTGTCTTGCGTTTAGCCTTTGTGGAGCCGACTGAGAAGGACCAAATACGGTACGTATTGAAGGAGGCGTGTATGGAAGGTGAGCAGCGGGTCAAGCAAATCTTCGGTCTATTCTAATATAGAGGTGCAAACATGGAAACATGGGCAGCGTATGCGTGGGCGTTTGGTATCGTGATTATGGTGATGTTTTTTCCGCAACAGTCCATGCAGACCACCGTCAACAGTGCGTGGTATAAGAACATACGTCCGGCGGCGACCCCGCCCAATTACGTCTTTCCTATCGTCTGGACTGTCCTTTATTTTTTGATCGGGGTGGCGTTGGCACAGACGCTACAGTTACCCAAGTGGACAGATACGGTGACGACCCTGTTGTATGTTTACGGGTTCAATTTGATATGCAACGTATTGTGGTCGTTTGCCTACTTTGGTAGTCGGGACGTGGCGTTGGCTCTGGTGATTTTAGCTGCAATTGTGTTCTCCACGGCGCTGTTATTGTATTATACGTATTTGCTGTTGCCCTTGTGGGTGGTGGGTATCTTGGTGCCGTACCAACTATGGGTCATATTTGCCCTGTATCTGAACGCGGCGTCTCTATACAAGATGAAAAATTGATTCTTGTGCATGACCTTTACAAACCTGCATTATACCCACCTGTGAAAACATGGAATCTGCGAACAAAGTGGTGGATGCGTATATCATTCAGTTCAAGGATGATATACGTCAAAAGATGACTACCTTGGAGCTCATCACCAAGGAAACTTCCGACGAGAAACGTGACCAGGTTCGTGAACTCTTGGAGTTCATTTACGAGTATCCAAAGTTAGTATTAACTAAGCAAGATTTGACATCAACCAAGTCAAAAAAACCTGCACCTGCTTCAGATGCTGCTGCTTCGGTCACCAATGTAGTAACTTCTATTACTTCATCCGTTGTTATTCCAGACGACCAGATTTGTCTGGCTAAACGTTCTGACGGCGTTCAATGTACACGCAAAAAGAAGAAGAACTGTGACTATTGTGGTACACATGCCAAAATTGAACAGGTACAGGCAGAAAATTCACGTATCAATGCGTCCGTGTCCTCCACCCAAAAAATGGAAATATCTGCCGAGGACATTGACGGAATCATTTACTACATTGATAAATATGACAATGTCTATCACACTGAAGATATCATGGATGCTAGAGAGAATCCACGCATTATCGCTAAAGCGGTAAAAATGGGTGACAATACGTACAAGATTCCCGATTTCATGGTGTGATGTCTCTTTATACGGGTCCCGGCCCGGGACCAATTCCTGGTCCTTCAAGAGAAATATTTTCGGTTATTTTACGCACAATTGTTTCTTTGGTGACCACCTTCCGGTTACCTAAAATAAAGTTATTTAGCTCATTTACTTTCTCAGAGTCGCCCTGGTAGTAGGTGGATAAAACCTCCAATAAGACGCTTTTGGTGATGGGTTGCTTGACATTTTTTTTCTTATAAAGTATCTGACCATTGTTGATGTCAAAACAGTCTATTTGATTATTACGCATGATGTCTATTAGCAACTGAGAAACGCGTTTTTTCTCTGTTTTACGCTTATGCATTTCTTGTTGCAGCGTGCGCATTTCATTGTCAATCTTAACCCACTCTTTAATGATAGAAACTAGCTGATCTTTATCCATTTCTATACCACTATAGTATAATTTTTATGCCCCTATAGTACAAATTACGGGGATGATGCGACAATTAAATTTGACTATAAATCCGGGTAGGAATTATGACCCGGTACCTTCATCACCAATGTTGAACGGTTCATCGGTGGTGGCGGCCATGCCCTTTTCCAAGCGTAAATTTTCGTCCATCACATTGTCGTCACAACCCATCAGTTTCAATACTCGTCCCGTCATTCAGCCACCCCAACCTCGTCCTGCGGCCATACATTCCTATACCAGGAATGTGCGGCATGTGGCCGAAGCGAACCCAATCAATGTGGATCATGCCGCAAAGATGGTATGGGGGAAACCTACCTGGTATTTATTGCATACCATGGCCGAAAAAATCCGGGCCGATTTTTTTGCGGCAAACCGTTCGGAAGTGTTGCAGACGATTTATACGATTTGCATTAATTTGCCATGCCCAACGTGTTCGGGACATGCCAAGGAATATTTGACCAAGAACCAGTTTTTCCAGGTACGCACCAAGGATGAATTGAAATCGTGCCTGTATCATTTTCATAATGCGGTCAATGCACGCAAGGGAGTGCGAATTTTTCCTGCCGAACAGCTTTCTCAGTACAGTCAAGCGATCCCTGCTCAAGTCGTGGAACAGTTTCTAATAGCGTATAGCCGAAAAAGTAAAAATATACGGTTGATTGCAGACGACATGCACCGTCAATCTGTGACGGCGCAGATCAGAACATGGTTCCAGCGTAATATTCAATATTTTGACGGAGCTTTCTCTCAGTTTCCGTGAAGACCGATTTTTAGACCCGACGCCTTATGACTGCTTGGTGGAATAGACGCCATTCAAATTCCGGCATCTGTAAATGGTTTTGGAGGGTTTGCTGCAAACATCCACGTTGGTAAGGCTCGTGTATTGGAAGCGCGGTTCTTTGGTCCACCGAATCAAGTAGGTCCATGCAATGCCGCTACAGACACCGATGACCACGGACACCCACATATATATGAACCGGTTGCATGAATTGGACGCTAGCCAAGCGATTTCAAAGACAGTTAAAAAGAAGAAAAGCACCAAGGAGGTCCAGTTTTGTTGCAAAGAAATCAGCGCATTGTTGTAGGTGACCGGAGGGGCCACAAACGATGTGAACAAATAAGAAAAGGTGTAACTGTACAACAAGACGTTGAGAGGAATTTGCGAAAAGGGACGCACCACCCCACCGCTTTCAATCGGAACGGTGCCCAAGTACATGGTATTGCATTTATAATTTTGACCCATTTGGTAGTCGTCGCCCATACCGACCGAAAGAAATTGACCTATCGTGCTGGCAATGAGGGATGCCAAGAAAAGTCCGATGATGTAGACGAACCCTCGCGGGTCCAAATTAAAAAAGGACTGCAGTAAGAAAAATGATATCACAATGATTGGTGCTAAACGAAATATCAAATACAAGACATTGAATACGTTGTATTGTTGGCTCATGATGTTTACCCTCTTGATAATATATACGCACAAAATAATACCGTTTTGTGCCAAGACAATATAGTACCTATAGAAGGGGTGTTCTGGTGATAGAACAAACGTAAAGACAATATGATATGTATATTATCAATGGGTATCCCGGCATATTTCTCGTACATTATCAAGTCGCACATCCATATTCTGTTGAATTTATGTACACTGAAGAAGACGACACAAATTCAACACTTGTACATGGATTGCAATTCCATCATCTATGACGTGTATCGTGAGTGTCTCGTTAGTGACCCTAACCCGTCTTTTGATACGATTGTTCATGCCGTGATGCTGTATATTATTTATGTGGTGAAGACGATTTCTCCATCTAAAACGGTCTTTGTTGCTTTTGATGGGGTGGCTCCGATAGCCAAGATGAAGCAACAAAAAATGCGGCGTCTACGGGCAGAGATGGATGCAGCAACCACAATCATTTCGGGAACCGGGTTTCGTACAACCATGATCACACCAGGAACACGGTTCATGAAACATTTATCCCAGCAACTCCATTGTTTGCAGGCGTTGTTATCCTCTTATCCGACAGTTGTCATTTCTGGTCCAGACGAAGTGGGTGAAGGAGAACATAAAATGTGTGCGCACATGCGCGCACACGGTGACCTCAACGATACTGCGGCCATCTATGGACTGGATTCGGATTTGATCATGCTCTCACTCTATCATCTCCATCTCTATAAAAACATCTATGTGTTTCGGGAAGCCCCTGAGTTTTTCCGGTCAAAGATTCCCATCAAATTTGAAAACCCCAAAGACCCGTATTTTATAGATATTGCTGCATTTACCTATTCCATTTCCCATGAAATGGTGCATGGCTCCGGTAAACTGTCGGTTCGCGATACCTACTGGAACTATGTGTTTTTGTGTTTTTTGTTGGGTAACGACTTTTTACCGCATTTTCCGGTCATCAATCTGAGAACCAATGGTATCCAGGTCGTGATGGATACATATTTTCATATGCCGGAGCCTTATGCCCGCATGGTGGTATGGGAACCGACGCAGGTGGCACCGCGAATAAGATGGGATGCTTTCGGCGTGTTTCTGGGTAGACTGGCTGCGATAGAGCACGAATTGTTGATGCAGGAATATGCGATACGTGAGAAGCAAACCAAGCGGTATTTTCCAGAGACCACTCCCGAAGAGCGAGAGGTGTCACTGTTGCATGCACCCATTCAGTTACGAGGACAAGAATTGTATATTTCACCTGGAGAGGCAGGATGGGAGACGCGATATTACAAGGTATTGTTTCATTGGAAACGGCCTTCTGAATCCGATATCCGGAGCGTCTGTATGAATTATTTGGAAGGATTGGAGTGGGTATTCAAGTATTATACCACAGGGTGTCCCCACTGGAAGTGGAAATATGCCTACGACTATCCGCCGCTTCTGAAGGATTTGTATAAGCATGTACCAAGTAATTCATCGTATGAATTTTTTACGAATACCGAACAAACCACACCTTGTACGATGGATGAACAGATGCGGTTCGTGTTACCGGCCAGTATGAAACGAAGCGAAGGATGTATTACCGATGAAGAGTATGAAGAAGAAAAAAAGGCCGGACAACATCACACCATGCAATGGGCTTTTTGTAAATATATGTGGGAATCGCATATAGTGCATTAAGTCAGGTGCAGAGATTGCATCAAGGTAAAGTAGGAGGACAGAAGGATGGAAGTAAAGTTACGTAGGGACATACCTCCGTAGAATATGAGCCACTGTGAAGCAACGCAGTAAGGAGAGGATGCTAGTAAATAGGCGTGGACTAGACCAAACCGGTACCAGTCGTCCGGCGTACAATATATGGCATGAAATCGGGATGAAAAGTAATAGAGGGATGTCCATAACAAGAACACTATGACAGAACGTCGTGTAAAACAGTATATATGTTGTTTGAGTTGCATACAAACCTTGAAATAAACCTAGACGGTGATAAAAATGTAATCAATTTTTATCACATCATAACTAAGAGAAGATGGAAAAGATAAAGGTATGTTCGGTGGGATGGTAGAGATTGCGCAGATGGTCAGAAAGGAAATGTGTTTGATGGATTTTGAACAGGGAAGTATATTCAGGCACCGGGCATTCGGATAAAACGTGTGTGTACAAATAAGGATGTAATTCTTCGGCCTGGGTCCAACGCGTCCGAAGAAAGAAGACAGACAGAATCCGATGAAGACAAGAAGAAGATATTTTATGCTTGCGATGCAGTTCTACTGCATAACATTGTATGTCCCAAAAGGTTTCATATGCAATTGAAAAGGGTTGAGACAACTCTTTGCCTTCTACCACAGCATGAAACTGGTCTCGCCAGTCCTTGTCACGGTTGTCGTCTTTGTTCGGTTGCATGTCTTGGTACAAATGATTTTGTATCAATTCAAAAACGGAAAAAAGCGATTCAATTTTTGCGAATGACATCAGTGATGCGACGGTACGAAGATATGTGGAATGAAGTGTTGCTGATGCGGGTGCAAGGGATGGAAGTGGGAAAGGGAATGGAACACAAGGAGTTGAGAGAAGGAATGCGTG